>ERZ808240.2019-NODE-2019-length-23453-cov-5.604154_pt1 | contig 23453 bp, 20 predicted proteins | sample MGYA00521084_ERZ808240 | MGnify/ENA primary metagenome ERZ808240 (study PRJEB31516, sample SAMN03275571) | gut metagenome | biome: mammalia-associated habitat; material: feces | host: Papio cynocephalus | place: Kenya | collected 2012-08-06 ...
GGATATCATTGCTATTCTTGGTATGGATGAACTTTCAGAAGAAGATAAGATGGTTGTATCAAGAGCAAGAAAGGTACAGAGATTCCTTTCACAGCCATTCTTCGTAGCTGGACAGTTTACAGGACTTGAGGGACGTTATGTACCTATAAGTGAAACTATCCAGGGCTTCAAGGAAATCATTGAAGGTAAGTATGATGATATTCCAGAAAGTTATTTCCTTAACTGCGGTAGTATCGATGATGTACTTGCAAAGGTATCAAAGTAGATAATAAATAGTTGACGTTTAGTTAATATATGCAGATTGCGCAATGATGTGTCTGCATGTAAGATAAGAACAATAACGGTTAGACACTCAGATATCTTGATAAGGAGAATTGATATGGCAGATACAATGAAGCTTTTAGTAAACACACCTGAAAGAGTGTTTTACAATGATGATGTTACATTTGTTGAGCTTAGCACAAGTGAGGGTGAGATAGGTATATATCCTAATCACATACCTCTTACAGCGGTGCTTGTTCCTTGTGTATTAAGAATTCATCAGGACGGCGAAGTTAAGAAGGCTGCAGTTCACGGCGGGATAGTAGAGATACTTAAAGACCGTGTTACAGTACTTGCAGAGATAGCAGAGTGGCCAGATGAAATCGACGTTAATCGTGCCAACGAGGCAAAGGTAAGAGCTGAAAGAAGACTTGCTGCTAAAGAGAGTAATCTTGATGTTGCCAGAGCAGAGCTTGCTCTTAGAAGATCCCTTGCGAGACTTGGTGCAGTAGATTAATAACTAGCAGGTATAGCCGTAGGATTATAAGTATTTATGTATTATATGGTTATATCTGTTCATGAGTATATACCTTCCATTAACTGGTAATAATATCACAAGATATTAATTAATATCATTGGATATTAATATCAGTTAATGGGAGGTTTTTATGTATAAAAAAATATTGCGTAAAAACAGTATAGCAGGTGGTTATATATTTCAGAGAATAAGTGTTATGCTGGCGATAGTTTTATGGCTGTTTACAGCTGTAAGGATGTTATCTGTTAATATAGCAAGTGAGGTATCAGCAGGAACTAAGAAAGATATTGTAAGTATATTCTGCGATAATGTATACAGGGATATTTCATCAGAAATTACGGCATATGGAGTGCTTACAGATAGTTATTTATCTGATGATGCCAGACAGATGCTGTTATCTGATATGGCTGAAGATATAGGACTTAACACATACAGGATAGAAAAAGGAAGAGATGATAAAAGCAGTATATATTCGCTTGTACAGAACTCAGTGTATGGTGATGTAGAACTTAAAATAATATATAGCCAGGAAAAATATTATCTTGTAATAGATATAAGGCTTGATAAGGGAATTGAGAGTACCATGCAGTATAGAAATATAGTGGAGGATATATGTGACAGATATGGTGTTAAATGCAGTGTCAATGTGTGTTTTAGCGGAGCTGTAGATGGAGATATAGGTATAGAAAGCAGAAAATATATAAGCAGCAGAATGTTAAGCCAGATTGCCGCAAAAGAGGTACAATCAAGAAAAACAATGGATATGTTTACTGTGTATGCATATGATAAGAATGAAAAAAGTTATATTATGCTTGGGAAGAAAAAAGTAAATATTAATATAACAATGGAATATGATGAAAACAGGGACGAAACAAAAGTTTATCTTGCGATACCGGTGTATATGGATAAAAATGTGAGTGATATTAATATATGAAAAACATATTAAAACGCATATTATTACTTGTGTAAACACTGCAAAGATATTAAAATGATGATGTATGTCCGGCATGTCCTTAAAATAATATTTTATAGTATATAATTAAGAAAAGATTCGATTGATATTAAGGACACTGGCATCATTGCAGCATTATGACAGACTGGAAAAGGAAGAAAACTTGTGAATATACGTGAATTACTTGATATATGTATAGATGAGAATCTTATAGATATAACAATAAGCAGTAGGAAATCTAAAGACGAAACAAAGGCATGGAAGGTTAAGATAAGACCTGTTATTATAAAAGATATTCTTGAATACCAGGTTTCAGAATTTGCAGGGAAAAAAGTACTGCATACTAATTATGATAAAGAGAATGTTAAGAAACGTATAGAAAAATATATGAAAGAAGAGTTCAAACAGGCACAGATATCAAAAACTGATGCATCTGCAACGATACTTTCAAGCAAAAGCGGAACATATACATGTAAGTATAAGAAAGCTAAAGAGATAAAAGCACAGAAAGAATTAAGTCACAACAGAACCAAGAAGTATATAATACAGGAGGGAAAAACTGTAGGATTTATGGTTGACCTTGGAGTTATGAGCACTGATGGAAAGATTATAAGGACACGATATGATAAGTTCAGACAGATTAACCGTTTTCTTGAATTCATAGAGGACATATTGCCAAGGCTTGATAAGGATAAAGAACAGACTATAATAGACTTTGGATGTGGTAAGTCATATCTTACATTTGCAATGTATTACTATCTGAAAGAACTTAAAGGATATAATATCAGAATAATAGGTCTGGATCTCAAAGAAGATGTTATAGAACATTGTAATCAGTTAAGGACAAAATATGGATATGACCGTCTGGATTTCTATGTTGGTGATATAGCGACTTATAAGGATGTTGATAGTGTAGATATGGTTGTTACACTTCATGCCTGTGATACAGCAACTGACTATGCTCTTGCCAAAGCAGTAACATGGGGAGCAAAGGTTATATTATCAGTACCATGCTGCCAGCATGAAGCTAACAGAACGATTGCCAATGATATGTTATCACCTGTAATGGATTATGGAATATTAAAGGAAAGAATGGCAGCTATAGTAACTGATGCAGTACGTGCAGATATGTTAAAAGCTAAAGGATATGACACACAGATACTCGAATTTATTGATATGGAGCATACGCCAAAGAATCTGCTTATAAGAGCCGTGTATACAGGGAAAAAGGATGCAAAGGCTGAAAAACAGGCAGATGATATGCAGAAAGCACTTAGGATAAATCTTACTATATCAAAGCTGTTAAATGACTAAATCCGTAAAAGGATAGAATGGAGAGAATGATGAAAAGAACTGAGAAAAAACAAAGTTCAAGATATCTCTTAATGGGAATATTGTTTATTGTGACTATGGTTGTTACATTTCTGTCTATGGGACTTGAGTCAGTTACGCCTTCTGCAACAACTATGACAGAAGCAACGCTTCCAGTTATATCTATGCTGACGGATAATGGAGCGGAATTCAACCAGATTCATGGATATACAACTGAGATTAACCAGGCACTTACAAATGATAGTCTTACTCCAGTGGCACAGAATAGAAAGCTTGATATAGTCATATATACTTATGGTGCGGATGTTCAGGAAGTATCTTATAAGATAAGGAGTCTTTCTGACGATTCGCTTATAGAGAACACAAAGGTGACTTCACTTAACAGGGAAAGTGATAAGATAACGGCTACGCTTGGAATTAAAAATCTTATAGATGATAATGTACAATATGCATTGGAAATATTAATTAAGACACCATCACATGACGAGATACATTATTATACAAGAATAGTGACAGGTGAGGACTATGATCTTGATAAAAAGTTTGAATTCGTTAAGTATTTCAATGAATGTACATTAAACCAGAGCAGACTCAATGAAATACAGAAGTATATTGAACCATCATCAAATGGTAATAACAGTAATTATGGCAAGGTGAATATTAACAGTTCATTATCACATGTGGGCTGGGGAGAGATTACACCTTATATAGAAAGCCAGCTTATTCCAAAGGTTAAAGAAATAAGCAGTGATGTAGCGATAATAACATTGAACTACAGGGCTGGTGCAGTCAACGAATATGATTCATATGATTCATATAATGTATATGAATATTATAGGGTAAGGCAGACTAATTCAGGGTTTTATCTTCTGAATTATGAAAGAGAGGTTAACCAGGTATTTGACGGAAAGAATGATCTTACGTCAGGAGGAAAGATTAATCTTGGAATCCAGTCATCATCATCTACTGAATTAGGTTCTGATGATAAATCAAAATATGTTTATTATGTTAATGAGGGTTCATTATGGTGTTTCGCTACAGAAGATAATGTATACACAAAGGTATTTTCATTTAATTCTGATGAAACAGATGGAATACGTGAGAATTATAATGAGCATGGAATGAAGATACTTAATGTACAGGAGAATGGCGATTGTAATTTTCTTGTTTATGGTTATATGAACAGAGGGGAACATGAGGGGGAATCGGGTGTTTCACTGTGTAGATATTCATATGCAGATAATAAGGTAGAAGAAAGATTGTATATTCCTGTTGATATACCTTATGATATATTATCACAGAATATTGGAAATGTGGCATATCTGGCGGACGAGAACACATTTTATATACTTATGGATGATACATTGTATTCAGTTGACCTTATAAGCAAAGAAGTCATGACAATTGTATCAGGTCTTGTAGATGGAACATATGCAATATCAGAAAATGGCAGCTCAATAGCTTACAGTCTTAATGGTAAACCTTATGAGACAGAAAGTATAAGAGTGTTTAATATGGCAGATTACAGCGAACATATAATACAGGCGGGAAATGGTGATTATATAAAATGTCTTGGTTATATTAATAATGACTTTATATATGGAGTAGCAGACAAGGATGATATCCTTATTAAAGATGATGGAAACAGAACATTTGCAATGTATAAAGTGTGTATAATGAATCCGTCATATGAGCTTATAAAAGAATATGAGGAACCTGGAATATATGTAAGTGATGCAAGTGTTTCGGATATGCGTATTAATCTTACAAGGATAGTCAAGTCTGGTGACGGATACGAAGGAACCAGCATAGACCAGCTTATAAATAAAGATGAAAACGCGCAGACAGAAGGGGTTGCTATTGATTCAATCATAAGTGATAACAGAAAGCAGGAGCTTGCAATAAAGCTTGCTAAAGCCCCTTCATATACATCAGTTTCTTTCAGAACATCATCAGATGTAGAGTATAGGGATGATGCTGTACTTGAACTGGCTAAAGAATTCAAAGGCGATGGAAGGTACTATGTATATGGATATGGAAGATTCCAGAGTAGTACGACAGATATATCTAAGGCAATATCTCTTGCATATGATACGTATGGTTCAGTAGCAGACTATAATGCTAACACAATATGGAAAAGATATAGAAACACAACAGGCGAGATTAAAGGGTTATCATCCGCAGGTGGTGATGGCAGTATGCTTGAAAGAGCACTCCAGATAGTTGCAGCATATGCAGGAGCGCAGTTTAATGTGTCCGAATATCTTAAAACAATTACAGCCGATGAAGTACTTGGCAGGATACAGGGAGTATGTGGATTGAGCATCAAGGGTGTTTCAGTTGATAAGATACTTAATTTCATAGATAACGGAAGTCCTGTTATAGGAAAGAGTGGTGAAGATTCATATGTGATTATAACAGCATATGATTCAAAGAATATAACCTATACAGATATGGCATCTGGTACAAGTACAACAGTAACTTTAACAGATGCAAACAAGTTGTTCACGCAATGGGAAAATGTATTTGTAACATATTACAAGAATTAAAGAGGATATGCATATGGCTAATTCATCAGGAGAGAGAACTTCACAGAATAATACATCCAGAAATAAGGCTTCACAGGGTAAAAAGGTATCACGTAAACATCCTAAGAAGACAAGAAGACGTAAGATAATAAAAAGAGTAATACTTATCATATTGCTTGTTCTTATTGTAGCAGGTGGGATATATGCAGTTCCAAAGATTGCAGATGTAATCAAGCTTGCAACAGATGCAAAAAAAATGGCGGATGAAAGTACAGTGGATACTTTTAAGGATGGAAAAACAACAGTTATATACGATAAGAATGGTGACCAGTTGTGTACCATGAAGGCATCAAAGGACATGTACTATATAGATTTTGATGAAATACCATCTGTTCTTGCTGATTCGTTTGTTGTTATGGAGGACAGGGATTTCTATAGTCATTCAGGTATTGATATCAAGGCGATTATAAGAGCTATGATTGCCAACCGTAAGAGTGACACAATCGTCCAGGGAGCAAGTACCATAACACAGCAGGTTGCAAAGAATGTATTTCTTTCACAGGAAGTAACATGGGAAAGAAAGATAAAAGAAATATTTCTTGCATGGGAACTTGAAAAGAAATATTCAAAAGAGCAGATATTGGAATTCTATCTTAATAATATATATTTCAGCAATGGATATTATGGTGTTGAGGCGGCTGCAAAGGGATATTTTGGAAAGTCAGCTTCACAGTTATCAGTGTCAGAACAGGCATTTATAGCTGCAATACCTAATAACCCTACCAAGTATAATCCTTTGACTAATTATGATGCAACACTTGCAAGAAGAGATCTGATTCTTAAGGAGCTGTATAATGCTGACTATATCGACTCGATGACTTATAATACTGCACTTGCAGAAGAGATAACGGTATCGGGTTCAGGTGAAAAGGTTTCAACAAAGAACAATTCAGTAGAAACATATGCAAGACACTGTGCTACAGAAGAAATGATGAAGTATTGTGGATTTGCCATGAGAAATAATTTTGATTCAGAGGATGAATATAACTCGTATGAAGAGCTTTATCAGAAGTATTATTCTACATGCCAGCAGATGCTGTTAGGTGGTGGATATACAGTGTATACAAGTATAGACCCTGATGTGCAGGATGCGCTTCAGGACTCTATAGATAAAAATCTGGCATCATATAAGACTCTGTCGGATGACGGGGTGTATGAGTTCCAGGGAGCTGCAACATGTATAGATAACAGTACTGGCAATGTTGTGGCTATAGTTGGTTCAAGAAGCCAGGAACTTGACGGATATACACTTAACAGGGCTTATCAGAGTTACAGGCAGCCAGGTAGTTCGATAAAGCCAATCGTTGTGTATACGCCATATCTTCAGCAGGGAAATACACCAGATACAATAGTAACGGATGAAAGAATAGATGGAGGTCCTAATAATGCAGATGGTACTTATTCAGGACAGATGACTTTAAGAACTGCTGTCATGAAATCCAAGAATACAGTGGCATGGAAGATATACAGGGATGATATAACACCTAAGATGGGAATAGGGTTCCTGCTTAATATGGGATTCCATAAAGTATGGATGGATAAAAGTACTAACGCAGTTGCGCTTGGCGGTTTCACATATGGTGTATCAACAGAGGAGATGGCTGGTGCATATGCAACAATTGCCAATGATGGAATGTTCAGACAGCCAACGTGTGTCACAAAGATAACCAACACATCTGGTAAAGCAATTGTGGACACATCAGGAAGAGAAGTAAGAGTATATGATACTAATTCATGCAGAATGATGACAGATATGTTAAGGTCTGTAGTAACCAGCGGTACAGGTGTTGGTGCAGAACCGTCAGATGCGATAGTTGCAGGTAAAACAGGAACAACTAATGGAAACAAGGATGCATATTTCTGTGGATATAGCCAGTATTATACAGCGGCTATATGGACGGGGTATGATTATCCTAAGACACAGAATTCTGTAAAAACATTAAACATATTCCATGATTTTATGGAAACAATCCATAAAGGAAAGGAACAGGTTGAATTCAAGCCGGCATCCAATGTTATAACAAGACAGACAGAGACAGAAACGCAAAGTCAGACACAGGAGGAAACAACATCGCAGGAGGAAACAACAACACAGATGCAGACGACTTCGCAGGCACAGACACAAAAGACAACAGCGAATAATTCAGCGACATCCTCAAAGGCGCCACAGAATACAACAAACAAAGCTACTGAGGCAACAACGAAAAATCAGGGAGAATGGATTGTACCAACCCAGACTGACAAAGTGATACAGTAACATATAACTTTATGCCTGATGAGTTTAAGGCTTATGTGGATGGCAAAGCATCGTGGGATTCCTCAAACATGAGTGAGTGGTAAATTGGACTTCTGATGCGTATATCGTACCAAAGTGGATAATAAAAAAGGAAGCTTAACAATTGGCGTTAAGCTTCCTTTTTTTACGTTCACTATATCACAACTTACGTTTTATCTGTTATTTATTCTTTTTTCCAAGGTTCTTGAAGAATCCCTTCTTTTTCTTTTCTTCAACAACTATCTTGCCACCACGGACAGACTTAATACCAGTGATATATATACCACTTACTTCAGCTTTAACCTCTGCCTTTATTGGAATCTGGTCATATACCTTAGGATCTGCCATAAGTGTCATAACCTTAGGTCCAATCTTTGCTTTAACAACAGGAACTTTACTTCTCTGAAGATACTTAGGTGTCTGGTCAAGTACAATCTTAGGAAGACCAGCTTCTTTTAATTTCATTTTTTTCTTATCGATGATTAGCATCGACATAATCTGTTTAGCGGCATCAATCTGTGACTGATTAGCTTCCTGCTTCTTACGAAGCTTGTTACCAACAATAATAAGAGCTACTAAAGCAACAACGAGAATTGCAATAATAACCAACAAAACTATAGCCCATACTGGCATAATGGTTCTCCTCCTGCAAATATATATTCGATAATTCATAAAAAATATGATACCTGTGTTACATATAAATACATAAAAGTATATAAAATGAATGATATCATATTAATAACTAAGCTATTATATCACGTAAAAATAATGATGAAAAGACATTAAACAGCAATATTTTTATACAAGTTTCTGATTGTTATTGTATTTTTCAAGAATAAGGTCATGAACATATACGGGTATATTCTTTTTTTCTTCTGTGCTCATGGAAGACATATCTATAGGTTTACAGAATTCAATGACAGTGTGAGCCTTTTTAATAAATGGTTTCTGGTCTTCGAATATAGTTGATGTATTGTTCTGGACAACTGGAACTATAAGGCAGCCTGATTTTTCAGCAAGCTTGAAACTTCCAGCATGGAATTCAAGGACTCCATCTCCTTTGTTACGTGTACCCTCTGGAAATATAACAAGAGATGTTCCATTTTTTATGTATTCAATACCGGCTAATATTGCCTTAAGAGCTGCTCTTGTATTACTCCGGTCAATCATTATGCACTTTATATTAGTCATCCATCTGCGAAGTATTGGAACATTCATCATTTCCTTTTTGGCAACATATGCGGCTCTGCCTTTAATATAAGTATATGATATAATCACATCAAAAAAGCCACGATGATTGCCAACAAAAAGTACTGGTTTATCAGTTGGAATATTATCTAAACCAATCGCAGTCGTTTTAGTTCCACATATAAATAAAATCAATCTGAACATAAATCTTGCAACTGCATCAGAAGCCTTTTCTTTAGCAACAGGGTACCTTTTACCTACAAGCCATAAAACAGGAAGTGCAAGGATACTGAATATGGCAAATATAAGAAGGACAATTATTAATATAATAAGTCTTAACATAAGTAACTCCTTTGTTTTTGTTATATAATGATATAAGTGTCAAAAGTGAATTTTGACACTCATTGATGTATCATGATTGCTGCATTGCTATGCAATTCACACTTATATCATAATAAGTAAGAAGAAAATAAAAGTGCATGACAACCAAAATGCCATCAATGTGCCTGTATATACAGACTGGCACCTGTAGAGTATATCTTGCTGCCATCATTTTTCATAAATATTGCTTCTATACCATCAAGTGACTCAATGAGTTCCATCCCCTTATCAACACCAAGTACAAAACAGGTTGTGCTAAGACAATCGCCTATGGTTGATTCATGGGAAATGATAGTTACATCACACAGGTCTGTTTCGTATGGGTATCCGGTTTTTGGATTTAATATGTGATGATAAAAGGTTCCATCGGCTGAATAAAAATAACGCTCATAAGTTCCGGAAGACACAACAGAGTAATCATTGATATTTAAAAGCTCCATGTATTCGCCGGACTCAGAAAATGGTTTTTTTACAGCAATTGTAAAGTCAGTATTTTTCTTTTTTTCGCCAATGCACAACACATTGCCACCAAGATTAATTATAGCGCTTTTTACACCATTATCAATAAGAAAAGTTTTAATCTTATCGGCAATATAGCCCTTAGCGACAGCACCAAGGTCTATGCAGAAATTATCAGGCATACTGATGTGATGGACACCATCAGAGTCAGTGTCTAAAGTAACACGGGAATAGTCAACATATTGAAGCGCATTATCAATAAGTGAAGAATCAGGCACTAAAGGGGAATCTGATGTAAAATCCCACAGCTGTGATACGCTGCCTATGGTTATATCGAATGCGCCATCAGACAAGCTGCTGTATTTAAGTCCAATCTGTATAAGCTCATAAAGTTCATCGCTTATAACAGTCGTTTCCTTATGGTTTACCTTATATAATTCACTTGTTGCAAGAGTACGTGAAAAAATATGTTCATAATAATCGCATAGACCAACTGCCTTAGATAATACTTTCTTATCGACATTGGTGTATGAGTCTATCTGTACATACGTGTTCAGCTTGTAATCAGTTATGCTTATGGGGGAGGTTAAAGTCATTCCTGTGCCGCATCCTGTAAGTATGGGTATACATGACAGTATAATTATACATGCCAGGATGCAGGAAATTATACGTTTTATGCGCGATAAGTTTAATAATGTGTATTTCATGTTTAATTAATCCAATTCAAATTTATTTATCACTATACAGAATGTAATTACAATATATTTTTGATATAATTATCCCAAACAGTGATATGAATTATTAAAGTATACCAAATATTGAAAAAAATGTGAATTCACTTTTAATTTGTACTGGATTATGTTATAACAAATAATGTTGTGAAACAAGCTGGCAGAAATATGTATTTTTAGTTTTATGGCGAATTAAGAATACAGATGCCAAGAATAAGGAAATGAGGATTATTTATGAGAAAGAAATTAGTAAGTCTTATGCTTGCTGCTACAATGGTAGCATCTTTAGCTGCATGTGGCTCTAAAAAGACAGAAGCACCAGCTTCTACAGTACATAAGGATGTAACTGCAGCAGAATATGATGCAACAATATCAGCTGATGCGGCAATATATAAAAAGGACTTTACAATGCCTGAATTCAAGGGAATGGAAGTTACAGTAGATAAATCAGTACTTAACGTATCAGATAAAGATGTAGATGATTATATTAACCAGAATATCATAGCATCACAGGCAACAACAGAAAATGTTACAACCGGTGTTACAGCTGATGGCGACAAGATTATTCTTGATTATTCAGGAAAACTTGATGGTGAAGCATTTTCGGGAGGTACTGCAACAGATGCAACTTATACAATAGGTTCAGGTAACTTTATCAGTGATCTTGATAAAGGACTTGTTGGTCTTACAGTAGGACAGGAATATGACATTCCATGTACATTCCCAGATAACTACACTTCAGAACTTGCTGGTAAGAGTGTAATATTCACTGTAAAGGTTACAGCGATTGTTAAAACAACATATCCTGAAATAACAGATGACTGGGTAATACAGAATAAGGATACACTTAATCTTTCAAGTAATACTGTTCCTGAATTCAAGGAAGAGGTAAGAAAGGTCGTTGAGGCAAATGCAAATGATACATATATGCAGACAACATATGCAGATGCTGTATCTAAGATGAAAGAGTCAATAGGTGATAATGTTACATATCCAGATGATGAATTACAGTCACTTGTTGAGATATATAACAACAATATTGAAACTGAATTCAATAACTATGGTTCTTACTATGGTGTATCAGATCTTGATACATATAAGACAAAGGTATATGGATTTGATTCAGTAGATGCATTTAACGAATACGTAGAGGAGCAGGCAAAGGATTATCTGTTAGAGAAGATGATAGCTGTTGTTATAGCATCAGATAACGATATCCATGTAACAGAGGATGAGATAGTATCATATGGTAATGATCTTGCTACATATTATGGATATGATGATTTTGCAGCAATCACAGATGCAGTTGGTAATGAAGTAGTAGCAGAAATAGGCTACCAGATACTTTCACAGAAGGTTACAGAGTATGTATGCAGCCAGATATCTGAGGTTGAGAAATAAAATCAGACAGGTTTTATAAGCACTGTAACCATCAATAGAAGATTGAACAGGAACAGACTCAGATAAATTAATTGTTTGAAATTAAACATAAGAATTATATTGGGACAGTGTATATTACATTGTCCCAATATTGTTGTTAAATACATATTTATAGTTTATATATGAAAAACTTATGAGGAAACGGAGATTATAATGAAAGAATTTGTACCAAAGATATTTGATGTAATGAAAACGTATTCCAAGGGGCAGTTTATAAAGGATGTAGTGGCAGGTATTATTGTTGCTATAATTGCACTTCCTTTATCTATCGCACTGGCTCTTGCATCAGGAGTAAGCCCGGAGCAGGGCATTTACACTGCGATATTCGCAGGCTTCGTAATATCATTTCTTGGCGGAAGCCGTGTGCAGATAGCAGGACCTACAGCTGCATTTGCAACTATAGTGGCAGGAATAGTAGCAAAGAATGGTATGGACGGACTTATAGTAGCAACAATCATGGCAGGCATAATTCTTGTTATTATGGGATTTTTGAAGTTTGGTAATCTTATAAGATTCATTCCATACACTATAACAACAGGTTTTACGTTTGGTATAGCAGTTACTATTGCCATAGGACAGATAAAGGACTTTTTAGGACTTACATATCCGGCTGGAACAGCGACAGTTGAGACTATGGATAAGCTTAAGGCTGTTATTTTTAATATAGGAACATTTAATGTCAAGGCATTTATCGTTGGTGCGGTTTCTCTTGTAATACTTATCATATGGCCTAAGTTTAAGGCACTTGATAAAATACCACCTTCACTTATAGCAGTTATAGTGTCAGTTGTTATGGTTAAGTTTATACCAGTACTATCGGATGTTAATACAATAGGAAGCCTGTATACAATAAAGAAGGGGCTGCCATCGGTAAGTATTCCAAGTGTTAATATCGATATGATTATGACACTTCTTCCGGATGCACTTACTATTGCTGTACTTGCCGGTATAGAAAGCCTTCTTTCATGTGTTGTGTCAGATGGTATGATAGGGTCAAGACACAAGCCTAATATGGAACTTGTTGCACAGGGGGCAGGTAATATTGTGTCGGCTCTTTTTGGTGGTATTCCAGCGACGGGTGCTATTGCAAGAACAGCAGCCAATGTAAAGAATGGTGGACGTACACCAATAGCAGGTATGGTTCACTCAGTTACCCTTCTTGTTGTACTTGTCGTTCTCATGCCATATGCAGCATGGATTCCTATGCCAGCTATAGCAGCTATTCTTTTCATAGTTGCATATAATATGAGTGGCTGGAGAGAGATGGTTAATCTTGTAAAGCATTCACCAAAGTCAGATATTCTTGTTCTTCTTACAACTATGATACTTACTGTTGTATTTGACTTGGTTGTTGCCATAGAGGTGGGAATCGTTATGGCGGCACTTCTTTTCCTTAAGAGAATGGCAGATGTAACGGAGGTAAGAAGCTGGAAGTATATAGGCGAGAATATTGATGAGAACAATGACCCTGAGAGTATTCATTTAAAGGAAGTTCCGGCCAGGACGCTTGTATATGAAATAATCGGACCTATGTTTTTTGCTGCTGCTGATAAGTTCATGGAAATAAGCATGGATGCAGATGTTAAGGTTGTTATCATAAGAATGAGAGGCGTTCCGGCTATGGATATATCTGCGCTTCGTTCACTTAAAAATATACATAATATGTGTAAAAAACGTGGAGTTACGCTTGTTCTTTCCCACGTACAGGAACAGCCAAAGAATATGATGGAAAAAGCAGGCTTTGCTGAAGAAATAGGAGAGGAGAACTTCTGTGCCAATATAGATGCGGCACTTGCACATGCCAGGGAGCTTGTTATGTAGATAATAAAATATGTCTGGAATTATTGCAGATTAACAATCGGTAATAGTGTCATAACAATACAGATATGGCACAGGTGCCAATAATTATAATTAAGCGGATAGGTATATAAAGCCATGACTTTATATATACCTATCCGCTTATGTTATTTAAATAACTGCCATAAGATAAGAACGCCTGACAGTTTTTATTTTGTTTTATCAGCCGGATAGAGAATAGATGTTGTAAGAAAATAACTGTCATGCAGTCATACGATGTAAAGATTAATTCCGTGAAAAGAATGTATCAAGCAGTCTGGCTGCATTATCACCAAGTATCATTCTTATCTCATCATTGTTAAGTCCGCTTTCGCGTATGAGCTTAAGAGACTCAGACTGGTCAGACCAGGGACTGTCGGTTCCAAACAATATGTGGTCTGTGCCGTGTGCGCGTACCATATCCACAAACTTTTCTTTTGAAAGAAAGTAAAAGTCAGGAGAGTTCCTTAAAACAAATGCTGTATCGAGCCATACTCCAGGTGTGCCAATAAGCTTATCACATACCTCATTATACATACCCCAGCCACCCATATGTGCAAGTACGAGCTTGTGTGGCTCAACAGAATGAATCATAGCAGCAAGACGTTCAACACTTGCCTCATCACAGTTAGGAAAGCTGACGTCCATGCCACAATGTATGGATACAATAAGGTCATTGTCGAAAGCACAGCTTATGATGTTAAGATAACGTGGGTCATCTATGTTAGTACGCTGAAATACAGGATGGAGCTTAATGCCAGGAACTCCGTTTCTGGCAAGATTTCTTAATATGTCAGTGTAATCCCCATTATCTGGATGTATTGTTCCAAACGATATAAGTCCTGACTCGCGGAAAGTTTCATTGGTTGTTACAGCAATGCTGTTAATAGTCTTGTGCTGGGTGGGTTTCGTTGCGATTGGCAATAGGACGGAATAATCAATCCCAGCCTTCTTCATTGACTTCTGGATAGATGTAACCCTGCCATCAAGATAATTATGAATACCTCCGTTTTGCGCAAGACGACCTACAGCGCGGTCAGCAAGTTCATCGGGAAAGCTGTGTGTATGAAAATCTATAACCATATAAGTTTAGCCTCCTGTTAATATAAATATGGATAAAATGATGTGGGCATCAAAGGTAGAATTGCCACTTACATCGTAAAATAATTGTGTTATATAATCATTGCCACTAATCAATATATTTAAACATATACAGATTAGTAAATTACAAATCACAGGTTAATCTAATCCAAATAATATCATAAAATGCATGATGAACGCAAAAGAAAAGAAAGTGCCTGTGAATAAATCTGATACATTTCCACATACTACCCATACAGCATAATTATGGAAATAAATAATGTAAATGGCTATAGGATGTAGTCTAGTGTCAAAAATTAATTTTTTCACCTTGGATTTGTGTCTGTGCGCACATGACATAAACCAATATGTGCAAAATATGTGCGCAGAAATGAGGATTTATATGAAAGCAACAGGAATTGTCCGTAGGATTGATGACCTTGGAAGAATAGTTATACCTAAAGAAATAAGAAGAACTTTAAGAATAAGGGAGACAGACCCTATGGAAATATATACAGATATGGATGGTCAGATAGTTTTAAAAAAGTACTCACCTATGGGGGATATAACTGCATTTGCAGGAGAATACGCAGAGTCGATGGCTTACAATACGGGAATGACAATTGCAATAACAGACAGAGACCAGGTAATAGTCGCAACTGGTAGTGAAAAGAAGCATATACAGGGAAGGCAGATATCTAAAGAGATGAATATTATTATGGGTGAAAGGAAAAGTGTTGCAGCAAGTTTAAAAGAAGACTCATATATAGCGGTTGTGCCCGATTATGAGTGCGGTGGGGAAGTGATAAGTCCTATAATAAGTTCAGGAGATGTGCTTGGAGCTGTTGTTATGCTTACGGCCGATGCAGGACATAAGTTTACAGAAGGAGAAAAATGTATTGTGAAGGTGGCTGCCGATTTTTTAGGAAAGCATATGGAAGACTGATAACACTTGCAATAAGGACGGGATATAGGTATACTGTGCGTATGCATAAGTAAATTCAGCCCCTGAATTAAGTATGTCATTCAAATATTAAAGGGGCATTGTGATAGGAAAATAGATTTTTCACACTCGGGTTTTGTGTCTGCGCACATCTGGCACAAACCCGATATGCGAAAAAACGTGCGCAGAAACGAGGATCAATATGAGATTAGATAAATACTTAAAGGTATCAAGACTTATAAAAAGACGTACTGTAGCCAATGATGCATGTGATGCAGGAAGGGTTATGATTAATGATAAGGTTGCCAAGGCATCGGTGGATGTTAAAGTTGGGGATGTCATAGATATATCGTTTGGCAACAAGAATGTTAAAGTAAGGGTTACAGATGTAAAAGACACTGTTAAAAAAGAAGAAGCTAAAGAAATGTTTGAATATATTTAGACATAATGCAGTCATATTTTCACATATTTCCTAATATATTAGACAAGTAGATATGTAAGTAAGCTTGTTGGTGATTGAAGGGAGTAGTGGATTATGGAGGAAACAAGACGTGTAAGGCATCCACATACAGTTCGTATGGAGGATAGAAAGAAAGTGGAATTCACAGGGATAACAGATGTTATATCATTTGAACCGGTTAAGGTTATGCTGGAGTCGGATTACGGAGTTATAGTCATAAAAGGAGATGCACTTCATGTTAATAAGCTGTCAGTAGAAAAAGGAGAACTTGATGTTGATGGGAGAATAGATTCTTTAGTTTATTCACAGAACAGTCCGGCGGGTAAAAAGGGTGAATCACTTGTTAACAGATTGTTTCGGTGATATAGATTATGACAGCAGAGATTGTATGGGAGGGCAGTACACTTTGCAGGACTCTCTGGTGGGGAATGGTATTCGCAGCGGAATATGATACAATAAGGATATTCAGAAGAATAGTAAAACATAAAACACTGGTTGTTCCAGCAATAGAAGATATAATATACTGGATATATATATCGGTAAAGGTGTTTTCAATATGCTTCTATGTTAATGATGGAGTTATAAGGGCATTTATAATAGCCGGATTCATTATGGGAGCATGGTTATATGTTATGGCATTAAGCAGATATTACATAAAATATGGTGTTAAGTTTATAAATTATGTTATAAAAATAGCTGGTATAATTATAATAAAACCATTGAAATTAATGTTGTCAGTGATTAAAATGGTGACAGGAAAGCTGTTGTTTCCGCTTAAATGGTGCTGTATACATATAAGAGCAGGTGTAATATCAGGTATAAATAAAGAAAAATCTAAAAAACCTAAGACACACAGTAATGCAGATGATAATAGATAAAGGTAACTTTCGATAAAAGTATTGTTAGGCTTAGAAGGCTTATAAGAAAAAAGATGATATATACAGAAATGGAGCGGTTTATATGAGGTTTGAAACCAGAAGAGAAAGGGAACTGCGCAGGAAGAGACAAAAACGTTCAGCTATATTGGGAATGGTTTTTGCCATGCTTGTTGTTATCGGACTTGGAATACTTCTATGGAATGGAAAAAAGAATATTGAAGCTAAGAATGTCGAATACGAAAAGGAGATAGCAGAGCTTCAGGAGCAGGTAGAAGAAGAACAGAAAAGAACGGACGAACTTAATGAATATAAGAAATATATCCAGACAAAGAAATTCGTTGAAGAGGTTGCCAAGGATAAGTTTGGTCTGGTATATCCAGATGAAATCATATTCAGAGGAAAAAAGTAGATGCATATAAGCACATAATATATGGCAGAAAATATCTGTTATATATGTGTGCTTTTTATAGTTATCGCCAGATTAATAAAGTCATTATATGACATTTTTTGCATACATATATGTATATAATCATATCTGTTAAACAGAAAACAATATATAGAATTGCCATAAGTAAGGGGAGATAGCTATGAGCAGAAGTGATGAGTTGTGTATGACATATACGGTTAACAGACTTTCAGAGACGGCAAAAACATTCAGAAGGCTGGGAGAGGCTTATGAAAGTGCATCAGGCGATAAGGCGCAAAGCCCAAGCTTTAAAAGACAATTGTTTCTTGTTGCAGATATTCTTGATGATTGTACACTTATGCAGATGCATGCTGATAAACCGGCAAGAAGTGTATTCAGGGATATGTCATCAAGAGCACTGATATCAGGAATTATGATCAAAGAGGTTAATGTACTTAAAAGCAGGAGTGGAAGATATGAAGTGATTGTTATGGCTAAAACATTGGGAAAAGGCTGTGTATCTGAAAGGAAGATAAGAAAAATAGTATCTGATGTATTGGGTTCAGGATATTATTCTGACAACAATAACAGACTTGTAATAAACGATGAGTGCCAGCAATATGTGTTTCATCAGGAGAATAGATTCCGTTTCCTATACGGAGTGGCAAGGGAATGTAAGGATAAAGGTGGATTTAATGGGGATAATTTCATGGTATCCAATCTTGCCTGTGGAAAAGTAGTAGCTGCCATAGCAGACGGTTGTGGAATAGGAAAGAGAGCGTTCATAGAGAGCAGAATGGTAATTGAATTAATGGAAAATTGCATAGATGCCGGATTTGAGGAAAAAACAGCTATAGATTTTATTAATTCTGCATATATTAATGGAGGTGGAATGGGTAATCCCGTTACCATGGATATGAGTGTGATTGATTGTCAGTCTGGTATAATGCATTGTATAAAGCTCGGTGCTGTGTCTACATTTATTAAAAGAGAGGGCTGGGTAGAGATAATAAAGTCCTCAACTCTTCCTATGGGAGTGCTTGAACAGGTTGATTGCGATTGTACAGATAAGAAGTTATATGATGGAGATTATGTTATAATGGTAAGCGATGGAGTACTCGATAATCTTCCTGATGTCAACAAAGAGGAAAAATTGGTTGAGATAATTAACAGTGTAAAGATGAAAAAACCAAAGGCAATGGCAGATGAGATATTAAAAAAGTCAATTGGATATAATCATGAAGAAGCCTTCGATGACTGTACCGTGCTTGTTTTTGGATTGTTTGATACATATACAAGATAAATATATTAAATAAAATACACTTGCTGATTGATTGGCAGATGTTATATAAGCTATGTGAGTTATCAGTTTATAGCTGCAAGGAAGAAAGTAAAAAGAAATATATTAAAGATGAGGAATGAAATGAATAAACATACGACAAAAACCGAGGAAAAAGTATTTAGTTATATAAAAAGCAATCATATGTTTGATAGCTGCAGACATATTGTGGTTGGAGTATCAGGTGGAGCAGATTCGGTGTGTCTTCTTCTTATGCTGTGTGATTATGTGAAAATATATCAGCCGGATATACGTATTCATGTTGTACATGTGAATCATATGATAAGACAGGAAGCAGCGGATGATGAGAATTTCACGAAAAAGCTGTGTGAAAGCGTTGGCGTTGATTATCATGTGGAATATATAGATTGTGTTGGGATTGCAAAGCAGCATAATCTTACGGTAGAAGAGGCAGGAAGACTTGAACGTTACAGGATATTTAACGATATGGCAGAAAAATATTCAGCTGACGGACATGCCGTGATAGCAGTTGCACATCATATGAATGACCAGGCAGAGACAGTCCTTATGAATATGGCACGTGGGACTTCGTTAAAAGGAGTCCGTGGAATTGTTCCTGTACGTGATAATATATGCAGACCATTGTTGTGCATAACAAGAAAGCAGATAGAAGATTTTTTGTCACAGGCAGATCAGGAATATGTTACGGATATAACTAATTACGATAATGATTACACAAGAAATGCGATAAGAAATGTGATACTTCCATATATGTGCGGGCATATTAATAAAAGAGCTGTAGAGAATATATCATCTATGGCACAGGATATAAGGGAGGCAGAGGAGTATATAGACAGGCAGGCTGATAAACTGTATACAGAATGTGTACATGAGTATGACTGTAAGCACAATAAGATATATACAAATGACCACAGCACAGATAAGAGGGATGTAAGTTCAGATATTATAAAGATAGAAGTTGCAGGACTTAAGGAGGCAGATAGAATTCTTGTAAAACGTGTTATTTACAAATGCCTTGTAAGCCTTGCAGGCAGGGCGAAGGATATATACTCAGTGAATATTTCAGATATAGCTTCTCTTATTGATATGCAGACCGGAAGAAAAATATGTTCAGTATATGGTATCATGGCAGAGAAGGAGTATGACTATATAACACTAAAAAAGAGTACCATGGCAGCAGTAAAAAAGAAAAATGAAAAAGATATAAATATATCAGATGCCAGGAATGATTATAAGAAAGACAGTTCAAGTGATGGCAGTGAATACAACATTGCAGTTAACATGGATGTACTTACAAAGCAGAATAATCTGACATTGCCAGTTGAAAAAAATATATATATCACAAAAGATGGAGAAAAATATGCAGAAAGTATAACATTTTCTCTTATTGATAAAAAAACATTTTTAATTAATGACAAAAGTGCAGCTGATAATGGTAAAATTTGCGTAAATAAATCAAATAATATCTATGCGAAATATTATGATTATGATAAAATTAATAAATTGCTGGATGTAAGATTCAGAAAACAGCAGGATGATATAGTGGTATCTAAGGATGGAAGTACCAAAAAGCTAAAAAAGGAACTGGTTGACAAAAAGATACCATCAGCATACAGAGATGAAATCCTTCTTGTATGTGATAAGAATCATGTGTTATGGGCATGTGGCGTAAGAAGATGTGAAAGTTATCTTGTAGATGATGATACCAGCCATGTGCTTGAGATATTGATTAATGTGAAAGAGAGGAATTAAATATGGCAGATATGCATAAGATAAGTGTAATGATAGCAGAGGAAGAGCTTCAGGCAAAGATAGCTGAACTAGGTGAGAGAATTAGCGCTGATTATGAGGGAAAAGAAGTAAAACTTATATGTATTCTTAAGGGAAGTGCATTCTTTTGCTGTGAGCTGGCTAAAAGAATTACAGTTCCTGTGAAGATAGATTTTATGCAGACATCAAGTTATGGAAGTGGAACTAAGTCAAGTGGCAATATAGTTATAAAGAAAGACCTTGATGAATCAATAGAAGGTGAACATGTTATTGTTATAGAAGATATCATAGATTCTGGTAATACATTATACAGACTTATGCCTATGTTAGAGGCACGTAACCCGGAAGATATATGTATATGTACTCTTCTTGACAAGCCGGACAGAAGAGAAGTTGATATTGACGTTAAATATAATGGTTTCAATATCCCGGATGAATTCGTAGTAGGATATGGTCTTGATTATAACCAGAGATACAGAAATCTTCCATTTATTGGTGTTGTACACCTTGAAGATGAAGAATAGGAATAATATCAGTTAAAAATGCATAAGAATGGAGAGTTATAATGGATAATAAAAAAGGTGCAAGATTCTCAGGTGTTGGAATATATCTGGTTATTGTAATTATTGCAGCGATGTTCATTATGTATATATCGCGTATGAATTCAGGTACCAGCGATTACACATATAGTGAATTTGTCAATGATGTTAACAAAGGAAAAGTAGAAAGCGTTGTTATAAGACAGAATGCAGAAGTTCCAACAGGTGTATTGTCTGTCAAAGTGAGTGGAACACAGAATGTTAAGAGTGTTTATGTATCTGATGTTAAGCAGGTAGAGGAAATACTGCTTGATAAAGATATAACATACACGCTTAAGGATGTAACAAGACAGAGCGTTCTTCTTACATCGATACTTCCTTTCGGACTGAGCCTCATTGTGCTCATATTTTTTATGATGATGATGACAAGACAGGCTGGCGGTGGTGGTGGCAACGCCAAGATGATGAACTTTGGTAAGAGCCGTGCCAGAATGATAAGTGGTGATGATAATAAGGTTACATTTAAGGATGTTGCTGGTCTTAATGAAGAAAAGGAAGAGCTTGAGGAGATAGTTGATTTCCTTAAGGATCCTGTAAGATATACTTCACTTGGGGCAAGAATACCAAAGGGTGTTATACTGACAGGAGCCCCCGGTACAGGTAAGACACTTCTTGCAAAGGCTGTTGCCGGAGAAGCTAATGTACCATTTTTTAGCATATCAGGTTCGGATTTTGTAGAGATGTTTGTCGGTGTCGGTGCTTCACGAGTAAGAGATATGTTTGAAGAAGCCAAGAAAAATGCCCCTTGTATCATATTTATCGATGAGATAGATGCTGTTGCCAGAAGAAGAGGAACAGGTATGGGCGGCGGACACGATGAAAGAGAACAGACATTAAATCAGATGCTCGTTGAGATGGATGGTTTCGGCGTAAATGAAGGCATCATCGTTATGGCTGCCACTAACAGAATAGATATTCTTGACCCTGCTATACTCCGTCCGGGAAGATTTGACAGAAAGATAGTTGTCGGAAGACCTGATGTACAGGGAAGACTTGAGATACTTAAGGTACATGCAGCAAAGAAGCCGCTTGGTGATGATGTAGACCTTGAGAAGCTTGCAAGAACTTCAGCAGGCTTTACAGGTGCAGACCTTGAAAATGTACTTAATGAAGCAGCTATCGGAGCGGCCAGAAAGAAGTCTAAGTATATAACAAATGCTGATGTCGAAGAAGCATTTATAAAGATAGGAATTGGCGTTGAAAAGAAAAGCAAGATTATATCTGATAAGGAAAAGAAGATTACAGCATACCATGAATCAGGTCACGCTATACTGTTCCATCTCCTTCCAGATGTAGGACCTGTCCACACTATATCAATCATTCCTACAGGCATGGGCGCAGCAGGTTACACTATGCCGCTTCCAGAACGTGATGAGATGTTTAATACTAAGGGGAAAATGCTTCAGAATATTATAGTAAGTCTTGGTGGACGTGTCGCAGAAGAGCTTGTGTTTGATGATATAACAACAGGTGCTTCACAGGATATCAAGCAGGCAACACAGACAGCAAGAGATATGGTTACAAAGTATGGTTTTTCGGACAAGCTTGGACTTATCAATTATGATACAGACAGCGATGAGGTATTCATAGGAAGAGACCTTGCACACACAAGACCATATGGCGAGGATGTTGCAACGCTTATTGACAAAGAAGTTAAGGATATAGTAGATGATTGCTATGCTAAAGCAAAGAAGCTTATATCAGAGCATATGGATGTGCTTAAAAAGAGCTCAGAACTGTTGCTTGAAAAGGAAAAGATATCAAGAGATGAATTCGAGGCACTTTTTGCAGATGATGCTACAGTTTAGCGGATTGTATTTTTGTTGAAACAAATTATGTGCAATGTGCATAAAAAAATATGATATAAATTGTGAACTTTGTGAACACTTATGGAGCTTGGTATGATATTATAATTAACGTAAAAACCCCCAATACATTATATATTTTTTGCTACACCCCATAATAAGTGAAATACCTTCTCCAAAAAGGACAGTCCCCCCAGACTGTCCTTTTTA
>ERZ808240.2020-NODE-2020-length-23451-cov-7.074243_pt1 | contig 23451 bp, 17 predicted proteins | sample MGYA00521084_ERZ808240 | MGnify/ENA primary metagenome ERZ808240 (study PRJEB31516, sample SAMN03275571) | gut metagenome | biome: mammalia-associated habitat; material: feces | host: Papio cynocephalus | place: Kenya | collected 2012-08-06 ...
TGGCAGGATGTGCCGGAACAAAGAAGACACAGGTGAAAGTAAAAGAAAAAGAAGTAACGATTCCAATGATCCTGACGGTGGATTCCAGCACCGGTAATAAGAATGAGCAGGAATTGGTGGAACGTTTTAATAAGGCATATAAGGGAGAATATCATGTAGATGTGGACTGGGTGATGGAGACGGAAGAAGAATACCGGAAGAATCTGAAGCGTCTGAATGTGACGGATGATCTGCCGGCAGTGATCACAGACCTGCGTATGCTTCCTGCATTCTATCAGATGATGGTAAAGGAAGGACGGATAGAGAATCTGACTCCTTATATTGAGAACGATGAAGAATGGAAATCGATGATCGAACCATCTGTTCTCGCATCCGGCTGTGAGGAAGATGGAAGTATCTATCTGGGACCGATCAGTACGGCGGCATTTGCCTGCTCCGGGGTATTCTGGAACCAGGAATTATTCGAAAGAGCCGGAATTAAGAAATTTCCGGAGACATGGGAAGAATTCTGGACATGCTGCGACAAGTTACAGGCTGCAGGCATTACACCGCTTGCATTACATACAGAAGGAACGGCATGGGCCCCGATGCTGCTTGCAACAGCAGAAGTGGCAGACAGTGAAGAAGGAACTGCATTCATGAAACAGGTGTATCCGGATACTTATCAGAATGCACAAGGCCTGGAAATTGCGAATACATTAAAGCGATTATTCCAGTATACAACAGACGATGCACTGCACAATGACTTTGACGTATCTTATGATAATTTCGTATCTGGGAATGCCGCTATGATCCCGAATGGTTATTGGATGATCGATCAGATCCCGGAAGAGATGCAGAAAAAAGTCCATTTCTCAGCATTTCCCGGGAATAAGCTGATTGGGTCACCGGAGACATTCGGCTGGGCGGTTGTATCTTCTTACAGTAAAAAAGTGAAAAAAGGAGCGATCGAATTCCTGAAGTTCCGTACAAAACTGAATAAAGAACAGAAAGAAGAATTGCTGAGCGGAACAAAAAGAAATGAAAATCCGCTCCTGAATGATTACCTGACGGCATATACAAAGAATCCACAGATTGTGCCAAATTATCAGGTGAAATGGAATTCTCTGCTGCAGGAAGAGGTGCTGGGAGAGTGCATTCCGGAACTTGTAAAGGGAAAGATAACTGCAGAAGAGTTTACAAGGGTTGAGGATGAAAGCATTCAGCAGTTCAATGCAGAACAATAAAGACAGATATAAAAAAACATACACATGTACAAAAATTTGTAAGTGTATGTTTTTTTGCATATCAGGTTGTTTTATTGTTACAGGATTGGAAGAGAAAACTGCTATTATAATCTCAACAAGAGAAACGAAGGTTTCAAAAAAAGAAAGGCGAGGGAAACGATTATGAAAATGCGTAAAGTTGTATCAGCAATGCTGGTAGCTGCAATGGCAACAGGAATGGTTGCAGGATGCGGAAGCTCTTCTGACAGCAAGTCAGCTAAGAAAGACGCAAAAGGAAAGGTATACTACTTGAACTTCAAACCAGAAGCAGATGAGCAGTGGCAGGATCTGGCAAAAGAGTATACAAAAGAAACAGGAGTGGATGTAACAGTTCTTACAGCAGCATCCGGAGAATATGAGAAGACATTAAAATCCGAGATGGCTAAGACAGATGCTCCGACACTGTTCCAGGTAAATGGACCGGTTGGACTTTCAAGCTGGAAAGATTACTGCTACGACCTGAAAGATTCAGATATCGCAAAACAGCTGACAAGCGATGATTTCGCACTGATGGATGGCGATAAGATGTCAGGAATCGCATATGTAGTAGAAAGCTACGGAATCATTTACAACAAAGAACTGTTAAAGAAAGCCGGATATACAGCAAAAGATATTACAAACTTTGACAGCTTTAAGAAAGTAGTAGAAGACATTACAAAGAATAAAGACAAGCTTGGATTCTCAGCATTTACATCCGCTGGTATGGATGGATCATCTGACTGGAGATTCAAAACTCACTTGGCGAACCTCCCGATCTACTATGAATACAAAGATGAAGGAATCGACAACACAGACGCAATCAAAGGTACATACCTTGATAACTACCGTCAGATCTGGGATCTGTACATTAACAACGCAACATGCAAACCAACAGAACTTTCCACAAAGACAGCTGATGATGCAACAGCAGACTTCGTAACAGGTGATGCAGTCTTCTATCAGAATGGTACATGGGAATATAATAACGTAAAAGACATTGGTGATGACAACCTCGGAATCCTTCCAATCTACATTGGTGTAAAGGGAGAAGAGAATCAGGGAATCTGTACAGGTACAGAGAACTACTGGTGTGTAAACTCTAAAGCATCTAAAGATGATATCAAGGCAACACTTGACTTCATGGATTGGTGTGTAACATCTGATAAAGGTGTAAAAGCAATGTGCAAAGACATGGGATTCACAATTCCATTCAAGAAAAACCTTAAATCAGACAACGTACTTGTAAACGAAGCTAACAAATATACAGAAGAAGGAAAGACTCCTGTATCTTGGAACTTCTCAACAATGCCATCAGAAGAGTGGAAGAACGGTGTAGGTTCTGCACTTACAGCTTATGCTGCTGATCAGACAGATGCTAACTGGAACAAAGTTGTTACAGCATTCGTAGACGGATGGGCTAAAGAAGCTGCAGCATCAAAATAAAAAATAGTAATAACAATCAAAAAGTTATAGAAGTGAGTAGTGGCGGGGGGTTGTAAAAAACCCCCGCCGCTTTTTCGAAAAGGTGCAGGGAAATACAGTGAAGATTCTCTGCATGGAAGGAGGAATTTATTATGGAAAAATCCATCAAACGTTATATGCCAATCTTCGTGCTGCCAACGTTTTTTGCATTTATTCTTGGCTTTATCGTTCCTTTTATTATGGGAATCTGGCTTTCATTTTGTAAATTTACAACAGTAACGGATGCGAAATTCGTAGGATTTTCAAACTACATAGAAGCACTTAAGGATACGGCATTCCGTCATTCATTCTGGTATACGGTATTATTTGCAATCGCATCCCTTCTGATCATCAACATTGTTGCATTTGCACTTGCGATGGCACTTACAAGAGAGATGCATGGAACCAATATCTTCCGTACGATCTTCTTTATGCCGAACCTGATCGGTGGAATCGTACTTGGATATATCTGGCAGCTGATCTTTAACGGTATCCTTTCCAAATATGGTACTGCGCTTGCACTGAATGAGTGGTATGGATTCTGGGGATTGATCATCCTGGTAAGCTGGCAGCAGATCGGTTATATGATGATCATCTATATTGCAGGTCTTCAGTCCATCCCTGGTGATGTCATTGAAGCAGCAGAGATTGATGGAGCAAATAAGATCCAGACATTATTCAAGGTAACAATTCCGATGATGATGCCATCTATCACGATCTGTATGTTCCTGTCAATTACGAATGGATTCAAATTATTTGACCAGAACCTGTCGCTGACAGCCGGTGAACCGTCTAAGATGTCAGAAATGATGGCTCTTAACATCTTCAATACATTCTACGGACGTACCGGATGGGAAGGTGTAGGACAGGCGAAGGCAGTCATCTTCTTTGCAATTGTAGTTGTGATCGGTATGATCCAGTTACGTGCAACACGTTCTAAGGAGGTACAGCAGTAATGAAGAAAAAGACAAGTAAATTAAGCTGGTTTGGAACAGGTGCATTTACGATTATCGGTATCGTATATATCATGCCGATCCTGATCGTGCTGATCAATGCATTTAAGAATAAAGTATTCATTAACAAAGAACCATTCAAACTGCCGACAAAGCAGACATGGGTAGGATTCGAGAACTTCATTTCTGCTATTGACAAGTATGAACTGTTAAGTGCAGTTGGATGGACCGTATTTATTACAGTTGGTTCCGTATTGGTAATTCTTATATGCACATCTATGTGTGCATGGTATATCTCAAGAGTAAATACAAAATTTACAAAACTGTTATATTTACTCTGTGTATTTTCAATGGTTGTACCGTTCCAGATGGTTATGTTCACCTTATCACTGGTTGCTGACCGTACAGGACTTCGTACACCATGGGGAATTATCATTATTTACCTTGGATTTGGTGCAGGTCTGGCGGTATTCATGTTCTGCGGATTCGTAAAATCCATTCCTCTGGAAATTGAGGAAGCAGCAATGATCGATGGATGTACTCCTCTTCGAACCTTTTTCTCTGTAGTACTTCCAATCATGAAGCCGACATATATTTCTGTAGGAATTCTGGAGACAATGTGGATCTGGAACGACTTCCTGCTTCCGTATCTGGTATTGGATCTGAATAAGTATAAGACAATCTCGATCGCGATCCAGTACATGAAGGGAAGTTACGGACGTGTAGACATGGGAGCTGTTATGGCAGCCCTGATCCTGGCAGTCATTCCGGTAGTAATCTTCTATCTGTCATGCCAGAAGCACATCATCAAAGGTGTTGCGGCAGGAGCTGTAAAAGGTTAATAAGGACAAAAAAGGAGATTTGGCATTAATGCATAGTGCCAAATCTCCTTTTCTATTTGTTGAAAAAATATCTCATGGCGTCATATAATAAGTGCATAGAAAAGAGAGTGATTGGCCAGTCACACCTCTTCACATAAAAGACAGACAGTTACATAAGAAGGATAATTAGTAAAATTTTTTTAGTTGAGGTGTGAAATATGAAAGAGAAAGTTCAAGTTTTTGGTAGATTCTTGAGCGGAATGGTAATGCCGAATATTGGTGCATTTATCGCATGGGGATTGATTACCGCTTTATTTATGAAAACAGGATGGTGCCCGAATGAAAAACTGGCACAGTTTATTACGCCAATGTCAAGCGTACTGCTTCCGCTTCTGATTGCATATACCGGTGGTAATGTCGTAAATGGACAGCGCGGTGGAGTAATCGGAGCAATTGCAACAATGGGTGTCATTGTTGGATCTGATATTCCGATGTTTATCGGAGCTATGATCGTTGGACCACTTGCAGCCTGGATCCTGAAGAAATTTGATAAGCTCGTAGAGGGACATATCAAAGCCGGATTCGAGATGCTTGTAAATAACTTTTCGGTTGGTATTCTTGGTGCGATCCTTGCATGTCTTGCAATGTATGGAATTACACCACTGGTAACAGGTTTGAATGAAGTAATGAGGGCAGGAGTTGACTTCTTCGTTGCCCATGGGCTTCTGCCTCTTGCAAGTGTATTCATCGAACCAGCCAAAGTATTGTTCCTTAATAATGCCATTAACCATGGTATTCTCTCTCCGATGGGAATCCAGCAGGTAGAAGAAGCGGGAAAATCAATCTTCTTTCTCCTTGAAGCAAATCCGGGACCTGGACTTGGAATCCTGCTTGCATACTGCATCGCAGGAAAAGGAAATGCAAAGAGCTCTGCACCTGGTGCTGTGATCATTCATTTCCTTGGAGGTATCCACGAGATTTACTTCCCTTATATTCTGATGAATCCGCTTCTGATCCTTGCAACAATCGCAGGCGGAGCAAGTGGTATTTTCTGTTTTAGTATGTTCAATGTAGGACTGACAGCACCGGCTTCACCGGGAAGTATTATTGCAATCCTGGCAATGGCAGAGCGTCACAGTTATCTGGGACTGGTCATCGGAGTTTTGGTGGCAACTGTAGTATCATTTGTAATTGCATTGCCGATCCTTAAATTCATGGGAAAAGATACAACGCTTGAAGATGCACAGCAGAAAAAAGATAACATGAAGAAACAGGCAAAAGGAATCCAGACAGAAGAAAAAACAGAAACTGTAACAAAAACAGCAACTGGTAAAGTAAATAAGATCGCATTTGCATGTGATGCAGGAATGGGATCCAGTGCAATGGGTGCTACCGTTCTGAAAAAGAAGATTGCGGCAGCAGGACTTGAGGGGATTGAAGTCATCCATACACCGGTATCAAGTATTCCATCAGATGTGCAGATCGTAGTAACACATGAAGAACTGGGAGAACGTGCAGCACACAGTAATCCGAATGCAGAACGTATTCTGATCACGAACTTCCTTGCAGCACCGGAATATGATGTTCTGGTGGAAGAATTAAAGAAAAGAAATTCATAATCCTGGATTGCTCCGGCAGCCCACTCTGTGATAGGATATAGACAAAAGATAAAGCTATATCAATGGGGGAACAGATATGGAGAAGGTACAGAAAGCCGGAAGGTTCTATACCGGGATTATCATGAGAAATATTGGCATATTTATTTTCATTGGGATGATGTCCGTAATGTTTCAGACAGACGGCTGGTTCCCGAATGAGAATATGTATGCCATTTCTCAGTTTACATACTGGTATATCCTTCCAGGTATGATCGCATATGCCGGCGGCAATGCGGTCAGTGGAATGAACGGCGGAATTATTGCCATTATGGGGATCTGTGGAATTCTTACGGTGAATCCACAGGTGGGAATATTTTCGGCGATGGTAACAGGTCCTCTTTGTGGAGTGATCTGGAGATGGGAAGAAAAATTGCTGAGGGAACACGGAAGAGCAGGATTACAGATGCTTCTTAAGAATCTTCTGATCGGTATCAGTGGATGTATCTGTGCAGCTGTGGAGTATTATTTTCTGGCAGCTGTCGTAAATGCGGCGGCAGATGTACTTAGCAGGGGCGTGGATGCTCTGGTTACATGGGGGTTCATACCGCTCTTAAGTATCCTGATCGAGCCGGCGAAGATTTTCTTTATGAATAATCTGGTCAATCACGGGGTACTGATCCCGCTTGGCATGGCACAGGCAGAAAAGATGGGGTACTCTGCATTATTCCTGCTGGAGGCGAATCCGGGTCCGGGACTCGGTATGCTGCTTGCGTTGTGGAAGTATGGGAAAGGACGGAGAGGAGAATATGTTACGGCAGCATTTACAGAAGCTGTCGGCGGTGTTCACGAAGTGTATTTCCCGTATGTGCTGGAAGACTTAAGAATGCTGGTTCCACTTATCCTTGGCGGCATGACTGGCGGAGCCTGTTTTACATTCTTAAAATGTGGCGTGAAAAGCGCAGTATCACCGGGAAGTATCATTACTATTCTGTTAATGGCAGGCAAGAAAAATCTGGTGCCTGTTGCGCTGGGGATTCTTGCGTCGGCGTTTGTTACATTTGCCACAGCAGCGTGTCTGATACATGCAAAAGAGAAGAAAAAAGCAGGAAAAGATCTGGAGATAACAGAAGCAGAAAAGCCAAAAGAACAGATGAAAGAGAAAGAAGCAGGAAAACAGAATATGTATCAGAATATCAGAAAGATTGCGTTCGTCTGCAGCGGCGGTATGGGTTCCAGTGCAATGGGGGCGGCGCTTTGCAGAAGAACATTTGAAGAGAGAAAGATCAGCGGAATTAAGATCAGTGCCTGTGCTGCAGATATGATTGCAGGAGACGTAGATCTGATCGTCTGTCAGGAGGATTTTTTTGCCCTGACTCCGGAACTTAAGGACAGAAACTGTCATTTGATCACGAATTTTGTGTTAAAAGAAGAATATATAAAACTTGCAGAAGCAATAAAAAAATAGACATAAGAAAATGACAAACAGAGAAAAAATATGCAGGAGGAAGAATGAATATGAATGCTTCAGCGCGTATGAGACAGATATTGACATTACTTTTGCGGCAGGAAAAACCCGTGTCTGTAAAATATCTTGCGGAGCATATGGATATCAGCAAGCGTACGATACAAAGAGAACTGGAATATGCGAGAACGGCACTGAAAGGATATGAGATAGAATTTATGTCTAAGACTGGCGTCGGAATCTGGCTTAAAGGAAGCGAAGAGGAAAAGATACGTCTGAATGAAGAATTAAGTGAAGGGGAAGAATTCGATGTCAGCAACCGTGAAGAACGCCGGAAACGTCTGATCCTTGGAATCCTGAAGGAAAAAGGATTGCGGAAATTATTCTATTACAGCAGTCAGTTCCAGGTAAGTGAAGCAACGATCAGTGCGGATCTGGAGGCGATTGAAGGCTGGCTTGCAAAGTACGGACTTAAGATTGAACGAAAGCCGGGAAGTGGTATCAGTATTAACGGAAGTGAAGAGGATTACAGGCGTGCGATCCGTGCATTTATCAACGAGAATATTGATACGAAGGTGCTGAAAGATGCATACGAACTGGATGATATGGAAGAGGATTACTGTGCGACATTGCAGAAAAGCGAGATTGGGAAAATCCTGGATAATGAGATCGTGGGCCGTGTCATAGACTGTATTTCCGGCATGGATAATACCAGGGTAATGACACTTACCGAGAGCTCCTATGTAGGACTTGTGATCCATATATCTATTGCAATCAACCGTATCATGAAGAATGAAGTGATTGATTCCAATGAAAGCTGGCAGCAGCAATTGTCCAAAGATGAAGACTATGAACTGGCAGAACAGATCGTGCATGAACTGGAAGAAGAGTTCGAGATTACGATCCCAAATGTGGAGGTATCGTATATCTGTCTGCATATCAAAGGCGCAAAACATGAGAAAATCCAGTGGGATGATAAGACAGGAACGGTGACGGATAACAGAGAGTTACAAAGACTGGTCAACCAGATGGTGGATGCATTTGACCCAGAACAGGCATATCTTTTAAAACAGGACGAAGAATTCATTCAGGGGCTGCTGGCACATCTGCAGCCGACGCTGGTAAGGCTGGCACATGGTATGCAGATCCAGAATCCGGTACTTGCGGATATCAAAGAAAATTATCCGGATATTTTCAGCAGGTGTCTGAAAGTGGCAGAGGTGCTGGAGAAAGAGACGGGGAAAAAAGTACCGGAGGAGGAGACCGGATTTCTGACGGTACATTTTGGAGCGGCGATGGTCCGGATGGAAGGAAAGCAGGAGAATATCCGGAAAGTGGATATCGGTGTGATCTGCTCCAGTGGAATCGGGATCTCCAGGCTTATGGTGTCAAAACTTGAGAAGACTTTCCGTGACAGAGTGAATCTGACTGCGTATGGAAAGAATGATATCACACCATATGTGCAGGGAAAGACGGATTTCTTTATCTCCAGTATAGAGGTCGAGCAATTAGAAGATCTGGTAGTGATGGTAAATCCGCTGCTGAATGAAGCGGATATAGAGAAGATCAGAAAAATGGTCTATCAGTATGAGCGGATGCCGAAGAAACACAAGGTAGAAGAAGCAGACCCATTCACGATCCAGCTGGATGATATCAATCAGCTGGCGGCACAGATCAGCCTGATCATCAAGTATATGGAGTTCTTTAAAGTGGATAATAAGATCAGCTTTGAGGAACTTCTGATGGCGATCGGAGAGAAATTCTCACCATATTCCGACCGCAGTGCCATGATACAGGATGACCTGATGCGCAGGGAAAAGATGTCATCACAGATCTTCGGTGAATTCGGATTTGCCCTTTTGCATACCAGGACGAAAGGTGTGACAAGACCGGCCTTTGCGGTGTGTATGACCAAGGATCTGGAAGCATTCGAAGATCCGTATTTCAAGGGAATCAAAGTGGTATTTGTCATGCTGGTTCCGGTGGATGATCTGATTAGGATCAACAATGAGATCATGGGATATATCAGTGGAATGCTGATTGAAGAAGTGGAGTTTCTGCCTCTCGCAGAGCGGGGAGACAAAGAAGAGATCCGCTCGTGTCTGTCCCGGTATCTCAAACAATTTTTTAAAAAATATCTTGCAGAACTGTCCTAGAAAGGGCAGTTCTTTTTCGTTATATCACGATTTCATTTTATTCAATTTTGGCACTATTTGTTAGTGCCAAATCCCCTCTTCTTTGAATTGAAAATCCCAGGTTTGGATGGCTATAATGATGTCAGAAAGAGAACAGAGCACAACAAAAAAGAACAAAGAAACGCGTCATAGAGGAGGTCAAATATGTTTTTCAAATCCAGAAAAGAAAAAGCAGAAAAGACAGTAACCGTAGAAAAGAAAGAGTTGTTATATCTGGAAAATATCCGGACACACTGCAAGCCGGTTTCCAAAAAAGAAGCAATCAGAATGGCAGGACAGATGCTTGCAGATACCGGATATGTGGATCAGCCATATGTGGATGCAATGCAGGAAAGAGAGAAGACCTGCTCCACATTCATGGGAAATGGACTTGCACTTCCACACGGAGTAGAAGCAGCAAAGCAGCAGGTAAAGCAGTCAGGTATTTCCGTTCTGACATTTACAGAACCGATTGACTGGGATGGTAATCCGGTACGCATCGTAATCGGAATCGCAGGAGTCGGAGATGAACATCTGGATATCCTGGCACTGGTTGCAGATGCGATGATGGATGAGGAAATCGCAGAACACTTTGCAGATTACGAAGCAGAACAGATCTATAAGATATTAACAGGAAAGGAGTAAGAGGTATGATCATTACAGTAACGATGAATCCGGCAATTGACAAGACAGTAGATATTGACAGACTGAATCCAGGGGGATTAAACAGAATTCAGAAAGTGGAATATGATGCCGGAGGAAAAGGAATTAACGTATCAAAGACGATCCATGAACTTGGAGGAGAAAGCCTGGCAGTTGGATTCCTTGGCGGAAATGCAGGAAAGACAATTGAAAAGGTGTTAGATGAATGGAACATTCGGCATGATTTCATCTGGGTAGATGGGGAGACCAGAACGAACACGAAAGTCGTAGAACAAAGAGGTGTGGTTACAGAGTTAAATGAAGCAGGACCGGTCATTACTCCGGAACAGATAACAGAACTTCTTGGAAAGATTGGAAGCTATACAGATGAGAATACACTGGTTGTTCTTGCGGGAAGTATTCCAAATGGCGTAGACAAGAACATTTATGCCAAGATTACAAAGCTGGTACATGAAAAAGGCGGACAGGTACTTATGGATGCAGACGGAGAACTGTTTAAAAATGCTCTGACAGCAACTCCGGATATCATCAAACCAAATCGTGTAGAACTGGAAGAGTACATGGGAGTAGATTACCGCATGTCTCAGGAAGAATTAAAAGGTATTGCAGATAACTTTGTGAAAAAAGGAATCCACACAGTTGCAATTTCCATGGGAATGGGAGGAGCGCTTATCACAAAAGACGAATATACCGCGAAATGCCCGGCACTCCATGTAAAAGCACATTCTACGGTAGGTGCAGGAGATGCAATGGTAGCAGCTCTGGCATATGCCTGGGATAAAAAATATGAAAAAGAAGATCTGGTCCGCCTGTGTATGGCTACATCTGCAGGAGCTGTTACAACGATCGGAACAAAGCCTCCGAAACGTGAACTTGTGGATGAACTGATGAAACAGGTAGAAATTGAAGTAATGGAATAGAAATTATTAATATAGACAGCAAAAAGAAAAGGAGAAGAAAATTATGAAAACAAAAGCAGTAAGAATGTATGGAGAAATGGATTTAAGACTGGAAGAGTTCGAATTACCACAGATCAAAGATGATGAGATCCTTGTAAAGATCATGAGTGACAGTATCTGCATGTCAACATATAAGTTAGTCAAACAGGGAAAGAAGCATAAAAGAGCACCACAGAATATCGATACAAATCCAATCATTGTAGGTCATGAATTCGCCGGTGTGATCGTAGAGGTAGGTAAAAAATGGCAGGATCAGTTCAAACCGGGAATGAAATTCGCCCAGCAGCCGGCTCTGAACTACAAAGGAAGCCTTGCATCTCCTGGATATTCTTATGAATATTTCGGTGGAGCCTGCACATATTGCATTATCCCTCACGAGGTAATGGAACTTGGATGCCTGATGCCATATGATGGAGACAGTTTCTTTGAGGCATCTCTTGGAGAACCTATGAGCTGTATCATCGGAGGATACCACGGAAACTACCATACCAACAAGAGAAATCATGACCTGGCAGTCGGAACAAAAGTTGGCGGAGATATTATCATTCTCGGTGGATGTGGTCCAATGGGACTTGGAGCAGTAAGCTATGGTATCCAGAATGAAAACCGTCCAAAACGTATCGTAGTTACAGATATTGATGATGCAAAACTGGCACGTGCAAGAGAAGTAATCCCAGAGTCAAAAGCAGCAGAGAACGGAGTAGAACTTGTATATGTTAATACAGCGAAGATGGCAGATCCTGTAAAAGAGTTAAGAGATATCACAGGCGGAAAAGGATATGACGATGTATTCGTATACATTCCAAACAGACAGGTAGCAGAGATGGGAGATAAACTTCTTGCATTTGACGGATGTATGAACTTCTTTGCAGGTCCTACAGACAGCCAGTTCAGTGCAGAGATCAACCTTTACAATGCACACTACATCAGCACACACATCATCGGAACAACAGGTGGTAATAATGATGACCTGATCGAAGCAAATGAACTTGCAGCAAAAGGAAAGATCGAACCGGCCGTTATGGTTACACATGTAGGTGGAATCAACAGTATTGCAGAGACAACTCTGAATCTTCCATCTATCCCTGGAGGAAAGAAACTTTCTTATACACAGTTCGATATGCCGATGACAGCAATTGAAGACTTTGGAAAGCTTGGAGAAACAGATCCGTTATTTAAGAAACTGGATGAGATCTGCAAGGCCAACAGAGGTCTGTGGTGTGCAGAGGCAGAGAAAGTTCTGTTCGAGCACTTTGGTGTAGAATACTAGGATTATTGATGACAGATTACAGATACACAGGAGTATAGATTATGTGTGGGATTGTTGGATATATTGGAACCTGCCAGGCAGCACCGATTCTGCTTGGCGGGCTGTCAAAACTGGAATACAGAGGCTATGATTCAGCAGGAATTGCAGTGCGCGATGAAGCAACAGGGATGACAGAGATCGTAAAAGCAAAAGGAAGATTAAAGGTTCTGGATGAGAAGGTAGACGGCGGAAATGCGTTAAAGGGAACCTGCGGAATCGGACATACCCGTTGGGCAACACATGGGGAACCATCGGAAAATAATGCACATCCACATTGTACAGATGACAAATCTGTTGTGCTGGTGCATAATGGTATCATTGAGAATTATCAGGAATTAAAGACAAAATTACTGAAAGCAGGGTATTCTTTCTATTCAGAGACGGATACAGAGATCGCTGCAAAGCTGGTGGATTATTACTACAAGAAGACAGATGATCCGCTGGAAGCAATTTCAAGATCCATGCTCAGGATCAGAGGAACCTATGCACTTGGAATTTTATTTAAAGATTATCCGGGAAAGATATTTACGGCAAGAAAAGACAGCCCGCTGATTATCGGCAAGAATGAGACAGGCGCCTTTATTGCATCGGACGTTCCGGCAATTCTGGAGTGGACAAAGAACGTATATTATATCGATAATATGGAGATTGCGGAACTTTCAAAGGATGAAGTACACTTTTACAATATCGACCGGGAAGAAATCAATAAAGAGATGACAGAGATCACATGGAATGCGAAAGAAGCCGAAAAAGGTGGATATGAGCACTTCATGATGAAGGAAATCCATGAGCAGCCGGATGCAGTCAGAGATACTATTACGGCATATCTGAAAGATGGACAGATTAATCTGGAAGAAATCAAGATTACGGATGAGATGTTAAAAAATCTGGAAAGGATCTATATCGTAGCGTGCGGATCCGCTTATCATGTGGGGATGACAGCGAAGTACGTGATCGAGAAGATGGCAGATATTCCGGTAGAGGTGGACGTTGCTTCAGAGTTCCGATACAGAGATCCGAAGCTGGTGAAGAATTCGATTGTAATTGTGATCTCTCAGTCCGGAGAGACGGCAGACAGTCTGGCAGCATTAAGACTTGCAAAAGAGAAGGACATACCGGTTCTTTCAATTGTGAATGTTGTCGGTTCAAGTATTGCAAGGGAAAGTGACTATGTCATGTATACGCATGCCGGCCCAGAGATATCGGTTGCAACGACAAAAGCATATAGTACACAGCTTGCAGCAATTTATATTCTTGCGATCCGGAGCGCAAAAGTGCGTGAGAAGATTACGGATGCCGAAGTTTTAGATATGACAGAAGAACTTGTAAGACTGCCGGAAAAAATCCAGCGTATCCTGGATGAAAAAGAACGGATCCAGTGGTTCGCAAGTAAATGCGCATCTGCAAAAGATGTATTTTTCATCGGGCGTGGACTTGACTATGCGATCAGCATGGAAGGAAGTCTTAAGATGAAAGAAGTAAGTTACGTTCACTCCGAAGCATATGCGGCAGGAGAATTAAAACATGGAACGATCAGTCTGATCGAGGATGGAACATTGGTCATCGGAGTTCTGACACAAGATTCTGTCCGTGAAAAGACGATCAGCAACATGCTGGAAGTTAAGAGCCGCGGGGCATATCTGATGGGACTTACTTCGGCGGGAAATTATGGAGTGGAAGATACGGTTGATTTCCCTGTCTATGTACCAAAGACAAATGAATACTTCTACACCAGTCTGGCAATCATCCCATTGCAGTTACTTGGATATTATGTAAGTGTAGCGAAGGGACTGGATGTGGATAAGCCAAGAAATCTGGCAAAATCCGTGACCGTAGAGTAAAGAAAAAATTGTTCCTCTTGACATTTTTCACTTATTTTCTAAAATATAGTGAGAGATGAAGAGGAGCAATTTTTATTATGAATTCAAATTTCGAATATTATAAAATATTTTATTATGTAGCAAAATATGAAAATCTGACAAAGGCGGCAACGGTATTAAAGACAAGCCAGCCGGCAGTGACAAGAACCATTCATAAGCTGGAGAATGAACTGGGATGCCGTCTGTTTACAAGAAGTAAGAGCGGGATGGCACTGACGCCGGAGGGAAGAACGTTTTATGGATATGTTGCAGCAGGATGTGCGCAGTTCTTCAAAGGAGAAAATGATCTGAGCAATCTGATATCGCTGGAGAATGGAACCATTTACATCAGTGCGACGGAGACGGCACTGCACTGTTATCTGTTTCAGGCGATGGAAGAGTTCAACAGTCTGTATCCCAATGTGAGATTCAGGATCCTGAATAACAGTACGACAGAATCGGTCAATGCTGTAAAAGAAGGAAAGGTTGATCTTGCATTTGTATCGGCAAGCCTTCAGGTAGCAAAGCCTCTGCGGATGAAGATATTAAGAAAATATCAGGATGTCCTGATCGGAGGAAGCAGGTTCGAAGAACTGAAAGAAGAAGAAGTGTCATTAAAAGAACTGGTGGCTTATCCATGGATCAGCCTGACGTCGGAGACGATCACAAGAAGATTTTTGAATGAATATTTTGAAAAGAACAGTCTTTCCTTTGCTCCGGATATGGAACTTGCAACGACAGACATGATCCTGCCGGCAGTAAGACATAATTTGGGGATCGGATTCATCCCGGCGGAATTTGCAGAATCTGATCTGAAGGCCGGACTGGTATTTGAGATAAAAGTGAAGGAGAAATTACCGGAAAGAAATATTATATTGATCTATGATGCGGAATACCCGCAGAGTATTGCGGCAAAAGAATTCCAGAAATTCCTGAAAGAAAGAGAAAATATATAAAGAAAGCCCGAAAGCTTACACTAATTCGGATGATCAATCATGATCTGACAAAGATAAAGGTATCGAATTGGAGTAATGTAGTAAGCTTCGGGCTTTTCTTTTATGTAATAAACAAACTAATTTGTTGGAGTTTTATTTATGCCACTCCCAGTTTCTGATCTCTTCGAGATCCTGTCCATATTCAGCAATGTACTGTTTGTGCTCAACCAGCTTGTCGTTCATCTTCTGGATCAGGAATGATCCCTTGTTGCCAAGCTGTGGCAGGTGCATGATCGCATCTTTTACCAGGTTGAAACGGTCGATCTGGTTCTGTACACGCATATCGAATGGTGTAGTGATCGTTCCTTCTTCCTGATATCCATGAACAGAAATGTTGTGGTTGTTACGCTCATATGTAAGCTCATGGATCAGTGTCGGATATCCGTGGAATGCGAAGATGATCGGTTTATCTTTTGTAAAGATTGCATCATATTCTGCATCACTTAATCCATGTGGATGTTTGTGATCAGATTCCATCTTGAACAGGTCAACGACGTTAACAACACGGATCTTAAGTTCTGGCATCTCATCACGAAGGATGGTAACAGCAGCCATTGTTTCCAGTGTAGGTGTATCACCACAGCAAGCCATAACAACATCTGGTTCTTCACCACAGTCATTACTTGCCCACTCCCAGATACCGATACCCTGTGTACAGTGCTTAACAGCCTGTTCCATAGATAACCACTGGCAGCTTGGGTGCTTAGAAGCTACGATTGCATTTACATAGTTCTTACTCTTGATACAGTGATCGAAGCAAGAAAGTAAGCAGTTAGTATCCGGTGGAAGATACATGCGGACAACATCTGCCTTCTTATTAGCAATGTGATCCAAAAATCCTGGGTCCTGATGTGTAAATCCGTTGTGATCCTGCTGCCATACATTTGATGTCAGAATGAAGTTAAGAGAAGCAATCGGCTGTCTCCATGAAAGCTGGTTACATACTTTTAACCATTTTGCATGCTGGGCTGCCATGGAATCTACGATACGGATGAAAGCTTCGTAACTTGCGAAGAATCCATGACGTCCGGTTAACAGATAACCTTCCAGCCATCCTTCACACATATGCTCACTTAACATACCGTCCATGATACGTCCATTTCTTGCAAGACAGTCGTCTGTGTCAATAAGTTTGGCATTCCAGTCACGGTTCTGTGTCTCAAATACTTTGTATAAACGGTTAGACATACTTTCGTCAGGTCCGAAGATACGGAAGTTCTTGTTCTCTTCGTTTAATTCGAAGATATCACGGATGTATCCGCCAAGTTCGATCATATCCTGAGCTTTTGTCTTACCAGGCTGAACTTCGATTCCATAAGAACGGAAGTCAGGAAGTCTTAAGTCTTTTAATAATAATCCACCGTTTGCATGTGGGTTAGCTCCAAGACGGGCATCTCCCTTTGGTGCCAGTTCTGCAAGTTCTGGAATCAGGCGTCCGTTTTTGTCGAAGAGCTCTTCCGGATGATAGCTTTCCAGCCACTCTTTTAACAGTTCCAGATGTTCCGGACTTTCCATTGTAAGTGGTACCTGGTGTGCACGGAAAGATCCTTCGATCTGCTGTCCGTCTACAACCTTTGGTCCTGTCCATCCCTTTGGTGTACGAAGAACGATCATTGGCCACATTGGACGCTCCGGATCATTGTTCTCACGTGCATTTTTCTGGATTGCTTTGATCTCTTCGATAACAGTATCCATTGTTTCTGCCATCTTCTTGTGCATGGTCATCGGATCGTCACCTTCTACGAAGTAAGGTTTCCATCCGCAACCCTTGAAGAAGTTCTCAACTTCCTCGTGGGAAATACGAGAGAAGATAGTAGGGTTACTGATCTTATATCCATTTAAATGAAGAATTGGAAGTACGGCACCGTCTGTAATAGGGTTCAGGAACTTGTTAGACTGCCATGAAGTAGCTAACGGTCCGGTCTCAGCTTCACCGTCACCGACAACAACTGTTGCGATCAGATCCGGGTTATCGAATACAGCGCCGAATGCATGTGCGATAGAATATCCAAGCTCTCCACCTTCGTTGATAGATCCCGGTGTCTCTGGTGCACAGTGACTAGGAACTCCACATGGGAAGGAGAACTGTTTGAACATCTTCTTCATACCTTCCTCATCCTGGCTGATATTTGGATATACTTCGCTGTAAGAACCTTCCAGATATGTATTGGCAATTAAGAAGTTTCCGCCATGTCCAGGACCTGATAATAAGATCATATCCAGATCATAACGTTTGATCTCACGGTTGCAGTGTACATAGATAAAGTTCTGTCCTGGGACAGTTCCCCAGTGTCCAACGATTTTCTTCTTGATCTGGTCCATTGTAAGTGGCTCTTTTAAGAGTGGATTGTCAAGAAGATATAACTGACCGGCTGACAGATAGTTGGCAGCACGCCAGTAAGCATTCATCTTTTCAAGCATTTCCTGACAAAGCGGCTGCTTCTCAAGACATGTTTTTGTGTCTCCCATATTCTTACCTCTTTCATTTCATAAAACTTTTGTGTTAATTATTTAACCAAATGTAGGATAACACAATAGGAAATGTACGTAAAATAGCAATTATGCATTGGGATTATAAGTTTTTGATATGGATGTACGGATAAAAATACAAAAGAAAGAAAAGCTTCCTTATATAAATAAAAAAGGACTTCGCTGATATAGAAATTAAAATACAACTAAAATCGACTTTTTTGTTAAAAACAATACAAGTAAATAAAAATAGAAAGTTGTATTGTGTTGTGAAGAAAATATTAAGAGAAACACAAAAAATGCACAAAAAATTCATTTTCTGTTTATAAATATCCGGCTTATGATTGTCAAAACGCACAAAAAAGTGAGAAAAGCAGTGAAAGACACGGCAAAAGTGCTACGTGACAATACAACTTTAAATAATTTTTTTCTTGTATTTTATTGCAAAACAGTACAGGTTAAGTATATAATTTAGTCATCAAATAAATAAAGAAAACGGAGGAGACATTATGAAGAGAGTTCTCAAAAAAGTAACAGCAGCTCTTCTGGCAGCAACAATGGTAGTCGGACTTGCTGCATGTGGAAGCAGCGGTGGCAGCTCAGATGACAAGAGCAGTAAGAGCAGCAAATCAGGAAAGGTTAAAATCGGAGTTTCTATCTGGTCTTCAACAGACGTACTTGGATCACAGTGCAAGAAGATCCTGGATGCAGCAGCTAAAGCGCTGGATGTTGACGTACAGTATGTTGACCAGGGACATGTATCTGAGAAAGTTACAGCTTCTGTAGAACAGTTAGCTGCAGCAGGATGCCAGGGAATCATCATCTGTAACTCATCTGATACAGAGATGACATCAGCAATTAAGACATGTAATGATAACAAAGTATATCTTGCACAGTTCTTCCGTGTAATCAGCAAAGAAAACAGTGCAGATATCTACAAAGCAGCAAAAGATTCCGCATACTACATCGGAGCAGTTCACGAAGACGAACCTAAGAATGGTGAAGAACTTGTTAAGATCCTTCTTGACAAAGGTGATCGTGACATCGGTCTTATCGGCTGGGAGCAGGGAGATGCTACTTGGCTTGGAAGATGGGAAGGTTACAAAGCCGGCGTTAAGAAATGGAACAAAGAACATCCAGATGACAAAGCAACACTTTCTGAGCCACAGTATGCTGGTACAACTTCAGAAGGTGGATCAAAAGCCGCTGAAGCTTTAATGGCAGCAGATCCTAAGCTTGATGCATTGATTCCAGCTGGTGGTGGTGGAGATCCACTTCAGGGAGCAATCGCAGCAGTTGAACGTGCAGGAAAGACTCAGGACATTGATATCGTTTCTACAGACTTCCTTCCAGACCTTGGAGAAAGACTTCAGAATGGTTCAATGGCCGGTGAATCTGGTGGACACTTCTGTGACCCTCTGATCGCATTCATGATGGTTTATAATGCAGTAAAAGGCAACTACAAAGACTTTGCTGGTAAATTCGAAGATGTTCCATTCCCATACCTGTATGTATCATCAGCAGATGACTATGCAGCATATGAGAAATATTTCGTAGATCAGCTTCCATATACAAATGATGAACTGGTAGCTATGTCTAAAGAAAGTATGAAAGAACTGAAAGCAACTGCAGCAAGCGTATCTATCGCTGACGCAGAGAGTCGTGCCAGTAAATAAGACGGACACAAGATAACAGAAAATAGTTTTGGGAGGGTGACGTCGCGAAAAGGCGATGCCACCTTTCCTTTTAAAAAAGATGATTAAGAAGAGGTAGATAATATGGGCACTACTAAAAAAATCTCAGGAAAGACAATGGGATATGCAATCCTGATCGGTCTTGTAATTGCTTCCTGGGCAATCTTTAAAATATTGACACCACATAACTTCGGCTCATTTTCCAATATGCTCAATTACTTTCAGGCCAGTCTGATTGCCACTGTTGGTGCGGTTGGTTTCTATTTCGTAATGGTAATGGGAATGTTCGATTTCTCTATTGGTGCAAACATTATGCTTTCCGCAATCGTTGGTTGCGTATTGGCAACAAAATTTAATTTAGGATATTTCGGACTGATCGTCGGAGGTATTCTTACAGGAACTATCGTTGGTTTATTAAACGGAATCTTCTATGTAAAATTAAGAATTCCATCTATGATCGTTACAACAGGTCTGGCACTCATCTATGAGTCGTTAGCAAACTATATGGCAGGCGGTGTTGAACAGACACTTCCGGCACACTTAAGAGCATTCGGACGTATGCCATGGGATATCATCCTTGCATTGGTAGCATGCGTTGTTGCTTACATATTCTTAAACTACACTAAAATCGGAACTTATACTTATGCAATCGGAAGCGACGAATTCGTTGCAAAGAACATGGGTATTAATGTTAATAAATACAAGGTACTTGCATTCATCTTAAGTGGTGCATTCCTTGGAGTAATGGCAATTTTGACAATCAGTTATGGTTCTTCAATGGTAGCGGTTACCGGTATGGCATCTATGAGCCGAAACTTCGTACCGACTATGGGATGTTTCTTCGGTCTGGCATTTAAGAAATATGGTATGCCGCTGCAGGCTATTATCATCGGTGAATTCGTAATCAATATTATTTTCTTCGGTTTCATCGCACTTGGTGCTCCTACAGCGATCCAGGACGTTATTACAGGATTTGCACTGCTGATTATTGTTACTCTGACAACAAAGGTTACAAAGGGCGAGATTGTCAAGTAATAGAAGGAGGAAGACAGCAATGAGTGAAGTGAGATTACAGGTAAAACATATAAGTAAGAACTTCGGTATTACGAAAGCGTTAAAGGATGTATCTTTTAACATCAATAAAGGTGAGGTTCACGCCCTGATCGGTGAAAATGGATCCGGTAAATCAACACTGACAAACATGTTGACAGGAATCTATACACTGGAAAGTGGACAGTTCATTCTGGATGGAAAAGACGTTCATCCAAAGAACCAGGTAGAAGCAAATGAAGAAGGTATTTCTATCATCGTACAGGAACTTGGAACTCTTTCAGGACTGACGGTAGCAGAGAATATCTTCCTTGGACATGAAGATCAGTTCGTTCACTTTGGTATTAAAAATACTGCAGCAATGAACAAAAAGGCAAATGAACTTTTACAGTCTTACGGATTCGATAAGATCAAAGCAGGAGATATGATCGATGATTACAACTTCGAAGATCGTAAACTGGTTGAGATTGTAAAAGCTACATATTTCAATCCAAAGATCGTCGTTGTCGATGAGACAACAACAGCTCTTTCTCAGGAAGGACGTGAAGAACTGTACAAACAGATGAACCGTGTTCGTGATAATGGAAATACAGTTATCTTTATTTCTCATGACCTTCCGGAGATTATTGATAAATCCGATACGATCACAATCCTTCGTGATGGTGTATATATCGATACAGTTAAAAGTGCAGATGTCACAGAAGACGATCTGAAGAAGCTGATGGTTGGACGTGAAGTAACTGGTGATTACTATCGTTCGGACTACGGTGAAAAAGTATCAGATGAGGTTGTATTATCTGTAAAGAATGTTACAGTTCCTGGAGTGATCGAGGATATTAGCTTTGACTTACACAAAGGAGAAATCCTTGGATTCGGTGGTCTGTCAGAATCAGGTATGCATGAAATCGGTAAAGCAATCTTCGGTGCATCTTATGACAGAGAAGGAGAAGTTGTTCTGGCTGACGGAACACATATCAATGACATTCCTACAGCAATCAAACACAGTATTGCGTATACATCGAAAGACCGTGATAATGAATCAGTTGTACTGAATCAGAGCATCGGTGACAACATCTGTTTACCGTCATTAGATGAACTTTCTAATAAAGCGCATATGTTAAGCGATAAAAAACGTAGAGAGTTTGCTGATAAATATGCAAAACAGATGTCTGTAAAGATGAATGATGTAAATCAGTTTGTTTCGAACTTGTCCGGTGGTAACAAACAGAAAGTTGTTCTTGCAAGATGGATCGGAAAAGATTCTGATATCGTCGTTCTGGACAGCCCGACTCGAGGAATCGATATCAAGGTTAAGCAGGACATCTATCAGTTAATGAACCAGATGAGAAAGAACGGTAAATCCATCATCATGATCTCAGAAGAGTTAATGGAGCTGATTGGTATGAGCGATCGTATCATTATTATGAAAGATGGAAAAATCAGTGGAGAACTTGAACGTAATCAGAACCTCGATGAAAATGGTCTGATTTCGATGATGGTATAAGGAGGCAACTATGGGAAGTCAAGTAAGTGCAAAAACAAACGATAAGGAGCAACAGCTTAAGAAAGCATCAAAGATGGCAATGGTTCGTGCGCTCCTGCCAATCGTAGGATTGGTTGTTATTTTCCTGCTGTTCAATGTCCTGACAGATTTCCGTATGATGGGAAATATGTCACTGGTACTTTCGCAGGTATATGTTACAATGATTGCAGCTATGGGTGTGTTCTTTATTATGACAATGGGCGGCCTGGACTTTTCTCAGGGATCTATCCTTGGAATTGCTTCAATCGTTGTATGTATTCTTTCAAAACATGGAATTGCAATTGCAATTCTCGGTGGTATTGCATCAGGTGCGATCATTGGTGCGATCAACGGATACTTTTATGTGTATCGTAAGATCAAATCATTCATTGTAACGATTTGTACCATGTTCTTATTCCGTGGATTTATCAAATACTTTACAACAGATGCACCTGTATCAGGTTCAGCTACACTGATCAATTATGACAGCACAGGATTAAAAGTAGCTTGTACAGTAGTAATCCTGGTAGTTGGATTCGTAGCATTCCGTTATACAAAATTCGGAACATACTTAAAAGCAATCGGAGCCGGTGAGAAAGCAGCAATGTTCTCTGGTATCCGTACTGACAGAATGAAATTCCTTATGTATCTGCTTGCAGGTGCATTAACAGGATTCGCAGCATTTATCAACGTTATCAAAGTCGGATCTGTTACTTCTTCAGGTGGTAACCAGTTAGAGACTCAGATCCTGATCGCACTGGTATTAGGTGGTATGCCTATTTCCGGTGGAGCAAAAGTAAGATTTGAAAATATCGTTGTTGGATCACTTCTTTACATCGTACTGAACAGTGGACTGACAATGATGGGATTCTCAACACAGATGATGCAGTTGATCCAGGGAGTTGTATTCCTGATCTTCGTAGCAGTATTCGCTGATCGTGAATCACTTACGGTTATCAAATAATATTACAAAATTTATTACGGGCAAGGGGCAGTATGCAGTACTTTTGCCCGTATTTGTTATATGGAGAGGTTATGAAGAATACGAATCAGGAAGGCTTAAAATATCAAAAATTATATAACTGGGCACATACACTGATCACCAGTGGAGTGATCAAGAATATGGACAAATTTCCATCAGAGCCGAGTCTGCAGAAGAAATTTGGCTATTCCAGACAGACCGTAAGGACAGCCTTACAGCAGCTGGAGGAAGAAGGA
>ERZ808240.2021-NODE-2021-length-23439-cov-3.272836_pt1 | contig 23439 bp, 22 predicted proteins | sample MGYA00521084_ERZ808240 | MGnify/ENA primary metagenome ERZ808240 (study PRJEB31516, sample SAMN03275571) | gut metagenome | biome: mammalia-associated habitat; material: feces | host: Papio cynocephalus | place: Kenya | collected 2012-08-06 ...
AGGTGAGAACGGTGAGCAGGTCGGAGTGATGTCTTCGTCCGCCGCGCTCGCTATGGCTTACGAGAAGAATCTTGACCTCGTGCTGATCGCTCCCACCGCGCAGCCGCCGGTCTGCCGCATCATGGATTACGGCAAGTACCGTTTCGAGCGCGACAAGAAGGAGAAGGAAGCAAAGAAGCGCCAGACTGTCGTTGAGGTGAAGGAGATACAGCTCTCCTGCCGCATCGACACACACGATTTCGAGACCAAGGTAAAGCACGCTCACCGTTTCATCGGCGACGGCAACAAGGTCAGGGTCGTCGTCAAGTTCAAGGGGCGCGAGATGAGCCATCTCGAGATCGGCCGCGATATACTCGCGAAGTTCGAGGAGGCTTGCTCTGACGTCGGAACGGTGGATAAACGTCCGGCGCTCGAGGGACGCTTCATGAGCATGGTCATCAGCCCTGCAAAGCAGACCAAGTGATTCGTTGCTTTGCCGTTCAAAGCGGCTGACAGCACACCAGGCAATGCCACAGCCGCCCGGCATCCGGGCGGTATATTTTGCAAAAGCAAAAAACAGAAGGAGAAAACTAAAATGGCAAAAATAAAGACTCATAAGGCAGCAGCCAAGAGATTCTCGACCACCAAGAGCGGTCTTGTAAAGCTCAACCACACCAACCGTCGTCATAAGCTCGGCATCAAGGCGCCGAAGAGAAAGAGACAGCTCCGCGGCAACGCATATCTTTCGAACGCTATGGCTTCGAACTACAGAGCACTTCTCGGCGAATAATTTCAGGATAATCGCCAAAAACGTCGTGACCGGATGATTTTCGCCGGTCGGTAAAATAAGATTAATTCGGAGGATATATAAAATGGCAAGAATCAAGGGCGCTATGATGACGCGCAAGAGAAGAAATAAAGTTCTGAAGGCCGCAAAGGGTTACTGGGGTGCCAAGTCCAAGCACTTCAAGATGGCCAAAGAGCAGGTGATGAAGAGCGGCAACTACGCTTTCGCCGGAAGAAAGATGAAGAAGAGAGACTTCCGTCAGCTCTGGATCGCTCGTATCTCGGCTCAGGCGAAGGTCTGCGGCATGAACTATTCCACCCTTATGCACGGTCTCAAGCTCGCCGGTATCGATCTTAACCGCAAGATGCTCGCCGAGATCGCCGTTTCCGATAAGGACGCGTTCGCTTCTCTCGCAGAGAAGGCAAAGGCAGCTCTCGCGAAATAAGACATAAACGAAAAAACCGGCTCGTTCCGGTTTTTTTCTTAACTTGTGGTCAATAATATGCGGAAAATGTTTACTTTCTGTATATTATTAACTGGAGAACCATATGCAGATAAAGATCACATCGAGACAGAACCCTCTGATCGTGCGGCTCTCAAAGCTCTCCGACAGGAAGCGCCGTGACGAGGAAGGTCTGTTCAGGCTCGACGGCGTGAAGCTCACCGCCGAGGCGCTTATGAACGGGATTACCCCTGATTATGTCTTCGTGACCGAAGATATGCTCGCGTCGGGGAAGCTCGACGGAATACCCGACGACCGGCTTTACCCGGTCACGGACGAGGTCCTCGCGAAGCTGACCGACGAGAAGGCGCCGCAGGGCGTCATCGCGTTCATACGTACCGACGCCGCGAAGAATATCACGTTCGCGGAGGGCGCGGACGGCGCCGGAGATCACAGAACGCTCCTTCTGTCGTCGATACGCGACCCGGGGAACGTCGGGACGATCATACGCTCCGCCTGCGCGATGGGGCTTGACAGAGTTTACCTCAGCGCGGACTGCGCAGATATATTTTCGCCGAAGACTCTACGCGCGTCGATGGGAATGTCTCTCAGGCAGAGTATAACTATCGTCGACAGCGATATAAAGCTTGTCGAGGCTCTGAGGCGCGGCGGGACAGAGGTCTTCGCGGCGGCGCTCAGGGATGGCTCGGCGAAGCTCGGGGAGTCCGCACTCCCGGAGAAGGTCTGCTTCGTCATCGGAAACGAGGGACATGGGCTGTCGGACGAGCTTATCGACGCCTGCGGCGGGACTGTCATAATTCCAATGGCTCCCGGCTGCGAATCGCTCAACGCCGCTATGGCGGCAGGGATAATCGCGTGGGAGATGCGTCAGGTCTGAGGAAACACGCGTCCTTGACTGATTCGGAGAAAGAAAATGAACAGAAAGATATTTGAAAACGCAAAGATCTACGATACCGCGTCCCGTTCGTTCAGAACGGGAGAGCTGACGGTCGGGGACGGCGTCATCGTCATGAACGGCGGAATATCCGGTCGTGACGCGGAACATATCGACCTCGGCGGAGCTTATGTCATCCCGGGAATGGTCGACGTCCACACTCATGGCAGAGGCGGCTTTGAGTCGACCGAAGTCGACGCCGGAGACATGATAAAGATGGCGAGAACCTACGCGAAGGCGGGCACCACGTCTTTCTTCCCGACGATGATGTCGGTTCCCTTTGACCGTCTCGAAGCCGGGATTGACGCCGCGGCGGGCGCGATGAAGATGCAGGCGGGCGGCATGGACGGCGCGCGCGTCATCGGAGTACACCTCGAGGGAAGATATCTGAACGTCAAGAAGAAGGGCGCGCACAATCCGGATTACCTGAAGCCGCTCGACCAGAACGAGCTCTCGGGTCTCGTGAAGCGCTTCGCGTCGCAGGGCGGAAAGCGTTTCCACCTCACCTGCGCGCCGGAGCTCGATAACGGTGAGAACTTCGTGAAGAGCGCAGTCGCTGATGGCGTCACGGTCAGCATCGGTCACTCGAACGCCACCGCGGAGGAGTGCGAAAAGGCGCTCGGATGGGGTGTCACCGGATTCACGCATCTCTACAACGCGATGAGCGCCATGTCTCACCGTGAGCCGGGGTGCGTCGGCGTCGGGCTCGCGTCTGACGCTTACTGCGAGCTCATCTGCGACGGGCGTCATATCGATCCTATCGTCGTCAGGGCGACCTGCAGGGCGAAGGACCCGGACAAGCTGGTGCTCATCACTGATTCCGCGCCGTCCGCGGGTCTGCCGGAGGGACGCTACACTATGGGCGGCGCCGAGATCATGGTCGGCAACGGCGCGGCGTATCTGCTCGACGGTACGCTCACCGGAAGCATCATCGACCTTTACACCGGTATGCGCAACCTCGCGAAGTTCGCCGGGATCCCGATTGAGGACGCCATCCCCTGCGCAACAATCAATCCCGCGAGAATGGTCGGGGCGGACGACGAGGTCGGCTCGCTGGAATTCGGCCGCCGCGCTGACTTTATTGTCGCGGATGAAAACTACGATATCAAACAAGTATACGTCGGCGGTAAAATCGTCGAATAAACAGAACTTCACGGAATCCGACACCATGCGTCCGGTTCTGTGACAACCGCCCTCATTCGGGCAAGGAGAAAAAATGAGCTGCTGTAATCACAACCACGAAAAATTCTATATCACGACCGCGATCGCGTACGCGTCCGGCAAGCCGCACATCGGCAACACCTATGAGGTCATCATGACCGACGCCGTCGCGCGCCGCAAACGTCAGGAAGGCTACGACGTCTTCTTCATGACCGGCACCGACGAGCACGGAATGAAGATCGAGGACAAGGCAAAGGCAAAGGGCGTCACGCCGAAGGAGTTCGTCGACGAAGTCGCGGGCGAGATCAGGGGAATCTGGGACCTCGTCGGCGCGTCCTACGACAAATTCATGCGCACGACCGACGAAGACCACGTCGAGACCGTACAGAAGGTTTTCAAGAAGCTCTATGATCAGGGAGACATCTACAAGGGCTCCTACGAGGGCTGGTACTGCGTGCCGGACGAGTCTTTCTTCACCGAGACACAGGTCGTCGACGGCAAGTGCCCGGACTGCGGTCGTCCCGTCGTAAGGGCAAACGAAGAAGCGTACTTCTTCAGAATGAGCAAATATCAGGACAGACTTCTCAGATACATCGAGGAGCACCCCGACTATATTGAGCCCGAGCTCAGACGCAAGGAAATGATCAACAACTTCATAAAACCGGGACTTCAGGATCTCTGCGTGTCGCGCTCCTCCTTCAAGTGGGGCATACCGGTCACGTTCGACAAGAAGCACGTGATCTATGTCTGGCTCGACGCGCTGTTCAACTACGCGACCGGCGTCGGACTCAAGTTCGACGACAACGGAAACCTCGTTCACGACGAGCGCTTCGAGAAGTACTGGCCCGCCGACGTCCATGTCATCGGCAAGGACATTATGCGCTTCCACTCGATCTACTGGACGATATTCCTGATGGCGCTCGACCTGCCGCTTCCGAAGAAGATATTCGGACACCCTTGGTTCAATTTCGGCACCGACAAAATGTCGAAGTCGAGAGGAAACGTCATCTACGCGGACGACCTCGTAAAGCGCTTCGGAGTCGACGGCGTGAGACACTACTGCCTCTCCGAGATGCCCTATTCCTCCGACGGAAGCATCACGTATGAGGAAATGATAACCCGCTACAATTCCGACCTCGCGAACAATCTCGGAAACCTCGTCAACCGCACTATCGCGATGACCCACAAGTATTTCGGCGGAGTCATTCAGGCGCCCGTCAGAACGACCGACGAGGACGAAAAGCTTGACGCCGAGCTGAAATCCGCCTGCGCCGACGCCTGCAAGGCTGTCAGCGACAACATGGACTCCTTCCACATCGCGGACGCGAGCGACGCGGTCTTCGCGCTCTTCCGCCGCGCGAACAAATATATCGACGAGACGACTCCGTGGGTGCTCGCGAAGAGCGAAGATACTATGCCGCGTCTCGGAACCGTTCTCTATAATCTCCTCGAGACAATAAGAATCGGCGCGATACTCCTCGAGCCGTTCATGCCGACAACCTCCGCCGCGATCCTCGATCAGCTCGCCGCGCACGAGCGCTCGCTCGAGAGCACATCCGCGTTCGGCGGGCTCAAAGCCGGCGAATCGGTCGGCGAGGCAAAGCCGCTCTTCGCGAGAATAGACGAGACAAAGATGCTCGCCGAAATCGAGGCTGAGCGCGCCGAGGCAGCCGCGAAGGCGGAAGTCGCCGAAAAGAAAGTCGAAAAGCCGGAAGGCTGCGCCGTCATCGGCATCGACGACTTCATGAAGGTCGAGCTCAGAACCGCTCAGGTAACAGCCTGCGAGCCGGTCCCGCGCGCAAAGAAGCTCCTGAAGCTCCAGCTGGATCTCGGATACGAGAAGAGACAGGTCGTCTCCGGTATCGCGAAGTTCTACAAGCCCGAGGACCTTGTCGGCAAGAAGCTTATCGTCGTCGCGAACCTCGCGCCCGCGAAGCTCTGCGGCGTCGAGAGCCAGGGAATGATTCTCGCGTCCGGAGAGGATCAGGTCAGGGTCGTATTCCTTGATCCCGAGACACCTCTCGGAGAGAGAGTAAGATAAATGCCCGGGTTCAGACGAACGACCGATTACCCGCTCTTCGACACGCACGCGCACTACAATGACCACAAGTTCGACGAGGGCGGCGAGACCGAGGGGCGCGACATTGTGCTCGAGAACCTGTTTTCACAGAACATCCGGCATATAGTGAACGCCGGAACAAACCCGGAGACGAACCTCGAGTCGATAGCGCTCGCCGAGAAATATCCCGGAATGTACGCCGCGGTCGGCATACATCCGGAGGATATAAGCCCGGAGAACGACATTGAAACGGTCATGGGAGAGCTCGAGAGACAGCTCTCCCACCCGAAGGTCGTAGCCCTCGGAGAGATCGGGCTCGACTACCACTGGGACACCGTGCCGAAGGACACGCAGAAGGTGTGGCTGCGCCGACAGCTTGCCCTCGCGGAGAAGACCGGTATGCCGGTCATCATACACGACCGCGAGGCGCATGGGGACATCATGGACATTCTGCATGACTTCCCCCGCGTCACCGGCGTGTTCCACAGCTTTTCGGCGAGCGCCGAGATCGCGAGACAGCTCGTGAACCGCGGCTGGTACATCTCATTCTCCGGCGTCATAACCTTCAAGAACGCGTCGCGGCTGGCGGAGATAGTACCGACGGTGCCGCTCGACCGGGTCATGATCGAGACCGACTGCCCGTACCTCGCGCCGGTGCCGTTCAGGGGAAAGATAAATCATTCCGGTCTGATGGAGTATACCGCGCTCAAAGCGGCGGAGTTGTACAGACTCGAACCGGAGGAGTTCTGCCGCAGGGCATATGAGAACTCGATGAGATTCTACAGTCTCAAAGACTGACAATATTTACGGAGGAAACCATCCTATGACCTTCTTTACTGAAAACATTACCGTTCAGGGCATAACCGTCCCGCTCCGCTGCTACATACCGGATCTCGGCGGAGTACCGAAATACGCCGGGAATCGTCCCGCAGTCATCGTCTTCCCCGGCGGAGGATACGGTATAACCTATCACGGAGAGGCTGAGCCGATCGCGCTCAAATATGTGGCTGACGGTATCTGCGCGTTCATTCTCGACTACAGCTGCGCTCCGGTGCGTTTCCCGATCCCGCAGCTCGAGGCGTTTAAAGCGATACGCTATGTCAGAGAGAACGCCGGACGCTTCGGCATCGACCCGCACAACATCGCGACGACCGGCTTCTCCGCCGGAGGACATCTCTGCTCCTGCACCGGAACGCTCTGGAACAAGTTCTCGGAGTATTTCGAAAAGGAGGGCATGAACGACGTAGACGCGCGCGTCTATCGCCCGGACAAGATGATACTCTGCTATCCGGTCATACGCTCCTATTCAAAGTTCGCGCATATGGGCTCGTTCATCAACCTTCTCGGTGAGGACCGCATGAACGACAGCGCGCTCCTCGACTTTCTCTCGACCGACAAACAGATTGACGACGAGACCCCGCCGACCTTCATCTGGCACACGAGCGAGGACGGCGGAGTTCCTCCGGTCAACTCGTATAGCTTCGCGCTTGCTCTTGCCGAGCGGAGAATTCCATGCGAGGTTCATGTTTATCTGCACGGCGACCACGGTCTCTGCCTCGGCTCCTGCGTCACCGGACAATTCGACTACACGACCCCGCATGAGGTCTCCGAGTGGATCGACAAAGCGATAAGGTTCGCTTACGTGAAATTCTGAATCTGAAAAAACAGTGACTGTCACATCGCGGCGGTCACTGTTTTTTGTTCCGATACAGAAAAAACTCTTGACTTTTTCCAATAACATGGTATAATGGATTTACTGCTTATTATCGCGAAAGGAACCATCACGTTATGGAAAATCTGACACCCATCGGAAAGATAATTCCGAAACACTCGCTCGACATAAAAAACTCCCGCCTCGGCATCGGCTTCGAAAAGCTCGACCGCGACGTCTTCGACCCGGAGAAGGCTTACGACAAGCTTTCTCTCGTAGGCGTCAAGTGGGTCAGGCTCCAGTCCGGCTGGCAGCGCACCGAGCGCGAAAAGGGCGTGTACGACTTCGCGTGGCTCGACCGCGTGGTCGACGAGCTCATCGCGCACGGTATGCGCCCGTGGATCTGCCTCTGCTACGGCAACGAACTTTATACTGAGTCGGCAAAGCAGGTATTCGGCGCGGTCGGCTGCCCTCCAATTTTCACCGACGAGGAAAAGACAGCATGGGCGAACTATGTCCGCGCGACGGTCAGACACTTCGCCGGCAGGGTAACACATTTCGAGATCTGGAACGAGCCGGACGGCAAATGGTGCTGGAAGCACGGCGTCAGCGCCGAGGAATACGGCAGATTCGCGCGCGACACCGCGAGGGCTATACGCGAGGCGTCGGATGACGCGTTCATAATCGGCGGAGCGGTCTGCATGATCTGGGATCTCGCATACATTGATACCGCACTGTCCGCCGGAATGGCGGGAAACGTCGACGCGATATCCTTCCACGAATACACGGCGGACGAGACCGCGCTCTACGCCCATGTCCCGGCTCTCGAGGCGCTCATACGCCTTCACGACCCGAAGCTACGGCTGATACAGGGAGAGTCCGGCTCACAGTCGAGAAGCGACGGCTGCGGCGCTCTCGCGGGCGGAGCGTGGACTCCGGAAAGACAGGCGAAGCAGTGCCTGAGACACGGCGTCGCGGATCTCTCGACCGACGTGCTCTTCTCGTCCTACTTCTCCTGCATGGATATGATTGAGGCGCTGAACGGCAAGGTCGGGGACAAGACCTCGTATCTCGATTACGGCTATTTCGGCATTCTCGGCGCGGACTTCGACGAGAACGGGTTCTCGTCCGGCGAGTATTCGCCGAAGCCGTCCTATTACGCTTACCAGAATCTCTGCTCGGTGTTCGCCGAGGACCCGGAGCCGTGTGATCTGCCGGTGATACGTGTCACCAGACCATCGGCGAGACTTCTCGGGAATGACTACACCGACAAGATCTCACTTCACGGGTTCAGAAAGCCGAACGGCTCCTACGCGCTCGCTTACTGGGCGCCGACGCCGCTTCTGACGACGACAATCGAGACGACGGTCAGCTTCCGCGCCGCGGGACTTCCGGAAAAGATGTCTCTCGTCGACCTGATGGATGGGACGATATATGGCGTCTCGGGATTTATCGAGAAGACCGGCTCCGGCATCATCATAAAGAACATACCGGCGAAGGATTACCCGATGCTGCTGACGTTCGGGGAGTTCATTGACTGAGCAGATTAAAAACTGACGCGTTTTCAGGCGCGTCAGTTTTCTTTATTCAGGCGAGCAGGTCATGACCCTCCCAGTCTCTGTCGGGCGAAACACCGGCGAGAGCGGTTATCGTCGGGGCGATATCCATGATGTTCGCCTTCGCGATTTCCCTTCCCTCCCGCGCGCGGTCGTAGACGAACAGCGGGATTGTCATGTCCTCCGGCATATCCGAACCGTGCGAGCGGTCGTTCCCGCCGTGATCCGCCGTTATGATGATCATGTAATCCTCCGGGATAGAGTTCATCACGCGCTCTATGCAGTCAAGGCTCTCTTTCACCGAGTACATATATTTCTCACCCATCCAGCCGTGTCCGTGCCCCGCCTCGTCAGGGAACCCGAGATACAGGAACGCGAAATCCGGCTTTTCGGCGTTCACATAGCTGATCGCGTCGTCTGTCAGGGTCTCGTTCGCCCTCTCATATCCGTACTGTCCTCCGGAAACCAACTCTGAGTACGCGAGCGAGCCTGGTCTCGTGAGATCTCTCAGTTCCTCCCAGCTGTAGAAAAACACGCACTTTTTATCCGCCGCCGACAGAACCTCGCAGAGCCCGCGGACCGGTCTCACCTGCGGCACGTATGTATTCGACAGTATGCCGTGTCTCTGCGGAGTGACGCTGTGGAAGAGCGACATATGGCACGGAAGCGTGACCGACGGCATCACCGTCTGTGCTCCCAGTGTGTAGACAGAGTGAGCTTTCAGCTCATCGACGACCTTGTGCCCGGTCTGTAAGACCGCGTCCGGACGCATTCCGTCTACGAGGATGAGGATTGTTTTTTTCATGATAGTATCTCCTTTTTTTATCATTCAAGTTCGGCGATAGCCTTCTCGAATTTTTCGATCTCTTTCTGCGCGCCCTTTTCACAGCCGGCGTAATACGAAACGAAATCGGCGCTCTTTTTATTGATCACAAGGTTTGACGGTGTATAGAAAAGACTGCCGCAGTTCGCCTGCCCGCCGAAATAGCTCATGCCGACATCATATATACGGCTTCCGAAAATAACGTCAAGCATCCGCTTGGAATCCTCGTCGCGCGACAGCTTCTCGCCGAGAACAAGATCATAGAACGCCGGAAGCGCCGTGTCGCCGGATCTGTTGACAAGCTTATCGAGCTTTTCAACCATGGATATCGTCCGCTCACCGTCGATTGACAGCTCATAGTTTCACTTGTCATTCCGGCTGACGACCTTTATCCCGCTCGAATGAAGGAAGCTGCACCAGTACCAGTCGCCCGGCGCCGCGAGTCCGTAGCGGTCATCTATATCGAACGCGCCGTCTCCGTTAATATCACTCGTAACCTTCGACGCCATCTCCGAGAGCATATCGAGCGTCCACTTGCCGCCGTCAACGAGCGTGTACGGATTCTCGAGCGAGAACTCGTCGATCATCTGCTTGTTGAAAAGTACGCAGTTCATATCCGGAACGACAAAGTCGGAGACCATGTAGTAGTTCTTTCCGTTGACCATCAGATTCTCGATACAGTCCTGATTCCACCACTTCTGCTTATAATCGCAGTATTTGAGGTTGTTCCAGTCGTAAAGGTATCCTTTTGTCGCCATTTCCGCGACACCTACATAGCAGTGTGTCAGCGCGAGCTGGAACTCGTCGTCTCCCGACATGACAGTTTTCTGCACCGACGGCATAACATCGGTGATCGTCCCGTTCAGGATATGTTTAATCTTCACGCCGAGATAGTCCTCGACGAGCTTGTCACGGTCATACAGCGCGTCGTTCATGGCGTCGCCGTTCTGCTCGTCCGTGAAGAAATAGTTCCTGTAGAAGTCCCTGTCGGAGGAATACGTCGTGAACACCGCGCCCCGTTGTCCTCGCGCTCAAGCGCCGGTCTGGGCTTCTCCGTCTTCGTGACGCTCTCTATCGAAGTCTCAGTGCCGTCGTCGGGAGTACCCCCCCCCCGGATGATTTATCACACGCTGAGACGAATGCTACTGACATCGTCGAGACGAGCGAGAGGCTCAGAACTATGATAATTGTTGTTCTTTTCATAGAATGTAACACCTTTCCCTGAAATCTTCCGGGCATATGATCGTTGCCCGGTCTGTCACCGCCGTCCGGCGTATCGACAAAATTATTATAGCACATCGCAAGGAAAATGTCAATAGGTTTTTCGGTATATTATACTTATTATCGATTTTATTTGACTGTGATTTTAGCCAAAATGCCACATTTGCTTTTCTCCGTGTGGATTTTCCCACACGGCGTCAACAAAATTTTCTCAATATTCACCGTGAATTAACACCATTACTGGCAAAATATGATATTATTACTATAGTAATGATGTGAAGCTATGCTTCGCCAGAATACAAAACAAAATACAAGGGGGCATTCCTTTTGGCAAAGGCACTCGGTGTCAAGCTGCGTGAGGCGCTGATATCCGTTCTTCCGGTATCGCTTATTGTTGCGATATTGTACTTCACACCGCTTGTCAGCCTGACGGACACTGAGCTTATCGTGTTCCTCGTCTCATCTCTGGTGCTTATTTTTGGCATCGCACTCTTCAATCTCGGCGCGGATCTCGCCATGACGCCTATGGGCGAGCATATCGGCTCCGGTCTCACAAGATCGGGGAGTCTTCCGCTCCTTCTCATCGTCTGCTTTCTGATGGGTCTGTTCATCACGATCGCGGAGCCGGACCTCACTGTCCTCGCCTCACAGGTGAAGGACGTCATAAACGAGACTACGCTCGTCGTGACGGTCGGCGTCGGAGTCGGCATATTTCTTCTCCTGAACGTCCTCAAGATTGTGTTCAGAAAGAATCTGTCGAGTCTTCTGATGTTCTTCTATATGCTGATGTTCGCGCTCGCGTCACTCGTCGTCATAAGCGGGAGCAGCGGGTTCCTCGCGATCGCGTTAGACTCCGGCGGCGTGACCACCGGACCCATCACGGTTCCGTTCATAATGGCGCTCGGCGTCGGCATAGCGTCAACCATCGGCGGCAAGAACGCCGGTGAGAACAGCTTCGGTCTCATCGCGATGTGCTCGATAGGTCCGATACTCGCGGTCCTCGGGCTCGGAATCGGCGCCAAGGGCGAGCTTACATACAGCGTCCCGGACTACTCGGTCGAGGCGCACCTCGGCTCAGGGCTCATTCCGACCATCATGGGCATCGTGAAGGAAGTCGGAATCGCTCTCGGGCTCATCGTCGTCTTCTTCTTCATCCTCCAGTGCCTGTACCTGAAGCTGCCGAAAAAGACGCTGAAAAGAATAGCCGTCGGAATTGTCTACACCTATCTCGGTCTCGTCGTGTTCCTGTCCGCCGCGACAATCGGATTCATGCCGGTCGGATACAGGCTCGGCGTCGAGATCGCCGGGAACAACGAAATTCTTCTCGTCGTGTTCGGATTCATTATCGGTCTCGTCGTCGTCCTCGCTGAGCCGGCTGTCCACGTGCTCAATAATCAGGTCGAGGAGATCACGGGAGGTACCGTCTCGAAAAGCTCGATGATGATCGCGCTGTCGGTCGGCGTCGGGTTCTCGATCGGGCTCTCGATGCTCCGGATTATTCTCGGGTTCAATATTCTCTACTATCTGATTCCCGGATATTTCATCTCGCTCGGGCTGTCCTTCTTTGTGCCGGGATTATATACGGCGATCGCGTTCGACTCGGGCGGAGTCGCGTCCGGACCGCTCACCTCGAGCTTCATTCTTCCGCTCGCGGTCGGCGCGTGCGTCACGGTCAGCGGCGCGGAGTCGGTGCTGACCCACGCGTTCGGCATCGTCGCGATGGTCGCGATGACGCCACTCATCACGATACAGCTCCTCGGCTTCAAGGCGGTCATGAAGAAGAAGCTCGCCGAGCGCATCGCGGTCCGTCGTATGCTTGAAGCCGACGACGAGCAGATCATCGAATTCATCTGACGCGGAGGACAGAAAATGGACAACACACAGGGAAAAATCAGGTTCGGAGCCAGTGCAGCGCCGCACAAGCTCAAACTCATAATGCTCATCGTGAACCGCGACAAGGTCGAGTTCTACACGGATTTCCTTCAGGATTTCGAAGTGAATATGCAGGCGGTGACGATGGCGCACGGGACCGCGAGCACCGAGACTTTGCAGCTTCTCGGTCTTGAGGATACCGGAAAAGCAGTCGTCCTCGGGGTCATACGCGAGGACCGCGCGGCGGAGGCACTTGAAGCCCTCTCACACAAATTCAGAACGATACGCGGCGGCAGCGGAATAGCGTGGACGATACCGCTCACAAGCACGATAGGCGTCGCGCTCTATCGCTTCCTCAGCAATAACAGACAAGGAGTCGGAACGAAATGGAACACACCCACGAAATGATAGTCTGCATAGTGAACAACGGCTTCAGCGAGGCTGTGATGGACGCCGCGAAAGCCGCCGGAGCCCGCGGAGGCACAGTGATAAACGCCCGCGGCACCGCCGACAAGGAAGCCGAAAAATTCTTCAACATCTCGATCCAGCCGGAAAAGGAGATGGTCCTCATTCTCGTGAAGAGCGAAATCCGCGACGCCGTCCTGCACTCCCTCTACAAGGGCGCCGGACTCGGAACTCCCGCTCAGGGCATAGCCTTCGCTACGCCTGTCGACGCCGTTGTCGGGCTCAGCTCCGAAAAAGCGGAAGAAGTAAGCTGATTCAAACAAAAAGCGCCGAGCTTCTGTCCGACGCTTTTTTGTATATTGTAATAATCTCAGACGAGACGGGTCAGTCCGGGCTTTATCTCGACCGGTGCTCCGTCGACCTCGAGCCATACGCTCATAGCCGAGTTGTTCAGCACCATCGTGCGGTCAGCGGAGAGCTCGAGCGCCCTCAGCGCGGTAACGTAGTCGTAGATCTCGATGTTCGTAGCGTACCAAACTGTTTCCTCGAAGGTAGATGTGAACTTGTCACAGAACTCCTCCATCATCTCCCAGCTGCTCGTTGGCGTGTTTTTCGGGAGCTCAAAGCTGTGTCCCCAGATGTAGAAGAGCGGGAGCGCGTAGTAAGCGTTCTTGAACTCGTCGATCTTCCCGATAATATTCCCGCTGTGGTGGCAGGTCGGGGTCCACTGCATGAAGTCCGCCGGGAGCTTGAAGCCGTTCGTCGAAACCGTCGAGCGTCCGTACTTGAAGCCGAGCACCTTCAGGCAGTCAAGCACCTCCTCGGTTATGATTCCGTTCGGGTAGGACATACCGCGCACAGGATACCCGCACGCCTTCTCGAGAGTGAGTTTGTCCTCGAGCATCTCATGCAGAAGCTCCTCCTTCGGTATCTGATCGAAGAACGGGTGAGTGAGCGAGTGACAGGAAACCTCATGCCCTTCGTAAAGAACCGGGATATCAGAGAGCTTTATATCCGAGTTCTCATGCGTCATCCTCTCGGAGATAAGGTGGAATGTACCCTTTATGTGATATTTATTGAATATTTCGACAAGACGGCGGTCATGTACCGCGCAGTCGTCGTAGCTCATCGTGAGAGCTCTTTTCTTTCCGTCCTTGTACAGGTATTTGATTCTCATATTTATAACCTTTCATACCGCGGCGTCCCACGAAATTCATTAAAAACACCGGAGCCGTGCCAGACGGCTCCGGCTTTCATCAGCCAAGATCTTTTATTATAGCGGCAATCGCGCCGTCGCGGTTCGATACCGTGACGCGATCCGCCGCCGCCTTGACGTTCTCCGCGGCGTTCGCGGTCGCGTAGCCCATGTCGGCGTATTTTATCATTGAGATATCGTTCTCATAATCGCCGACGGCTATCACAGTGTGTATATTTTCCCGACCGCCGAGAAGCTCCACGAGCTTTGCGACGGCGTTTCCCTTCCCGGCGTTCTTCGGGCGTCCCTCAAGTCCCGCGGACCAGCTCTGCTCGAACTCAACCTCCGGGAACTCGCGCGCGGCGTACTCCCTTATTTCAGGCGTTATCACCGGGTCACGCATGAATATGAACTTATAAACCGGACGCGAGAGCGCCCTGTGCATAAGCTCCGGGTTCTCCGGCGCGCCGTGCCGCAGTGTCACGGAATCCTCCGCCGAATGGATGATGAGCGCGTCGATATCCGGCATCTCATCGAACTTCTCACCGAGACGCCGCACGACCTCCCGGTCGACCTCAGCCGTCCAGAGAAGCCGCGGTGGTCTCTCCGAAATATCCGCGATAACACTGCCGTTTATCGCGACGGCAAAGGTATTGATACACAAATCCGGTATCGCCGCTATCTGCCCCGGAAATCGCCCGGACGCCACGGTGAAGAGCCCGCCCTCGCTCTCGAAGCGCTCTATCGCCTCAAGATTCGCGCGCGGCACGGTTCTCCCGTCACACGTCAGCGTCCCGTCGAAATCCGAGCAGATAAGAAATCCGGAAAACTTACCACCCAAGGAGCTTCAGGTAATCGCGGCTCATCTTCGCGCACTCAAGCGGAGTCTTGCCCATAGACGGCTGATCCTGCTCGACGACGACCCAGCCCGCGCCCGCCTTCTCGGAAGCGGCGAGGATGTCCGGGATGTTCTGGTTGCCGAAGCCGACCGGTCTGAACTCGAAGGTGTTGGTATGCTCGACCTTCTTGTCGATGCCGATGAGCTCATACATATTCTCGGACTTGCTGCCCGCGAAATCCTTGAGGTGGACGACCGGTGCGCGACCTGTGTACTTCAGGACGTACTTCGACGGGTTCTCTCCGCCGACGTTTGCCCAGCAGGTGTCGATCTCGGTCTCGAGAAGACTTGCCGGAACTCTCTCGTAAATAAGGTCAAGACCGTACTTGCCGTCGATCTTCACGAACTCGAAGTCGTGGTTGTGATAAAGCAGGGTCATGCCGTGCTTCTTCGCGATCTCGCCTATCATCTTCATGTCCTCGATGGTCTGATCGAACTTGGAGCCGCCCGGACGTCTCTCCTCGATGACATACGGAACGACTATATACTTGCATCCGATCTCGGCGTAGGTAGAGACGACGCCCTCGGGGTCCTTCACCATGTCGTCGATCGGCACATGAGCGGAGATCGGGTTGAGACCAAGCTCAGCGCAGAGCGCCTTGATCTCGGACGCGCTGTGTCCGTAAAGACCGGCGAACTCGACTCCGTCATATCCCATCGACATGACCTTGATAAGAGCCTCTCTCATGTCCTTTGCCATCTCGTCGCGGATGGAGTAAAGCTGAAGTGCTACAGGAAGTGCCATAACTATGTATCCTCCAAAAATTATTTTTTGTTCATGGAAACACCGTATAAGCCGGGGTCTCCACAGGTCACCGCGGAACCGGTCCGCAGTTTACCTATATTATACCACACATCGTCCCGGATTTCAACCACATAGACGAATTTTTCCGTAATTTATTCAAAAAATTTTGTGACCCTCAGCGTCGCGAAGTAATCGTCCGGCGTCTCGGCGCGACGGATGAGCTCTGTCGAGCCGTCCTCATGGAGAAGTATCTCCGCGCTGCGGAGCTTACCGTTGTAATTATATCCCATCGAGAAGCCATGCGCGCCCGCGTCATGTATCGCGAGCAGGTCGCCGATATCTATCTTCGGGAGCATCCTGTCGACGGCGAACTTGTCGTTGTTCTCGCAGAGACCGCCGGTGACGTCATACATATGGTCGCAGGGAGCGTCCTCCTTGCCCATGACCGTTATATGGTGATAAGCGCCGTAGATAGCCGGACGCATGAGGTTCGCGGCGCAGGCGTCACAGCCTATATATTCCTTATAGATGTGCTTCTCATGGATAGCGCGCGTGACGAGCATACCGTTCGGACCGAGCATCCAGCGTCCGAGCTCGGTGAAGAGCGAAATATTACCAAGTCCCTCCGGAACGAGTATCTCCTCATATACGCGTCTGACGCCCTCTCCGATGACGGCGATATCCGCCGGTTCGGCGTCCGGAAGATACGGTATGCCGACGCCGCCGGACAGATTGATGAACGAAAGCGACACGCCGGTCTCCTTCTTTATTCTGACAGCCAGCCTGAAGAGCACGCCGGCGAGGGTCGGATAATACTCATTGTTCGTGTTGTTGCTCGAGAGGAACGCGTGGATACCGAAACGCTTCGCGCCCTTCTTTTTCAGGATTCGGTAAGCCTCGAGGATCTGCTCGTCGGTCATGCCGTACTTCGCCTCGCTCGGGCTGCCCATTATCTGGGTGCTGATGCGGAAGTCTCCGCCCGGATTATAGCGGCAGCAGATAGTCTCCGGTATCGAACCCGTGACCTTCTCGAGAAAATCTATATGAGTGAAATCGTCAAGGTTAATGATCGCCCCGAGACGTCTCGCCTCAACAAAGTCCTCAGCAGGAGTGGCGTTCGACGAGAACATTATCTCTTCACCCTTGAATCCGACCCTGTCGCTCATCATGAGCTCAGTAAGCGACGAACAGTCGACCCCGCAGCCCTCCTGCTTCAGTATATCGAGTATAACCGGGTTCGGCGTCGCCTTGACGGCGAAATACTCCCTGAATCCCTTGTTCCACGCGAAGGCTGCGTTCAGCGCGCGCGCCCTCTCGCGTATTCCCTTTTCATCGTATATGTGAAACGGCGTCGGGTAGATCTCCGCGATCTTCTCGAGCTGTTCCTTTGTGGCAAATGGTTTTTTCATACGCAAACTATCCCTTTCATAGTTCAATTTTTCATATTTCGTGTCGGATATGGGAGTATCCTGAATTTAATTATATCACACCGGCATAACGCTTTCATATAGATTCTGTTAATTTTTTCGGATAACAGCGATCCGAGCGCGAAAAAGCGAAAAGCCGCCCGTATACAGGACAGCCTTTCGCGATTCATTACTTTATGAGAGTGAACTTTCCGATGACAGGAAGCTGCTTTGCCTTACCGTTCACCGCGTTGACGATACCGATGATGCTGAGGACAAGGAAAGCGAGACTTACCAGCCCGAGGAGCGAATTGATGATCGTCGCGAGGAACCCGAGACCTATGAGCGAGAAGACCGTGCGGATGATCGTCTTGACGACCGCGCTGACAATGCCCCACGCGATCTCGGTTATCGCGAGGATGAGACCCTGATTCGTATGGAACTTCGCGTACTTCGACTTCTGCGCGCCGATGAGCGGGATGAGCACGAGCCACGAGAGATACGCGAGAACCGCCATGACCTTGTTTGACTCGATGTCCGCTTTGTCGAACTCGTCGGTCGTGTCGGCGGTATCGTTGAGCTTCTTCAGCTTCTCACCGATATCGGACGCGTTCACGCCGGGAGCCGCCCCGGTGTTCGTACCCGTCGTATTGGTATTTGCACCCGCGCTCTGGTTCTGGGACTGTGCGCCAGTCGTGTTCTGAGCCTGTTCGCCTTCAGCTGCGGGCTGCTCCTGCTTTTCTCCGCACTCGGGGCAGAACTTCGCTCCGTCCTCAAGCTCGGCGCCGCACTTAATGCACTTTGACATTAGGATTCCTCCGGTAAATATTATTTCGGCGCCGCGAGACGCGTCTGCCGATTTCATTTATTATTATAACATATCAGTATACACGTTGTCAATATGACATATTACTGTTTTGGACATAAATCGATTTTTTTCGCATATATGGAAATCCGTGCCGCCGGGTATTGATTTTTTGCCGGATTTATGGTAGAATATATATATACCAACGAGGGGGAAGCGGAATGTACAAATGGGAAAAGTCGTTCAGCCGGATAATCCTTGAACGCGGCAAGGATTACGCGGACAGGAAACGTGTGACGATAATAAGTATGAATAGCCAGACAGCCGTCGCTGCGGTGCGCGGGAGTCGGAAATATAATGTATATGTGCGACTGTCCGAGGCAGGAGAGTTCAAAGAAGGCTCATGTGACTGTCCGTACGCGGAGGATAACAGCCGCTGCAAACATATGGCGGCGGTACTCTACACTATGGAACAGAACCGCGGAGCGCTTGAGCGCGCAATGACGGCTCTTGAATTGATAAGCGCCATACCGGATAACGATAACACAAAATTCTACGATGAACTTGATAATCTTCTCACAGAATATCTTATTACAATGACTATGAAAGATTCGGACAAGTTCGTCCTGGCTGTACTCCGGGCGATAACATCAAGACGATATTCTGCGACACACAAGGCGGAGGATAGCAGACAACTGTGCGTCATCTTACTCAAACGAAGCATAGCAGCAGACGCTAAAGTACTAACGCGCGTCCGCGATGAACTGCTCTCAATAATATCTGACGCGAAAACCCCGGATACCGTGGAATTAATTATCAGTACGGCTTTTGATTCCATCTCCGACGAAGCGGCGCGCTACATGTTCATCGACGCGCTTATAGATAAAGTTCCGGATCATCTGAAACCAACAGACGCGCTGGAGATACTCCAGCACGTTTGCGGAAGGCGCGGTCAGCCTGAAATGATAAAGAAAGCATATAAACAATTCATGGATCGCTGCCGTGAGAAAGGCACCACCGACCAGCTTATAAAAGGCATAAAAGACCAGTTATCAGATTCCTACTGGTTCAATTGCTCCCTCGCGCTAACCCTTAAAGAGCTGACGCCGGAAGAAGAGTGGCCGAAAGTTTATGACGAAATACTGTCAACCGGAGATATGTGTTCTGAAAAATACGCGTTCATGTTTATCCAAAATGACTATGAGCGGCTGATGGACAGCATAGAGAAATACGACATATACGGATATAATTTTGAGAGATATGAAAAAGAACTGAAAAAGAACCTGCCCGGGCGTGCGCTTGTCTATCGCGTCGCGCTCGCTGACAGAGCCCTTTCATCGGCACGTGACAAGTATGACTATAAGCAAGCTGTAAAACTCCTTAAAAAGGCGTCCTCCTACCCGGACGGAAAAGAAATGGTCGCCGCCGCCGCGAAGTCCTGGAGAGAAAACAATCCGAGAAAGTCATCCCTGCTCGAAGCGCTCGACCGGGCAAAGCTCTGAGGGCGATTATTTACAAAAAGAGCTTGATTTTCCCGACGCTCAGGGATATACTTTATATGTACGGGGAGAACACGCCGCGTGGTCTCTCCTTCTCTCAGACTATAGGTTAGTTATCGCTAACTCCTCGGAGGTCACACAGATGAATGATATAGCAAAGAAAAAATCCTTCTGGTCAAAATACGCCGGAATATACGACGGCTTCATGAAAAAAGACGCGGGAACGTACAGACGTATGTACGAGCTTATCCGCCCTGTCGTCGCGGATAAAAACGTGCTCGAGCTCGCCTGCGGCACCGGGCTTATCTCAAAGAACATAGTGAACACGGCGTCGAGCGTCGAAGCGTGCGACTCCTCGCCGGAAATGATCGCGGTGGCGAAAAAGGACTGCCATTCCGCGAAGCTCCATTTTTCAGTGCAGGACATGACGGCGCTGCCCTACACGTCCGGCAGCTTTGACGTCGTTATCGCGGCGAACGTTCTGCATATTATCGGTGACCCTGAGAAGGCGCTGAGTGAAATCTCCCGCGTTCTCGTGCCCGGCGGCATTCTGATAGCGCCGACCTTCACGCACGCGAAGATTGGACTCGCCGGAAAACTGTGCGCCTCTTTAATGAAGCTCGCCGGTTTTCCGCTCGAGCACAAGTGGTCGCCGGAGAGCTACGCCGATTTCATAACGTCGCATGGGTGGAATATTACGAAAAAGACCGTCCTTCCCGCCTCATTCCCGCTCACATATATTGAGTGCCGGAAGGCGTGAAATCCTTAATCCACAAAGGTGTCAATATCCACGACGACCCACATGACAAAAAGCCCGCTGATTCAGCCGGAAAACGGCGAACAGCAGGCTTTTTCTGATTATACGCGATATTGACTCACAGCCGTATCTCGCGGAATCTCCCGACCCCTCGCATGATTCTTGCGTCGCGGTCGTTCGAGGTGAGAATTATGCTCTGTTCCCTTGCCGCGGCGAGTGTCAGCAGCTTTGCCAATCGCTCGTCGTCGACCCTCGCGAAGCTCTCGTCGAATATCGTCGGCGGCACGCACTTTCTGTAGAGCATTCCGATCAGAGCGAGCCTCAGCGCGAGGTACGCCGCGTCCTTTGTTCCGGCGCTCAGCACCGATATGCTCCGGGTTCCGGAATCAGTCAGCGCGGTCATTCCGAGGTCGCCGCCGACGCCTATCTCGGTGTACTTCCCGTCGGTTATATGAGCCATCAGCTTCGCGGCGTCCGACGCGAGTCTCGGGGACACGCTCGTGCGGAGGTTTCCGCTCGCCTCTCCGAGCTTCTCGCAGGCGAGGAGATACGCGTCGAGCTTTTCTCTCAGCGTTTCAAGCTCCGCCCTAGCCGCCTCCAGACGGTCGCTGAGCGCCGACGGGTTCTCCCCTAGTGGAAGTGCCGCCAGAGCCTTCTCGAGCTCCACAGCGTGTCTCTCGAGACTCTGCGCGCTCTTCGCGGTGAAGTCCGCCTCGCGACGCACGGCGGAGATGTTGTCACGGTCCACGTCGTCAAGCCCTACGGTCGGGTCGACCGCGGCGCGCAGCTCCTCCTCGTCGTATCCGGCGAGCTGCTCGCGCATATTCCGGAGCAGCTCGAGCTGCTTCTCGTATTCCGCCCTCGTCGTCTCGGCGGCGAGACTGCTCTCGCTCAGGGCTTCAAGACGCTCCTTCAACCGCTCGGGGTCGGCGTTAGCTGTCTCCGGGAAGAGTCCGGCAGTCTCTTTTTTCGCTTCCTCGAGACGGCGTCTCGCGTCGGCTATGGCGAACTCGTTCATTCTCCTCGAGTCGCGGGCGGCGCCCCGCGCTTTCAGCCTCTCGTCGAGGTCGTCGAGATCGTATTTCTCCTCAAGCCCCCTCGCGGCGGCGCGGCTCCTTCCCGCCGAGACGAACAGCGTCACGGCTATCGCGAGTATTATTCCGCCGCCGATCAGCGGCCACCTCGCCGCGTCAGAGCCGAGTATCAGCGGTATCACCCCGAGCGCCAGCACAACAAGCCCGATGATCACAAGCGTCGCCCCGACGCCCGTGTGTACCTTCGCGGACATCTTCTGCCCCCTGATCTCGCTCTCGACGCCGTCACGACCTCCGTCAGCCTCGTATCCAGCGAGAATCGGGTCGTCAACAGGTTCCGCCGCGGCGTCGTTTCTCGCCTCGAGATCGGCGAGCTCGCGACTTAAGAGGGATATTCTCTCGGTCGCCATCCTCAGTCTGCTCACCGCCCCGGCGTCCGGCGCGCCGGACTCGCTTATCTCACGCTCGAGCGCGTCGACCTTTCTCTCGAGCGCGTGCATACGGTCGAACAGCTTCACGAGCGCGTTCGTCTCGTATTGCTTTATCTTTTTGGCGAGCAGCTCCGACTTCGCTCTCGCGCTTTTTTCGTTGCGTCTGAGATCGGCGAGCTGCGCTTCCTTCGTCAGGCGCTCCTTCGACAGGGACAGGGCTGTCTTCAGGCGTTCTTCGAGCTTTTCGCACTCGTTTTCGAGCTCGCATATCCTTCCGCCCTTGCCGTTCTTGTGCATCAGCAGCGTTCTCGCGGCGTCGAGCTTTGCTATCGCCTTCTGGGTGTTGACGTTCTCGTCGGCGGAGAAGAGCAGGTTCTCTATGCTCTCCGCGACCTTCGCGCCGCCGGTCTGGGCGCCGCCCGCCTGTCCTACAAACGCCGTCGCGGCGAACAGGTCGGAGTCAACCCCGAAAAACACCTCGCCCGGCACCTCGCCGACATGGCACGGCGTATTGTTGTCAAGGTCGATTATCCGCGCGTCCTCGCGCCAGGCGGACTTCTCGCCCGTCTGGAACAGCGTACGCTCTATCCTGTAGCGTTTGTTCCCGGTGTTCACGGTCATCGAGCCCTCGGCTCTGCCGGTCTGCCAGCTGACTGTCGTCTGGCGCTCCTTCGCGGGGACTCCGTAGAAGATGAAGCGGATGAACGCCGCTATCGTCGACTTTCCGCTCTCGTTCGCGCCCTCGATCAGGTTCACTCCCGGCGAGAGCTCCACGTCCGTGTTTTCGAGCTTCCCGAAGGACCTTATCCTCAGATTTTCTATGTACATCGCGTCACCTCTCAGAAATCGACAACGTCCGCGCCCGCTATCGCCGCCAGCCCGTACCTTAACGCGGCGGCGGCTGTCTCGCGTTCCTTCTCGTCATGGCTCTCCAGCATACTTTTGAGCGACGCGTAGAACGCGCCCCTTATCGTCGGGTCTCTCCCGAGCGCCGCGGCGTCGAGGAGCGGCATTGTCCTGTCGATCGTCTCAATCATGAACAGCCGCGGGAACCTCGCCTGAATGAAGCTCTTCGACACCGACACCCCGCTCGGGACGTTTCCGGTCAGAATAAGCCTCAGCGCGGTGTCCTCGCCGTAGTGCTTCTCGGCTATCATTTCACCGATTCTGTCTGTTATCTCCGCGTTGTCCGCCGCGCCGGTCACGTCTAATGTCTCGGTCTCGTAGACGCGTTTTGAGAAACGGATGAATTTCGCGCCGAGCTTCGTTTCCCCGTCCTCTTTTTCGGCGGCGCCTATTACCGCGCCCTTCGGACCGAGCTCGTCGAAGCCCCTCGACTCGAGACAGCCGCTGTACGCCGCCCATGTTCCGCCGTATTTCCTCACGCCGGAGAACTCGTGGATATGCCCGAGGGCGGCGTAGTCTATCCCGCTTCTCGCGAGCGTTTCCGGGTTTATCGGGCAGTACACCGACCCGTTCTTTCCGAGGTCGCCGTGGGCGCAGAGGATGTTTATCCTCGTCCCGTCCTCCGGCTCGAAGCCCTCCAGCGGGCACTTCGTCATCTGTCCGGACGTGAACGCCCAGCCGTAGACCGTCGTGTTCCTGTCCGGGAAGTCGAACGCCGACATCTCGTCCGTGTCGAATATGAACACGTTGTCCGGGAACTCCGCGCGGCGGTAGTAGCTCGTCCCGGTGAACGGGTCGTGGTTTCCCGGCGCGATTATCACGCGGCAGTCGGGGAGGTTCGCGAACTCGCGC
>ERZ808240.2022-NODE-2022-length-23437-cov-6.141947_pt1 | contig 23437 bp, 33 predicted proteins | sample MGYA00521084_ERZ808240 | MGnify/ENA primary metagenome ERZ808240 (study PRJEB31516, sample SAMN03275571) | gut metagenome | biome: mammalia-associated habitat; material: feces | host: Papio cynocephalus | place: Kenya | collected 2012-08-06 ...
AATTTTTTCTTCTGTCAAATCCTGTTTAGGGCTTGACTTTTTATTTGCAGGCTTAGTTAGAGTTAGCTAACTTATAGTCATAAAAAATACCGTTTGTGACGGTATTGACTTCAAATGTTCTCCGTCTCGGTTTCGTCTACATACTCCATAATATCGCCATAGTCACAGCCCAGTACGCGGCATATTCTCCCTAAGATTGCGAGATTCACCGCCTCGTCACGGCGCAGCTTTGTCATGGTATTCGGGGCAATCTCAGCTGCCTTTCTGATGTCTGATGCGCTCATCTTTTTATCAATCAGCAGCTTCCACAATCTGTTATATGAAACTCCCATTCTTCTTCCTTTCTCTTTCATTCATTCCGCGTTAGTCGTTGTTAACCATTATAACACTGTCCTTCAGAAAAAGCAAGACATTCTCGCATGTTTTTGCGATTATATGTTTCGTCCTCTTCGCAGCCGTATAGTGCAGAAATCTTGGCAGTTTTCCACAAAAGAAGCCCGTAGGTTGTCACCCCACGGGCTATTTGTATCGGCTTCTTTTTCTACATCGTTTTCCTTTGTATAGTAGCCCTTCTGCCAATCGTTTCGGGCATAGAAAAATGCCACCGTAATTCTATCAAAATTACGGTGGCATTATGGCGGAGTGGGAGGGATTCGAACCCTTTTATTCTCATTGAGTTTCAATATCAAATTTACTTACTGTGTTTATTTTGTGTTCAATGCCCGTTGCTCGCGATATACTCATAATACTCCATGAGCTCGCGCTCCGGGCCGGGGCGTCTTTGTCGTGGAGGAAGGCTTTTGTGAGGCATGCGGGTATAGAGAAAGCGCCATGAGCCGTGGCTCATGGCGCTTTTTCTTTGTCCGGCTGGCCGGTGAGGCGGCGGGCGGTTGTGTAGATGTGGGGCAGGCGGCGGGAGATGGTTTTGCGGTCGACGCCGATGGCGGCGGCGGCGTCCATCTGCGGGAGCCTGCCCACGATATAAAGCCTGATGATCTGGCGGTCGATCAGGTCACAGATGCCCTCGTCAGCGACGTGCTCCCAGTCCCTGCGCGTCATGTTTTCCAGCCCCTTCGGCAGGGCCAGTCGCGCAGTGATGCTTCGTCACTCCCTTTCTTGCCCGCCGCCGGGCGGGTCAGCGGTCGAAGACGCCGGTACGGTCCAGAATGACGAGCATGCGGACGTTATCCTCGCTCAGATCGAGCGTCAGATCCTCGCCCGTGCCGCCCTTGCCCTTGAGCAGGCCTTTCTCCACCAGCTTGTCCAGCGTCTGGCGGTACGTCTGGTTGTCGACGTCCCGCAGCTTTTCGTATCTCATGGCTGTCTCCTCCTGCAGTCTTGCCTTGAATTCCTGCCACTGGCGGTCGCCGGAGGTGCCGTAGTAGATGTTGTGCGCCTGGCCGACGAAGGGGGCCGGGCAGATCTTTCCGGTGACGTCATAGTGGCGGATGACGTTCTCCAGCGGTATGTTGTACTGCCGCATGAGCTTCACGGTGAGCCACACGGCGTTTTCGATGACGCGGCGGTCGAAGTACCAGTCCTTGTCGTTCGGGTTCAGGCGGCTGCTGTCGAGCTTCTGCGGGCGCAGCTCGATGCCGATGGAGTTGCAGTTGCGGCACGTCGGATGCCGGTAGCGCAGGCCGCCCACGGCCCCGCAGTGCCACGCCATGTCGGTATCCGGCACGCAGTGGTAGATGACGTCCTTCTCATCCACGCAGTAATGCGCGGACGCCATCGCCTCCGGGGCCTTGAACCACTCCGACGCGCCATAGGCGCTGGAGAGGGCCCCGAAGAAGTGGATGACCAGATACTGCGGCTTATTGCCGCCCCGGTAGATGTTGACGCTTGTGAAATTGTCTACGATCTGCGGCGGCATCGTCTTCATTCTTCCTTGACCTCCGGCAGGCCCGCGACGGACGTCAGCAGGGACAGGATGCCCGCCAGCGCCGAGGCCGAGGCGACGGCGATCCAGTTGACATCAGACAGGATCATGCTCGTGCCGATGGTTGCTACCGCCGTCTGGGCGACGGTCTTAATCGCGCGGATACCCGCGGCTTTCCACCATTTTGCGTTCATAAGTATTTTTCTCCTTTCAAATTTCGCGCCTTGCGGCGTGTGTTACAGAATTTTTCCAAGCACCCAGCCGATGATGCCGGTGACCAGCGCGGTCAGGGCGATCTTGACCAGCGCGTCCCAGTGCTTCGCCGGGCGCTGCGTGAGGTTGTTGACGCTCGTCTGCATGCCGTCGATCTTGTCGTCGAGCGTCTTCATGTGCTCGGCCATGACGGCGACGGCCTCGGCCGTGACGGTGACGGCCTCGGCCACGGCGTCGGTCTTCTTCTCGAGATCCTTGATGCGGCCGGTATTCCGGTCGACGTTGCCGCGGATCTCCGCGACGGCAACATTCAGATCCTGCAGGTCCATCCGTTGTTCTCCTTTCCCGGGGCGTAAAAAAGCCGCCCCACTGCTTGACAATTCACAGCGGGACGGTATAATGGAGATATAAGGACGCTGCTGCGGCGGTCAGTCCGGAACAGTCAAGTCAAAAAGCTGTCATTGACCGCTCAGGTGCCTCCGGGCGGTCAACAAACCTTCTGGGAGAAAAGCAGCATGATAAGTATTACCATTGCGACTCGCAGCAGGAACCGAAGGGCTTTCGCCCATGGTCTGCTCCCCATCAGCATCACCCCCTTTACAGGGAAGTGACTGACCGCCGTATGCAGCAGCGCCCGCCCCACGAATGGGGCGTATCCATCATATCATACGCTGCAAATTTTGTCTATCTCCGCCGCCCGGAAGGGCGGTTTTTTTATGCTCCGCTCAGAAACACCATGCCGCCGCCACGCCGCAGGTGTTGGATGCGACGACCAGCCAGCCGAACCAGCCCCAGAATGCCGTCAGCACCGCCAGCGCGGCCATGATTCACGCTTTGACATTGGTCAGGATGTTGTTTTCCATTTTTTATTCTTCTTTTCATAAATAATCGTTTGACATATGATACTATATGTAGTATCATATTTGCGCAGAGGAGGGTACGCGAATGGAGATCAAGCTCAAAAAGCAGCCACAGAAATATCTCGCCAGCGTAGACAACAAGACCCGCAAGAAGCTCTACAAGGCGCTCGACCAGCTGTCCCGGCTTGAAGGGAACATCGTCCGCCTTGGCGGATATAAATCCAGATACCGCTATAAACTAGACCATTACCGCATCGTCTTCGACTGGGTGCAGGGAGAGCTCGTGATCATCGTCATCGAGATCAACACCCGCACCAACATCAAATATTGAGGAGGTTTTTCCATGAAAGCAGATCTTTCCGCTGCTGAGATTGAAAAGCGCTTTGCCGCCATCAATGCCCAAGCGCCTGAAACGCTTACCGCCGAGGAAGCTGCGTCTCTTGCCCATGCGGAAGCCATGGACGACGGAACGACCGTCGACCTTGAAACGCTCAAACAGGAGCTGGACGGCTTCAGCGGCCGTCTCGTCATCCGCATTCCGAAGAGTCTGCACAAGCTCCTGAAGCAGGAAGCTGATCTTGAGGGTGTCAGCCTCAATCAATACATGCTTTATAAGCTCTCCCGCTGATCTCCTATGAGCCGCCCGATATGGGCGGCTTTTTTCTGCCCTTTCTCAAAAGCACCATGCCGCCGCGATACCGTCCACTTCGGACGCGACGCTCCAGTCCGCTTCGCCGCTCCATCCCGTTCTGTCAAAGCAGCTGGTGCTGTTGAGTCTCGGCGAGCGCAGATACCACGCGCGGTTTTTCTTCCGGTTCGCGGCCGTCTTGTAATACTCGTACTGCGTGCCCTCGCCCGCATAGGAGAATGTCCGCGTGCCCTGTACCTCGATCTCTGACAACAGGAACAGCGTGTCCGACGTCGTATCGATAGCCGAACTGGCATTGCCCGCCGACGTCTTCTTCGTCACAGCCTTGAATGCGGCCACGACCTCCGCCGGCATCACCTTCTTCAGCGCCGGGAACGCGTTGGACGTCCGCACCAGACAGTTCTTCCAGCCGCAGTCGTTATACGCTCCGCCGTTCATCTTGTACTGCGTCGCGTAGGTCGTGTGCATCTGGAACGTCAGCGGAGCCTTGCCCGAGCCGTCGGCGTAGTCGTCGTGGTTCTTGCCGATGATGTCGATCTGGTAGTTCTTCTTCCCGAACGCCATCATGCAGCTGTCGCCGACGTTCCAGGTGGACGGCACCTGCTTTGTCTGACAAGCCAGAATGATATCCTTCCACTTATTTTCCGAGAAGACCTCCTTGATCCCACCGGTGTTCGGCCTTGGCCTGTTGTAGATCATGACGCGTCCCCCTGATAGTTCACGCTCTGCACCGTCACATACACCGTGATCGCCGCCGTCGGCACCGTCTCGCACTGGAACGTCAGCGTCTGCGCCGACCCATCCTCCCCGATGCAGAGGATCCCGGCGTCATTGTACGCTGACAGGTCGCTCAGCTTCGGTGTCGGGATCAGCAGATGGTCCGTCTCCGTCGAGCTTGCCGCCGCGAAGCTCACCGCCTGCTGCTTCGACGTCGCATTCCACCCCGCCACCGTGAGCGTCACCGGATAGGTCTTCGCCGGGGCTGCATACTTCCCCGCCAGGCTGACCGCGCCGGTCTGCCCGTCGACGGAGCTGACCGGCACGCTGACCTGCGCCGCGGCCGCCGCGGCCAGCTCCTGCTTGTCCGCCTCGGTAAAATAATCCGTCCCCTTCACCGGCGTCGCGCCCGCGGGACCTTGTGGCCCAGTTGGACCTTGCGGGCCGGTCTCACCCTGCGGGCCTGTTGGCCCCTGTGGCCCCGTCTCCCCCTGCGGCCCCGTAGGCCCTTGCGGGCCAGTCTCGCCCGGTTCTCCCTTCGCGCCGGGGTCTCCTTTGTCTCCCTGCTCCCCCTTCTCACCGCGCGACGGCTTCCCGGTGTCGGTCTCGCCCAGATACCAGTTGCCGTTCTCTCCGATCGTCGGCGTCACGCCGTTGGCGCCTGGCGCACCATCGTCTCCGGCTGGACCTGTTGGTCCCTGCGGCCCGGTCTCACCCTGCGGGCCCGCAGGCCCTTGTGGTCCGGTCCCGCCTGTCTCACCTTGCTCTCCCTGCGGTCCCTTGTCGCCCTTATCGCCTTTCTCGCCGCGCGACGGCTTCCCGGTGTCGGTCTCGCCCAGATACCAGTTGCCGTTCGTGCCGATCGTCGGCGTCACGCCGTCTGCGCCTGCCGGGCCGGTACTGCCCGTCTCGCCCTTTGCGCCGGGGTCGCCTTTGTCGCCCTTGTCGCCCTTCGCGCCCTGCAGCGGCCCGTTGTTGATCCACGCGCCTGTCACGCCGTCGTAGATGTAAATGTCATACGGCGCTTCCACGCCCACGCCATAGGCGTCGCCGGCCGCCGGATCCTGCACTGACGTCTGCAGCGCAGAGGCCGAGCCGTAATATCCCTTGACCACAAAGCCGGACCCGGTCTCTCCCTTCGGCCCCTGCGGGCCTGCCGGTCCGGTCTGGCCGGTCTCACCCTGCGGTCCGGTCTGCCCCGGGTCCCCCTGCGGGCCGGTCGCGCCGGTCTCGCCTTTGTCGCCCTTCTCGCCGGGGTCTCCCTTCGGGCCAGTCTCGCCCTGCGGCCCCCGCTCGCCGGTCTCACCCTTCGGGCCGGTTGCGCCGGTCTCACCCTTGTCGCCTTTGTCGCCCTTCTCGCCCTTGACGGTCTCGACGTTGAAGTCAAATGTCTTCCCGTCCGAAAGCGCGATCGTGTACGTCGCCGTCGTCCCGCTCTGCGATTTCTTCGTGATCGACGTGATGCTCGCGCCCGCCGCGCCGGTCTCGCCCTGCGCGCCTGCCGGGCCGGTCTGTCCCTGCGGGCCCGCTGGTCCCGTCTCGCCCTTCGGCCCCTGCGGACCGATGACGGAGCCGAGGTCGATCTCGCTGCCGTCCGTCAGCGTGAAGATCAGCTTCCCCGCGTCCGTGACCTCCGCTGCCTTTACCCCGCGGGAGATCAGCCCGCCGATCGTCACCGTGATCTGATTTGGAATCTCTACCCTCATTCTCTGCTCCTTACTCCACGAATGCCTGGTTCCCGCTCGCCAGCGTCGTCTTGTCGCCGTGCGTGTACCGGATATCGTAGGTGTATTTCCCCTTCGGGAATTTTGCCGTGACCGTCGCGTCGAAGTTCAGCGTGACCTGGTCGTTCTCCACCTTCGCAAAGCTGAACGTGTGGACGGTCTGCCGCGTGTCGTCCAGAAACACGACCGCCATGCTGTCCGTCGATCCGATCGTGACGGTCTCGCCGTCCTGGTCCTTCAGGTCGAACCGCAGCACGATCGAGAACGTGTCCCCCTCGTACCACCGCAGCACCCCTTTGTCGATCCTCGGGCTCGGGTAAGCCCCCGGAATTGGCGTCGCCATGCCGCATCCCTCCTTTTCCTCCAGTGTAGCAGACCCGGCCGCCGGATTCACCCCCACGCGCAGCTTTCCCCTTGCCATTCCCGCCCGCCGGTGCTATACTGGAACCATCAAATGACAGGAGGCAATCCCATGCTTGACGAAAAAGATTTTGAGAAGATCCAATCCATGATTGACAAGTCCGTCGGCGACGCGAAAGACGGCATCTTAGCCCAGACCGCTGATATGATTGATAAGTCCAAAGCCGGTATCTTGGCCCAGACCGCTGATATGATCGACAAGTCCAAAGCCGGTATCCTGGCCCAGACCGCTGCCATGATCGACCAGGCCAAAGACGACATGCTCAAGCAGTCCGCAGCCAACACCCGCGTCATCATCGAGAGCAGCGTCATGAAAAAGCTGGACCTCCTGATCGAAGGCCAGCAGGCCCTTCTCGAAACGCTTGCGCCGAAAAGCCGCGTTGAAGAGCTTGAAGAAGAAGTCTCCTTCCTCAAATCCGTCGTCCACCTGCACAGCCAGCGCCTCGCGGAGCTGGAAAAAGCGCAGTAACAGATATGCCGAAGGCCGGGGCATCCGCCCCGGCCTTCTTGTTTTACTTGTATGGATTGTTTTCTTCCTTCCAGTTCGCCCCCATGGCTGCCCAGAGTGCGGCCTTCTGTGCCTTTGTCAGGTTCAGCGCATCCAGAACCGTCTGAATGCGCTCCTGTGAGACAGTCTGCGTTCCGAACTGCTTGAAATATAGTTGCTTATACTGCATGTATGCGTCATAGCCGACGCCGTCTCCAGCAAGCGTGTCCATTTTTTCCTGCTCCTCGTCGGATGCCAGGACGGAATAGTAATACGCTGTCTTTGCGTTCTGCGGAATGTCGTAGGCGAACAGCATAGTAAGCTTCGCAGTTTTGTCGTCGACCTTCTTCATAGCAGTCACGAACGCGTAGCTTTCCCGCTGGTCTGCGCCGCCCTCAGTCATGCCCTGATAGGCTGCAGTCTCCTTCGCGGACAGCGACTTGAACCCGCTCTCCACCCAGCTCTGCGCCTCTTCCGTCGCCGTCTTGCCGAACAGCAGCGCCTGTGCCCAGCTCTTGGCCCGGTCAGCTGCATTGTCGTTGTACACGGGATTCTCTCAGACGTTTTATATCGGTACGCTGCTACCTCGCGGAATCGCTCCCGGTCACCTGCGGGCCGACTCTCATCCTCGGCGGCTTCATCCCACTTCCGGCCGTTCTCTTCGGTTCTGACGGCCTCTGCCAAAAGGATTCTTTTAGCAAGATATTTCTCCGATTGCGTCAGCTTTTGCACCGCCCCTCACGCCTCCTTCTTCTCGCTCATCAGCTTCGCCGCCGTCGCCACGCCCTGCATGTAGGCGATCATGACCTCGATCTGCTGCGGGTTCATGTGCTTCATCTCATGCAGCACACCCTCGACCTGCTTCTTCTGCTCCTCTGACATTGTTCTCACCTCGCTTGGTTCATTCCTTGGTTATACGTTAGCATACCTAAGGACCGTTGTCAAGCATTATTTCATTCCTCTGTTATAATTTTTCTTGACATTTCATTTCCGTTGTGTTACCTTGTGGCTATAAGGTGGTGAAAATCGTGAATACAATCAACGAGCGAATCGCTTATTTGATCAAAGACCTCGGCATTACAAAGACGAAATTTGCCGAAACCATCAATTTGAGCCAGCCGTTTGTGTCCGCCGTTTGTTCTGGCTCGAAAATGCCCAGTGACCGTACACTCTCCGACATCTGCCGGGAATTCAACGTCTCTCTCGCATGGCTCGAAGACGGTGAAGGTGAAATGTACGTCCAGCGCAGCGAAAACGAGCGCATGGCCCTGATGTTTACCGACGTTCTGGCCGAAGCCGACGAATCCACCCGCAAACGCGGCATCGCCGCCGCCCTCGAAATGCCCCCGGAGTTCTGGGACAACATCCTCGAATACGCAAAAAAAATCACCGGAAGCAAATAAAATGCTTCCGGTGTTTTTATCGGTTTTACATGTTGAAATTTGTGGAATATTGCGGATTGCGATTGCCTTTGAATTTCTTTACAATTAAGATATCACTTTGATTGGACTGATTTCTATGGGGCTGTTTTCATTTCTCTCCAAAAAGAAGGCCGAGCGCGACGAACTGTACAAATTTGTATATGCAGAGCGCTTAAAGCCTCTCGTTGACAGGTATCAAAAACTAGTCGATGAGAATGAGAAAAAAGCTGCTTCTTACGAGAAGAAAATAGAGCAGCTTTCCGAGAAAGAAAAAACCTTGCAGTCGCGTGCAGATTCTTTACACAAAACAGAAGCTGATCTCGAAACAAAACGGTTGTGTTTGGACAGGCAAATCAATCTTTCTGCGCATTTGAAGCTTTCTGACCTTATGCAGTCGAGCTTGTCGTTGTTTGCAGACTACCCCATTTACAAAGATCTTTGCTCCTATGATTTTCTCAGCAACCCTCGAATTTACTCTGCCGCAACAGATCAAATTCACTTTCTTAGTCCAATCCGAGTCGCCGTTTATTCCAGTGGCAGCAACGGATCTGCCTATAAAACTTCCTTGGATGCATGTGAGTGCGCTGATTTCACTCGCAACCATCGGCCGTGTAAACACATGTATCATCTTGCTTTGCACCTTGGTCTTCTGTCCATGCTTGATTACGATGTTGACATGGAACATCTCGAAAAGCTTCGCATCGCACGTGACGAATGCTTGCGTGAAAAGAAAGAAGCGCAGGCCGCAGTCGCACAATCAAAATCGCAGATTGCACGGGAAAAGAAGCAGATCTTAGAGGCTGGTCGAAGATATCAGTACTTCGAAAAGGCTGTCGAGCGGCTGCTGCATGATACCGAGCTAGGTTCTCCGTGGCTAGCCAAACAGTTTGCAGACCTGCAAAGCGCCTATGACGGCAAAGTCGTTGACGATCTTCTGCATAAGGCTCCTCCCGCAAAGAAAGCCGCAGATAAAATACAGCGGTACGCGAAAAAGAACCGAGCGCTTCAAAAGCAGGTAAAGCAGTTAGAGTATCAAATCGGATTCTACACTGCTGCGTTCCCATGGCTCGACGAACTCACAGATGTTTCGCCGGATGAGCTTTACCGTGAAATACAGTCCTCCAGCGATACAGACGATGAATCCCGGAATATGCTGGCATGGCTGTCCCCGGAGGAGTATGAAAAACTTTCCGACATTGATAAGTTCCAGCTCGTTCTTGATCGCTGGCGGCAAAAGCCGAAAACAAAATGGGAGATCGGCATCGGATTTGAACGGTTTGTCGGATATCAGTATGAGTTGCAAGGCTATTCCGTCGTTTACAATGGCGCTCGTGCTGGTCTGGCGGATCTTGGCCGTGACTTGATTGTCCGAAAAGGAAACGAAGTGACGATTGTTCAATGCAAACGCTGGGCCGCAGAAAAGACGATCCACGAAAAGCATATCTACCAGCTCTATGGTACTGTCGCACAATACCAGATGGAACACCTTGAATTTATTGTGTCTGGTCGTTTTCTTTCAACATGCCCGCTCTCCGACGTTGCTCGCGCGTTGTCCAATTTTATCGGCATTTCCTATGACGATCAATACCCTATTGACGAAATAGACACATACCCAATGGTCAAATGCAATATCTCAAAGTCTGGAAACAAGATATACCATCTTCCGGTCGACCAGCAATATGATACCGTTGCAATCAAGCCCGGCACAGGCGAATGTTACGTCGCCACGGTTGCAGAGGCCGAGGCGCTCGGTTTTCGCCGCGCCATGCGACACGCACCAAAATAATCCACCGCCGGAATGGTTTCCCGTTCCGGCGGATTTGTTTGTTCTGTTATCCCAGGTGAAGCTGCTGCTTCAGCGCATCCTGCAGCACGTTGGAAAAGTTCACGCCAGCCCGCTCTGCTGCTTCGTTCAGCCACGACGGGATGGACAGCGTTTTCTTGACAGCCTTCGAGCCGTAGCGCTTCCGGTATTCCAGCGTATCGCAGCCGATCAGCGAAACAAATTCGCCCGGTTCTGTCCGCACCTCGGTCACGGCGGACGCTGCCGGAATCGTTTCTCCGCTTTCTTCCCGATCATACAGCATCAGGCACAGCGCGTCCTCTGCCATTTCCAGCGCTTCCTGCAGATCTTTTCCGCTTGTGAAGCAGCCATCCACGTCCGGGAACCGGACGCTGTAGCCGTCCTCATCCTTTGCGAAAACTGCCGGATATACGTATTTTGCCATGATCATCCCTCCTTGATCCCTGCTGCTTTTAAAATCGAGTTCAGCGTCCCCTTCGGGACGTCTTCGTTCTTGTGCCGGGGAACTGTGAATTTTCTTCCGGAGATCGGGCTGAACCATATCGTGTGGCTCGTGCCCTCCCGTTCGATCTCGCACTTTGCTTTCCGCAAGATCTGGTATAGCTCGCTGTCCTTCATTCTTTCCCCTCCTCGTGTCTATTATAATACGTATTCTTACGTATGTCAATAGGACATTTTTACGATTCCCTGCAGGAAGCGCAGGATGAGTTTCAGCTGATCCGGCGTTGCCCGCTCGAGCAGGTTTCTGATCTGTTCCATCGTCTTTTCCATTCCCGTCTCCATTTCTCCACAAAACTCCCGTTCCCTTTTTGTGAATTTCTCCATCTTGAGCCCGTCCTTTCCTCTGTGTAAAATATAGACAGGACTTGGATCCTCTGCATCTTGATCATACGCCGATCCGCCGCAGTACGCAATCTGTTTACAAAAACCGCCCCGGCCGCACGCCGGAGCGGTATCTTTGGAGGTTTTCCATGCCGATCCCCAAATACTACGTCAGGCCGGACGGCCTGCATGAATCCATCATCACAGTCAATGGCAAGCGCAAGGCGTTTCGCGGCAAGACGGACCGCGAAGTCTGGAACAAGATCAAGGCCTATCGCGCCGAAGCCGAGAAGCCAAAGACCGCCACCTTCGAGTCCGTCGCCCATGCCTGGTGGAACGAGATCGAACCAACGCTTGCCGCAAACACGCATAAGGGCTACAGCCCTGCCTACGATCGCGCCGTCGCGCAGTTCGGCCCGGAAGACGTCTCCACGATCACGGCCAAAGAGATCGAGACGTACATCAACCAGTTTGCAAAAACCCACGCGAAGAAAACCGTCATCACCCAGCGCCAGATCATCCGGCAGATTCTGAATAAAGCCCAGCGCGAAGGATACATTGCTTTCAACTCCGCTGAATCCGTCCTCCTGCCGAAAAACCTCGCGCAGAAAAAGCGCCATGCCCCGCCCGCCGACCAGATCCGGAAGATCAAGGCCAACGTAAATGACGACTTCGGCTTGTTCGCATTCCTGATCTATTATACCGGCTGCCGTCGCGGCGAGGCGGAAGGGCTGATGTATGAGGATATCGACCGCGTGAAAAAACGCATCTCCATCAAGCGCAGCGTCTACAACGTCAGCACCAAGCCGGAGATCAAAGAGCCGAAGACCGAGGCTGGTATCCGCTCCGTTCCGCTGCTTCCCGCTCTGGCCGCCGTTCTCCCGGATAAAAAGCACGGCTTTATCTTCTCGCCAGACAGCGGCAAATCCCCTCTGCCCGACTGGATCGTATCCCGCCGCTATGCGCAGTACCAGAAGCGCACCGGCGTCACCGTCTCCCCGCACGAGATCCGCCACGGCTATGCAACTGCCCTGCACGAAGCAGGCGTCGACTACAAAACCGCCCAGCAGCTTCTCGGCCACGCCCAGCTCTCCACTACCATGGATATCTATACCGACATTCTCGACACCAGCATCGATAAGGTCGCAGCCCAGATGGACGCGGCATTTTAATTTCCCTTTTTACTGTGTCGGTCACTGTGTTCATACCCATGTATTTTCCCGCTCAAATATGCTAGGATATGCTAAGTCCATTTTCTCAGCATTCGTCCCCGTTTCCCCCGTTTTGTTCCGCATTCTCTGTATTTTCCCGTTCAATAAATAAAAAAGAAGCGCAGGAATTCATTTTCCTGCGCTTCCCATTTTGGCGGAGTGGGAGGGATTCGAACCCTCGGACGGCTTTTGACCGTCACACGATTTCCAGTCGTGCTCGTTATGACCGCTTCGATACCACTCCATGATATCGGCTGGCCGTGTCAAACCCCGGACAGCCCTGATATCATACACAAAAGTTTCCGGTTTGTCAAGGGTTACTTCTGAATTTCTTCAAATAAACGCTCCAGCTCCGTCTGCGTGAGCGGGCGGGACTGGCCGGGTCTGAGATCGCCGAGCTGCAGCGGCCCCTCCTGGATACGGCGCAGACGCGTGACGGTCAGGCCCGCGCGCTCGCACAGGCGGCGGATCTGGCGGTTGCGGCCCTCGTGGATCGTGATGCGGAGCAGCGCGACGGGGCCTTCGGCTTTGATCAGCTGCACCTCGGCGGGGCTGGTCATACGGCCGTCGATCCCGATCGGCTGCGCGAGCGAACGCTCGCTGCCGGCTATGTAGCTGCTGACCCAGACGAGATAAGTCTTATCGACCTGCTTTTTCGGGTGCATCAGCGCGTTGGCCAGTTCGCCGTCGTTGGTCAGGAGCAGCAATCCCTCAGAATTGCAGTCGAGCCGACCGACGGGATAGACGCGCTCCGGCAGGTCTGCGGCCAGCTCGGCGACGGAGCGGCGGCCCTTCTCGTCGTGCATGGTGGTCACGAAACCGCGCGGCTTGCAGAGCATGTAGTAGACCTTCTCCGGCTCTTGCCGCGTCCGGACGCGGACGCCGTCGAGCTCGATGACGTCCTCCTCCCCGTCCGCCTGCTCGCCGAGGCGGGCGGTATTGCCGTTGACGCGCACGCGGCCGTCCGCGATCAGCTCCTCAGCCTTGCGGCGGGAGACGCCGGCGCAGCGCGCCAGAATTTTTTGCAGTCGTTCTTCCATACGATCCTCCTGTTCTGCGGATAGACGGGCGTCTGGGCCGCCAGAACGGCAAAGCCGTAGTCCAGCAGCGCTGCATGGTCGCGCCAGTCGTCCGGGTCGGCCAGCGTGACGGCGATGAGCTGGCTTTCGCCCCGTTCCGCGGCGCTGACGAGAATGCGGCCCGCGTGGCGGGTATAGCCGGTCTTGACGCCGATGCAGCCGTCATAGCGCCAGAGCAGCTTATTGTGGTTGGTCAGCGTCCGTCCGGCGCAGGCGATCGTCTTCGTGCCGACCACCGTGCGGAACTGCTGGTTCTGCAGCGCCGCCTGCGCGAGCATGGCAAGATCGCGCGCGGACGAGTAATTCTCCCCGCTGTCAAGTCCGTGAGGATTGGCAAAATGCGTCTGCCGCAGGCCGAGCGCCCGCGCGCGCAGATTCATCTGCCGGACGAAGGCCTGTTCGCTGCCGGACACGCTGATGGCGAGCGTCAGCGCTGCGTCGTTGCCGGAATGCAGCATCATGCCGTAGAGCAGATCCCGCCGCGTCAGCGTCTCGCCCTGCTTCAGATACATGCTGGAGCCTTCCAGCCCAACGGCGAGCGAAGGGACCGTCACGCGCCGGTCCGGCTCCCCTGCCTCGCAGACAAGAAGGCCGGTCATGATCTTCGTGGTGCTTGCGATGAGGGCGCGGCGGTCCGCGTCCTTTTCATAGAGCGTCTGTCCCGTCCGTCCATCGATCAAAGCCGCGCGCGCGGCGCTGACCTGCGGAGGCGGACAGACGGATGCGGCCCGTGCAGCCGGGACGCTGCCAAGCAAAAAGGCGGCGGCGCAGAATGCCGCCGCCGCTTTGCGCAGTCTGTGCTTGTACGAATCGAGCATATCCATCACCCTGACGTAAGCTTTTGCAGGGCGCGTGGGTTTTATGCCTCTTCGGCTGCTTTTTCCGCCTCTTTCGCGGCTTTCTTTTCGGCGAAATAGGCTTCGCCCTTTTCCAGCAGGTCGGGCAGCAGCTCGATCAGCCGGTCGACCGACGTGGACGCAGGCTCTGCGACCGGGAGCATCCGCACATTTTCGCCGCGGATGACCAGAAACGCCACCGGTGTGATCTTGATCCCGGCGCCGGCGCCGCCGCCGAAGGGATTATCGCGGTTCGCGGGCATGTTTTTCATGGCGAAATCGCTGCCGCCGCCGCCATAGCCGATGGAGACCTTCGTCACAGGGATGATGGTCACGCCGCCGGGCGTCGTGATGGGATCGCCGACGACGGTATTGACGTCGATCATATCCCGGATCTTGCTCATGGAGTTGGTCATCATATCAGACAGAGGATGATTCATGGAGTTACACCGCCTTTTTTCGTTGATTCAATATCTTCAGGAACCGCACGCCGGCATGCAGCGCCAGCGCGAGGGAACGCCCGATGGTGATCGTGGTGATCAGGCGCGCGTCGACCTTCATACTGGTCTCATTATAGTCGAGCGCGGGCCGAATGTCACGTTTTTTTATGACGAAGATCCGGTCCAGCGCGGGCGTGATCGCGCCGATCGCAGCCCAGGCCCGGCCGAAGTGCATGGCGGCCGCCGCCGGATCGTCGCTGCCGCCGATGCAGACATGGAGCGTCAGCTCCTCCACGCGGAGCTTGCGGCGCAGATCGCCGAGCGTCTCAAGACCAAGGTCCAGCAGCTCCAGAATGCCGTCCACGCCGCCGGAGAGCAGCGGATTGGGCTTTTTCTCCCCTGCCGGTTTCTCAGGCGCGGGCTTTTTTTGCTTTGGAGCGGCCTTTTTGGCCGGTTTTTTCTTCTTTTTCGGTTTTTGCGGCAGGAGCTGCAGGCGAAACAGCCAGATCTTCACCGCCAGCCGGACGCCGCCCTCGCCGTAGGCGGCGTCAACGCCCACGGGGATGCAGCCGATCAGCAGTAGCACGGCCAGGATCACGGCCAGCGTCATCCACCATGTCCAGGTCATAGCGGGATCTCCTGCTGCGCAGGCAGCTGGTCTTCTGTCTGCGGCTCGTCCGGCTTCTGCTCGATCGGGTCGATCTGCGACGGGTCGACATGGAGGTCGACCTTCTCGATCTGCGGCAGGTCGGCGAGGGACTCCAGGCCGAACACGCGCAGGAAGTCCGGCGTCGTCTCATAGACGATGGGGCGGCCGGGCACGTTGAGCCTGCCGCACTCGCGGATGAGCTTTTTGGTCACGAGCGCGCTGACGCAGTAGGCGCTGTCGACGCCGCGGATCTGCTCGACCAGCGCCTTGGTCGCGGGCTGGTAGTAGGCAATGACCGTCAGCGTCTCGAGCTGCGAGGGCGAGAGCTTGGGCGGCTTGCGGGTCTCAAGCGTTTTTGTCACATATTCCGCCATCTCGGGCGACGAGCACATCTGATAGGCGTTTTCCAGCCGCACGATGCGGATGCCGCTGCGGGTGTAGCTCAGCTCATCTATCAGGGCCTTGCAGGCCGCGTGGATCTCATCTTCGCCGCGCTCGAGCGTCTGGCTCAGGCGCCTGGCGTCGACCGGCTCGCCCGCGGCGAACAGGACGGCCATCAGGGCCCGCTGTAAATCGTTCTGCTCCAAGGTTTGCCTCCTGTCAGGAAATATCCGTCTGCACGTCCGCATCCGGTGTTTTCAGATACGTGACCGACGGTTCGCCGTTTTCGTCCTCGCCCACGGATACCGACCGCAGGCGGCACAGCTCCAGCACGGCGAGGAAGGTCGCCACGATCTCCGAGCGGCTGCGGCTGCCCTTGAACAGGGCGAGAAAGCGCATCACGCCGTGGGAGATCAGGCGGCTGATGACCTGTTTGGCCTTCTGGGTGACGGGATAGGGCTCCGTGCCGACGATGCCGGAAAAGTTGCTCACCGGCGGCGGCAGACGCCGCTCCGTCCGGTCCTGCATGGCGGCGAGGGCCGCGGTGAGGTCGGCACGGTCATGCCGGTAGCGGTAGGTCTGGTCCGGCTGATAGGGCTCCGGTCCCTTGGTAAACAGGCCGAGGCCCAGCTCATTGCGCGCACCCAGCTGCTTCGCGGCCTTCTGGATCTGCTGATAGGCGTCCTGCCGCTGCCGCTTCTGCAGGGATTCGACGAGCTTGTCCATCTCGCTCTGCGCCTCCTCCTGCTCGGCTTTGGACAGGAGCATGCGCGTCTTGATGTACATGAGGTAGGACGCCATGGCGATGAACTCGCTGGCGATCTCCATATCCATCCGCTTCATTTCATCCAGATAGGCCAGATACTGCTCCAGAATGGCGGAGATCTGGATATCCTGGATCTCTATTTTATTTTTGCTCAGCAGCAGGAGAATGACGTCCAGAGGGCCGTCAAAATCCTCCAGCGTCTCGCCCTTCGCGTGTACGACGCTGCCGAGGTGGTATCGCGGTTCATCCATGCAGTAAGAACTCCCAAAGTAAACTCAGCGCAGCGCGAGCAGCAGCTGCACTGGCCAGGTGCCGATGGCTTCCAGTCCGTTCAGAAGTCCGTCGCGCAAAAATTCCAACGGCGTATCAAGTATGCCAGCCAAAAGCAGGAATGTCAGAAGCGCCATGCCGTAGCGCTCATAGCGCATCAGCCAGTCATACGCCCGGTCGGACAGGCAGGAAAACAGCACCTTCGACCCGTCGAGCGGCGGGATTGGAAAGACGTTGAACACGGCAAGACCGGCCGAGATGATCTCTACGTAATAGAAAAACAGGGCCAGCGCGTACACAGCCATAGAGCCGGAGACGTAGTACCATACGGAGCACAGGCCGCGCAGCAGCACGGCCAGATACGCCAGCAGCACGTTGGATACCGGGCCTGCCGCGGCGGTCAGGGCCATGTCGCGCTTCGGGTGTTTGAAGTTGCGCATATCGACCGGCACGGGCTTCGCCCAGCCGAAGCGGAACAGCGCCATCATCAAAAGACCGCCGATATCGACGTGCCGCAGCGGATTGAGCGTCAGCCGCCCGGCGCGTTTGGCCGTCGGGTCGCCGAGGCGGTAAGCCGCGAGGCCGTGGCAGGTCTCATGAAAGGTGATGCACAGCAGCGACGCCGCCACCAGCAGCGCCGTCTGCCAGACGCCGTCAAACTGCAGCTGCCTGAGCCACGAAACAAATCCGTCCAAATTTTCGTCCCACCTGTGTGTCCATACATATTTTATGTATTCTATCACAGTTTTTCCCGCTTGACAAGGAAGTTCTGTCATCCGGGCTGCAGACGAAAAGCCGACAGCCCGGCCGATTGACTTTCCGCGTCCCGTCTGGTATCTTAATAGTATCTTAACGCGCGGTTTGGCGCAGTTTCGCATTGCGGCGCAGGAGGTCTGATATGTCCGCTTACACCAAGCAAGCCATCAAAAACTCGTTTCTGAAGCTCCTGAATGAGCGTCCGCTCAGTCAGGTCACCGTCAAGGCCATCGTGGAGGACTGCGGGATCAACCGCAACACGTTCTATTACCACTTTGCCGACATCCCCTCCCTTGCGACCGAGATCATCACCGAGCGGGCGGACAGCATCGTGCAGGAATACGCCAACCCGGAATCCCCGGCGGCCTGCCTGCATGCCGCCGTCCAGTTCATGACGGAAAACCGGCGGGCCGTCATGCACATGTACCGCTCGATCAGCCACGACACCGTCGCGTTCTATCTGATGCAGATCTGCCGCCACACGGTCGTGGCCTATGCGGCTGCGGCTTACGGCGATCTGCCGATCAGCAAGGAGGACCGGGAGATCCTGATCCGCTTCTGGCAGTGCGAGTGCTACGGGCAGATCGTCGAATGGCTGTCGAACGATATGCGCTATGATATCCAGGCGCAGTTTGACCGGCTGTGCACGATCTATCGCGGCGGCTTCGACGCGATGGTCTCGCAGAGCCTCGCCAATGCTGCCCGCTGAGCGTAATACAGGCATTCGGCCCCGATTGCCCGTTTTCTTTTTTCACCGTGTGTGATTATGATAAAGAGAATAACATTGCGGAGGTTGCGATATGGAAACAAGCTTCATTCTTTCGTGTGAGTCTACCATCGATCTGCCCTATTCCTACTGCGAAGCGCGCGGGATCCCCGTGCTGTTCTACTCCTATCAGGTCGACGGCGTCAGCTATGAGGACGATATGGGCCGCGACCCGGCGGCGCTGCCGCGATTCTACGGCTTTCTGGAGGAGGGAAAGCTGCCGACCACCGCGCAGCTGAACGAATTCCAGTATGAATCCTTCTTCGATGCGCTGCTGCAGCAGGGCGACGTGCTGCATATCGCGTTCGGCTCCGGCATGACCGCCTCCGTGCAGAACGCCATGCTGGCCGCTGAGAGCCTTCGGGAAAAATATCCGGAGCGGAAGCTCGTCGTGATCGACTCGCTCTGCTCGTCCTCCGGCTACGGCCTGCTGGTCGACGGCGCGGCCGATCTGCGCGACGCCGGAAAGAGCATGGACGAGATCGCCGACTGGGTGATGGCCATGCGGAAAAACGTGCACCATCAGTTCTACTCCACGGAGCTCAAATTCTACCGCCGCAGCGGGCGCATGTCCGGCGCGGCCGCCGCGATCGGCACGGTGCTCGGCATCTGCCCGATCATGCGGCTGGACGACAAGGGCCGCATCATCGCCTACGATAAGGTCCGCGGCAAGAAAAACGCCATTGCCCGCACCGTCGAGACCATGAAGCGCCACGCGCAGGACGGCGCAGATTACGCCGGCAAGGCCTTCATCTGCCACTCCAACTGCCTGTCGGACGCGCTGGCGACCAAGGCCGCCGTGGAGACCGCCTTCCCGCATCTGGACGGCGAGGTCCGCATCTGCGACATCGGCACGATCGTCGCCTCCCACTCCGGCCCCGGGACCGTTGCCGTCTTCTTCTTCGGCGACGCCCGCGCCCCGGAAGGCGACCCCGTCTGAGCCTGTAAAAGCCTTTCCCCTGCGGGAAAGGCTTTTTTCCGAAAAAGCTGTTGCCAAGCGGGGGGTTTTGTGCTAGAATGCATCTGATATCTGGAAAAGCGAGGAACGAGCTGTCCTGATTTCCAAGGGAACTGCGATCGAGGTTCCCAGGACCGGCTGCAGAGAGGACGGGGGGCTGAGAGCCGTCTGCCGGCGGAGATTGGGGCTTTCTCTCGGGAGCTGCCGTCTGAACGGGCCTTCCCTACTAGGACGCGCCGGCATGGCCGCCGTTACCGGGCCAAAAGCAGCGCAGATTTTCTGCGAACAGCGGGTGGTACCGCGGAAGCCTTGTCTTTCGTCCCCTATCAGGACGGAGGGCTTTTTTTGTATTATGACGAAAAGGAGCATTCGTTTATGAAAGAACAACTGGAAAAGATCCGGCAGGAAGCGCTTGGCGCGCTGGACGGCGTCAAGGACGCCGGTGAGCTGGACGCGCTGCGTGTGCGGTTCCTCGGCAAGAAGGGCGAGCTGACGGGCGTTCTGAAGATGATGGGCAAGCTGTCTGCGGAAGAGCGCCCGGTCATGGGTCAGGTCGCAAACAACGTCCGCGCCGCCATCGAGGAAAAGATCGAGACGGTCCGCACGGAGCTCAAGGAGAAGGCGCTCGAGGCCCGGCTCGAGGCCGAGGCCATCGACGTGACCATCCCCGGCACGCCCGTGCAGCTGGGCCACCGGCACCCGATGAACAAGGCGCTCGACGAGGCCAAGGATATCTTCATCTCCATGGGCTTCAAGATCCTTGACGGCCCGGAGGTCGAGCTTGCCGACTACAACTTCACCAAGCTCAACATCGCCGAGAACCACCCTTCCCGCGACCGCAGCGACACGTTCTACGTGACGGACGACGAGGAGGTCCTCCTGCGCACGCAGACGAGCCCGATGCAGATCCGCGCGATGGAAGCCATCGGCCAGCCGCCCATCCGCATTCTGGCTCCCGGCCGCGTGTACCGCAAGGACGAGGTCGACGCGACACACTCGCCGATGTTCCACCAGATCGAGGGTCTGGTCATCGACAAGGGCATCACGATGGCGGACCTCAAGGGCACGCTCGAGACGCTCATCAAGGCCATGTATGGCCAGGACTCCGTCGTCCGCTTCCGCCCGCACCACTTCCCGTTCACCGAGCCGAGCTGCGAGGTCGACGTGCAGTGCTTCAACTGCCGCGGCAAGGGCTGCCCGACCTGCAAGGGTGAGGGCTGGATCGAGCTGCTGGGCGCCGGTATGGTGCACCCGAAGGTGCTGGCCGGCTGCGGCATCGATCCGGAGATTTATTCCGGCTTTGCCTTCGGCATCGGTCTGGAGCGTATGGCCATGCGCCGGTTCAAGATCAGCGACATGCGCATGATCTTCGAGAACGACATCCGCTTCCTGTCTCAGTTCTAAGGAGGGTATGACATGAATATTTCGAGAAAATGGCTCCGCGAATTCGTTGACATCACGGCTACGGATAAAGAATATGACTCTGTCATGACCCTCGCCGGTCAGAAGGTCGAAACGACTGAGCGCATGGACGCCGAGATCAAAAACGTCGTCGTCGGCAAGGTCCTTTCGATGAAGAAGCACGAAAATTCCGATCATATGTGGGTCTGCATGGTCGACTGCGGCGCAGGCGAGCCTGTGCAGATCGTCACCGGCGCGCAGAACGTGCACGAGGGCGATCTCGTCCCGGTCGCAAAGCACAACTCGTATCTGCCCGGCGGCATCCACATCACCAAGGGCAAGCTCCGCGGCGTCGAGTCCTGCGGCATGCTGTGCTCGTACAAAGAGCTGGATCTGACCGAGCATGACTGCCCGGAGGCGTATGCCGACGGCATCTGGATCCTGAACGACGAGGGCTGCACGGTCGGCGAGGACATGAACATCGTCATCGGCAACGACGACTCCATCGTGGAATTCGAGATCACCAACAACCGCCCGGACTGCTACTCGCTCATCGGTCTGGCGCGCGAGACCGCCGCGGCGTTCAACGTGCCGATGAAGCACCATGAGCCGGTCGTCAAGGGCGGCGCAGAGGGTGAGCTCTGCAATCTGCTGGATGTTGACGTGCAGGCGGACGATCTGTGCCCGCGCTACACGGCCCGTATGGTCCGCAACGTCAAGATCGCGCCCAGCCCCAAGTGGATGCGTCAGCGTCTGCGCTCGGCCGGTATCCGCCCAATCAACAACATCGTCGATATCACGAACTACGTCATGGTCGAGTATGGCCAGCCGATGCATGCGTTCGACTACCGCTACGTGAAGGGCGGCAAGATCGTCGTCCGCCGCGCGGGCGAGGACAAGACGCTCACCACGCTCGACGGCAATGTGCGCAATCTCCAGCCCGACATGCTCGTTATCGCGGACGAGACCAAGCCGGTCGGCCTGGCGGGCGTCATGGGCGGCGAAAACAGCGAGATCGTGGGCGATACGGTCGACGTGGTCTTCGAATCCGCCAACTTCCTCGGCTCCTCCATCCGCAAGACGGCGCTGGCGCTCGGCATGCGCACGGACGCCTCTGCCAAGTTTGAAAAGGACATCGACCCGATGCTGACCGTCCCGGCTGTCAACCGTGCGTGCGAGTTGGTCGAGATGCTGGGTGCAGGCGAGGTCATGGACGGCATGATCGACGTGCTGAACTATGTCCCGCAGCCCGTCACGGTCAAGCTCGAGCCGGAGCGCATCAACGCCCTGCTCGGCACCGACATCTCCGAGGCGGATATGATCGAGTATCTGCGCCGCGAGGAAGTACCGGTCGTGGACGGCATGATCCAGGTCCCGTCGTGGCGGCCGGATCTGCGCGTCATGGCGGATATCGCGGAGGAAGTCGCCCGCTATTACGGCTACAATAACATTGAGACCACGCTCATGCGCGGCGCGACCACCATGGGCGGCTATTCGGATGCACAGAAGCTCGAAAACGCCGCGGGTGCGGCGGCTCGGGCGATGGGCTACAGCGAGATCATCACCTACTCCTTCGTCTCCCCCGCTTCGTTCGACGCCATCCGCATCCCGGCCGACAGCCCGCTGCGCAGGACCGTCAAGCTCGTCAACCCGCTGGGCGAAGACACCTCCATCATGCGCACGGTCATCCTGCCCAGCATGCTGGATATCCTTGCCCGCAACTTCGCATTCAAGAACAAGGGCGTCAAGCTCTATGAGATCGGCAAGATCTATCTGCCGAAGGACGGCGAAAAGCTGCCAGACGAGCCCAAGCGCATGATCTTCGGCACCTACGGCGAGCATGAGAACTTCTTCACGCTCAAGGGCGAGATCGACGCGATCCTCGACCAGCTGAACGTGCACCCGGCAGCATATCTTTCCAACACGAAGAACCCGAGCTATCATCCCGGCCGCTGCGCCGATATCGTGATCGACGGGAAGAAGATGGGCGTCATCGGTCAGATCCATCCGCTGGTCGCAGGGACCTACGGCATCGGCGGCGAGGTCTACGTCGCGGAGCTCGACTTCACGGGCCTGCAGGCCGTTCTCGCGCCGGAGCGCGTGTTCCACAGCCTGCCGAAGTTCCCGACGGTCAGCCGCGATCTGGCGCTGGTCTGCGCGGAATCGATGACGGTCGGCATGCTCGAGGCCTGCATCAAGAAGGCCGGCGGCAAGCTGCTGCGCTCGGTCCAGCTGTTTGACATCTACCGCGGCCCCGGCATTGCCCCGGGCAAGAAGAGCGTCGCCTTCAGCCTCGAGCTGCGCGCGGACGACCGCACACTCACCGACGAGGACACCACCGGCGTGATGAACGCGGTACTCGAAAAGCTCAAAAACGACCTCGGCGTTTCGCTGCGCTGAGTTTTATGCGAAAAGGACGTGCCTGCCAGGCACGTCCTTTTTGTCGGCCGGACGCTAAATCTTGTGCTTTTGGGGAAATTGTAACACAAATGAAATGTTGGACGCATTTACAAACCGGGCACAATATATTATGATAGTGGCACAAGCTCAAAAGAAGGAGGCTAACCGTTATGAATGACAACACCATCAAATTTGTGGTACCGGAGGACAGCAGTGAGGAAATGAAAACGATCCTGACCGCAGTATATGGCGCACTCAGCGAAAAAGGCTATAACCCCATCAACCAGATCGTCGGTTATCTCCTGTCTGAGGACCCCACTTACATCACAAATTACAACAATGCCCGCAGCCTGATCTGCAAGCTCGACCGCGATGAGCTGCTGCAGGAACTCGTGAAGCATTACCTGTTTTCATAAGGCAAGCGACAAAAACCTGCCCGTGAGGCTCTCACGGGCAGGTTTTCTTGATGCAGCGGCGGCGGGGGTTCCGCTTTTTTTCCGGGGGACCCCCCGCTTTTTTTGTTTG
>ERZ808240.2024-NODE-2024-length-23435-cov-18.750941_pt1 | contig 23435 bp, 11 predicted proteins | sample MGYA00521084_ERZ808240 | MGnify/ENA primary metagenome ERZ808240 (study PRJEB31516, sample SAMN03275571) | gut metagenome | biome: mammalia-associated habitat; material: feces | host: Papio cynocephalus | place: Kenya | collected 2012-08-06 ...
CGGGGACGGCCTTTGTCCTTGGAGGATTTGCGCTGCGGCTGGCTGTCGTTGTGGGCGACGGCGGCATAGAAAGGCTTGCGTTTTCCATTGGCGGATCCATTGATTGGCTCGCCATCGATGCCTTCAGCATAGTTGGCTTCATTGGCCTGAGCGGCCTTCACATCTTCTTTATTTTTCCCACGGCGGGAACCTTTGGCGGCAGACTTTGTGTCATTCCCGTCGATGGAGGCATCGACCAGTTCGTAGTCCAGAAGCCTTTGCTCCAGATTGGCGGCCTTGACACGGATCTTCACCGGATCTCCGAGACGGAATATCTTGCCGGTGCGGCGGCCCTTGATGAGGTAGTTCTGCTCGTCGAACTCGAAGAAGTCGGACTTCACGTCGCGCAGGGCTACCATACCCTCGATCATCGTAGGCTTGATCTCCACGTACATTCCCCACTCGGTCAGGCCGGAGATATTACCTTCATATTCATTGCCGATCTTGTCCTGCATGAACTCGATGAGCTTGTACTTGATGCTGTCGCGCTCGGCGTTGGCCGCTATTTGCTCGCGCTCGGAGGCATGCTGGCACTGGGCTTCGTAATATTCCTTGTTCTGGCTCTCCGCATTGTCGAGGTAGAGGGCCAACAGCCTGTGTACCATTGTGTCAGGGTAGCGCCTGATAGGGGAGGTGAAGTGCGTGTAGAACTTGAACGCAAGGCCGTAGTGGCCGATGTTGTCGGTGGTGTAGATCGCCTTCGCCATCGAGCGGAGGGCAATCATCTGGAAGGCATCGCACTCAGGAGTGCCCTTTGCCTCGGCAAGCAATGTGTTGAGTGACTTGGCGATCTCGCGTCCGTTGCCGCTCGGGCCGAACTTGAATCCGAAGTTGCTGACGAACTGTCCGAGGCTCGCGATCTTGTCGGTGTTTGGCTCGCCGTGCACGCGGTAGACGAACGTCTTGGCCTTTTTGTCCGCCTTGCCGTCCATCTTGCCGGAAGTCGCGATGAATTCTGCCACTGAGCGGTTGGCGAGAAGCATGAACTCCTCGATCAGCCAGTTGGCCTCTTTGGTGATCTTCTCATAAACCCTGATCGGCTTGCCTGTGGCATCGACCTCCACCTTCATCTCCGGACGCTCGAAACTGATGGCTCCGGCAGCGAAACGACGCTTGCGAAGAATGGCTGCCAACTTGTTGAGAGTGACTATAGCCTCTCTGATGTCCAGACCGATCGCCGGATCCGCAGGCTCCTTGCCATCGCTTTCTATGATTTGCTGCGCTCCGTCATAGTCGAAGCGATAGTCCGAGCAGATAGCCGTGCGGCCGAACCAGCGGCTCTCGATCTTGCCGCGAGGTGTCATCTCTACCACCACCGAGAAAGTCAGTTTCTCCTCGTGCGGACGGAGGGAGCAAAGCTTGTTACACAGTTTCTCCGGCAGCATAGGAACGGTCCTGTCAACGAGATAGACAGAGGTCCCGCGCTCCTGCGCCTCCTTGTCCACTATCGTGCCCGGAAGCACATAGTGTGACACATCAGCAATGTGGACTCCGATCTCGTAGTTGCCATTGTCCAGTTTCTTGAAAGACAAGGCATCATCAAAATCCTTTGCATCGGCAGGGTCTATAGTGAATGTCAAAGTGCCGCGGAAATCACGGCGTTCCTCGATGTCCTTTCCCGTGATCTGATCAGAGATTTCGTCAGCGGCGTTCTCGACTTCAGGTTCAAACCTATAAGGCAGGGCGTATTCAGCGAGGATTGCATGCATCTCCGTGTCGTTCTCTCCCGGAATTCCGAGCACATCCACTATGTGGCCTTTCGGAGTCGGCTCACCTTTGTCCCATCCATCAACCACAGCGGCCACTTTCATCCCTCTTCTGGCACCGCGCGGCAGGGAATCGAAATCCACTCTGATGTCGTACGGCATATTCCTGGACTGCATCAGTACCCACGCCTGCCTTCCGACAATATGCAACACGCCGACGAACGGCTTGTGGCTGCGCTCGACTATCTCTATAATTTCTCCTTCCCGACGTCTGGATGCATCTTTTTTGCCGCGTCCGCCATCTGATGTCTCTTTCCTTTCACAAGTCACCGCGCATTTTACGGTGTCCCCGTTCAGCGCGCCACGTGTTTTGGACGCCTTGACGAACACATCGTTGTCCGGCTCGCCTTCAATCACCACGAAGACATAGCCGTCCCTTGTCATCTGCACTTTACCGGTTACCTCCTCCAGCACTCTTTTTGTCTTCTGTCTGGAACCGAATTTTCTGTCGCGGCTCTTCCCGCCGCCTTTCTCGCCACCTTGGCGATTTCTTTTTTTCTGCATTACGAATATATTAGTGGTACAAAGGTACGAAATTTCCCTGCAAACGATGAGCCCGAAAGGCAGATTATGATTATCTTTGCAACGAAAGTGGCTTGATTTTTTGAATATTCAAGATTGGCGTCTACGGAAGCCTGATTAAATATTCAAGGCCAGGCGCTGACGCGACAATAATTTAACACTCAAGAATATGTCTGACATAAAGAACGACAGCAGAATCGTCATGACCCTCGACGCCGGCGGCACCAACATGGTCTTCGGCGCGATGAGAGGCGGAGAGTTTTGCTGCGAGCCGATCACGCTTCCGTCCAACGCTGACAACCTTGACCGTTGTCTCGGTACGATGGTAACTGGTTTCACAAAGATTAAAGAAGAACTAGGAGAGGCGAAACCCGTCGCCATTAGTTTCTGTTTTCCTGGTCCGGCAGATTACCCTGACGGCATCATCGGGGGCTATCTCCCTAACTTCCCGTCATTCCGCGATGGTGTCGCTTTGGGGCCGTTCCTTGAGGACACATTCGGGATTCCTGTATTCATCAACAACGACGGTGACCTTTATGCTTACGGTGAGGCTCTCGGCGGAACCCTTCCGGAAGTCAACGAAAGGCTGGCCAAAGCCGGAAGCGCGAAGCGTTACCACAACCTCATCGGCTACACTTTCGGCACCGGTCTGGGAATAGGCACGGTGATCAACGGCGAGCTCAACCGTGGCGACAATTCATGCGTCGAGACTTTCTGCCTCAAGCATCCCGACTGGCCGGACATCATCGTTGAGGACGGTGCCTCGATCCGCGCCGTGAAGAGAGTTTACGGAGAACTGACCGGCAATCCGGACCACGGTCTTGAGCCGAAGGACATCGCCGAGATCTGCGAGGGAAAGAGGCCCGGCGACCGTGAGGCCGCGATCAAGGCGTTCGACAAGATGGGCGAGGTCGCCGGAGACGCGATGGCGACAGCCGTCACCCTGATCGATGGCCTGATTGTGATCGGAGGCGGTGTGATGAACAACCACAAGTACCTGATGCCCGGAATATTACGCACCATGCGCGGCAAGATGCACCAGCTCACCGGCGAGGAACTGAACCGTGTCCAGATGAAGGTCTATAACCTCGATGACCCGGCAGAGTTCGACCAGTTCGCCCGTGGCGAGGCACGTTCCTTGAAGGTTTACGGCAGCGATCGTGAGGTGATTTACGATCCGCAGAAGCGTGTCGGTGTGATGCGTTCGAAGATCGGCGCAAGCAAGGCGATCTCGCTTGGAGCCTATGCGTTCGCCCTCACCGAATTGGACAAGAAATAAGCATAAGGAACTTAACGAATATGTATCCTCTGAAATTTGAGCCCTATCTCCGCGAAATGGTGTGGGGCGGAGAAAAAATCGCCCCGTTCAAGGGCATAAAGACAAAGCAGCATCACATCGGGGAAAGCTGGGAGATCTCGGCTGTCCCGGGTCACGTCTCCACGATAGCCAACGGTCCTCTTGCAGGCAAAAGCCTGACCGACGTGATGAATGAATATGGTTCCGAACTAGTCGGCAAGAAGGTTTTTGCCAAGACCGGCACGGAGTTCCCGCTGTTGATAAAGTTCATCGACGCGAAGAGCGACCTGTCCATTCAGGTCCATCCGAACGATGAACTTGCCGAGAAGACCCACCCCGGGATGAAAGGCAAGACCGAGATGTGGTACGTCGTGGGAGCCGATGAGGGTGCTCATCTGCTGAGCGGCCTCACCGAGTGGATCACTCCCGATGAATATGAGGAAAGGGTCAATGAGCACACTATCACTGATGTCCTTGCCAGCTACAGGATCGCTCCCGGAGACGTGTTCTTTCTCCCTGCCGGCCGCATCCATGCCATTGGAGCCGGAGCCTTCGTCGCCGAGATCCAGCAGACTTCCGACCTGACCTACAGGATCTACGACTATGGCCGTCTGGGCCTTGACGGCAAGCCTCGCGAGCTTCACATCGAACAGGCCAAGGAAGCCATCGACTACGATGTCTATCCGGACTACAGGACTGAATATTCCCGTGTCAAGGATGCTGAGACAGAACTGGTCAGCTGCAAGTATTTCACCACTTCGCTTTTTGATCTCGACAAACCTTGCTCCAAGGATCTTTCCAGGCTGGACTCATTCGTCGTCGTGATGTGCGTCGCCGGAAAAGGCAGCCTTGTGGACCGTGAGAATGACGGTCAGGAACACGTTGTGACTCTCCGCCAAGGCGAGACCGTCCTCATCCCCGCCACCTCCACCTGTATCGAGTTCCGTCCCGAAACCGCGATGACCTGCCTCACCAGCTGCATCGAGTAAAGCATATCGTCGGGCGGATTCCCTGTGAGAGTTTAGCAGCACCCTAGGGAGACGAAAAGTGAGGAAAATGTTTCTCAAGAGTGCAGCCTGCACTCTTGAGAAGCAAAAGAGGCCGAAAGTGATGCCTGAGGGAGAGAAATTATGCGAAAATATTCTTGTTAAGTGACAGAATGGCTTGTTTAGAGGTAAAAACTTGACAATAAAGAATTTTTGATTATATTTGCATATAGTTTTCGTTAAAACTATATGGTAAAAGCAGGCATCCTTTCCCTAAAAGGGGATGTCTGCATTTTTTTGCCTTACATACACCGAGGGGGTACTTCAACAAGGAACGTTGTTCTCTCAGCCATATAAGATTTTAACGAAAACAATGAGAACACACAAGTATCTTGTGATAGTCGCCATTGAGGTGGAGATTATCAGATTTGTCAAAGTGCGGGCCTACAGGCGAGTGCGTTTCGGCAAGGTTGAGAGAGTGCGGAGCCACTACAGATGTCTTTAGGGTGATGTTGTCTGTGGTCATTCGACTCTGAGCCGTAAGGCTCTCTGCTTCACCCCTCGGTTTTTTATGTTGTTACATTCTTAGAAAATATATAAAGTTTCTGCTGTCTATGTGATTACCAAGTAATCCTTGACAAGAGAACTTTTATATAGGCAGCATCGAAGGCTGTGGTGAATAAAACGTTGATTGTTAGTGTGATAAGCAATCGTCTTTGGTTGGAGTTAACCAAAGATGGCCGCTTGATTATTTGATGATGAATTAGTTATGTGTTACGCTGCTGTTTTTCGTGCAAGGAGAACAGGAGGGAGACAATTTCGGGCTCGGTGACGGAGGCCGGGAATCCGTAGGCGGAGAGGACTGCCGAGTCGTTCTCCTTGTGGGCCTTGCGTAGTTCCGCGGGCATGGTCAGAGGATCGTAGAGGTCGGCGAGGGATGCGTCTGGGAAGAGGGCTCTGGCTTCAATGATGGCCTGGGCGGTTTTCTCAATCCGCTCGATCATCTTTAAGTCCGCTCCTCCGGCCTTGTTTTCGTCCGGTTCACATTTTATGGTTTTCACCGAGTCGTTGCGCGAAACGCTGTCTTCATGGCTGACCGCAACGGAGGTCTTTGAATATTCTGGGGTGCATGATGGCCAAGGGAAATTGTTGTACACTATGTCTTTGGAATAGCGGTAGTCGCTTTTCAGCCTTCCACAGACAGCTCTCATCCACGCCATGTGCACGGAAGATTCTAAGACTCCGAAATGGAACAACATTGCGTACGGGATGATGAGGACCAGATTGCTGCTCAGGTCGTTACGTGAGAGAAAACCCATTGGTACATATTCACGTCTTTCGGATGAGACACTTGGCACCACTATGTAGTCTGTGTCCGGCATATTCTCCACTTGAAAATGTGTCGGTTTGTCGGCAAGTTTGAGTGTACTTAATCTTGTGCTTGCTAACCTGAACTCCCTGACCGCCTTGATGCGCTTCATGCATTCTGGCATGGATCTGAGCACATTTGGTGGACAATTACCAAGCCAAAGACAATAGCGAGGACTACGGTTGATGAACTCTTGTGAGCCGTAGAATGGTCTGAACCACTGCGAGGAATCCGGTTCTTTTCTGATAAAATCGTTCATCTCCTCCTTTGTGAAAAGATAGTTGCCACCATCGATTGGTTGGTTGCCGATTCCGATCTGTGGCACATCGCACAAAGGTCTTGTTCTGCTCTCGATGAATATGTCTTCAGAATCAAGCAGATAGGCGTTGATATGACTTGCCGGGCGGCGTTCGCCAAACTCATCCACGATGAACCGTTCCGAATCGCTGTCCCCTGCGCTGAATCCGACAATCACGCAGTGCACGTGCGCTTTCTGGCTGGCCTCGCTGTCCCAGCGGAAAGTCCGGTAAGCGAAATCAATGTGTATCCCGTTCTCTGCCAACGGCTTCCAAAGCGTGGCCACGGACTCACCCTGGCAGATGGAGTTCGTCGAGACAAGGGCTGCCCGGACAATGTGCGGCAGGGCATTCTCTCTGTCCGCAGCGCGTCCTTCGTTTATGCCGCCGGCATATTCAATGGCACTTTTTCCTGCCGCGGCGTTCATGAAGTCAGCCGCCTTTTTGTACCATCCGCTCACGTAGTCCATGTTTCCGAGGTTCTTCCATTTCGGCCCGAACACTTCGAGAAGATCATCCTTCTGCTCCTTGCTCATCAACCTTGCTCCGATGAAAGGCGGATTGCCCATTATGTAGTTTAGTCTGGACGGAGGGCAGAGCGAGCCCCAGTCAAGTCGCAACGCGTTGGCTTCGACGATGTTGTCATTGGTCTCCAACGGAAAGAAATCGATGTCGTACCCCACGATGCTCTCGGTCTCACGCTTCATCTGAGCCTCGGCTATCCACAGGGCGGTCATCGCGACCGTCACCGCGAAATCATTGACCTCTATGCCGTAGAATTGGTTGATGCTGGTTCTGATGGGGCTGAAGTCCCGTCCAAGCTGCTGGTCCTGGCCGTAGATTTCCTGAATGATCCTGTTCTCCATCCGCCTTATCGAGATGTAGGTCTCGGTGAGGAAGTTACCTGAGCCGCATGCCGGATCGAGAAAGGTCAGCGAGGCGAGCCTACCCCAAAAGTCCACAAGGGCACGCCTTCGCAAGGCAGGCACTTTTATAGTCAGAATTCTTCCGAGCTCTCCTTTCAGGCTGTCAAGGAAGAGCGGATCGATGACTTTATGAATATTCTCAATGCTGGTGTAGTGCATGCCGCCGGAGCGTCTTGTCTGGGGGTTGAGTGTGCTTTCAAAGACGGCTCCGAAAATTGTCGGGCTGATTCCTGACCAATCGAATCCGAGGCTCATCTCGTTCAGAAGCAGGTTGATGATCTCCTCGGTGAGGCGCGGAATCTCGATCTTTCCTCTGAACAGTCCTCCGTTGGCATAGGGGAAGGCAGCGAGGTTTTCCGGCATGTAAGGATCCCTGTCGGCAGGTTTTGTGTCGAGCGTCCTGAACAGTTCGATCAACGCCGTCCGGACATTCTCCGTGCGGAATGACGTGAGGTAGCGGTAGAACGCGTCCGGAGCGCCGAACATACCGGAGTCTTCCGCATACAGGCAGAACACGAGCCTGACACACAGTTTGTTGAGGGATTTGAGGGTCTCCTGGGATTCCGGGTTGACATATTGCGGCAAAAGCAGGTCGTACAACTTTCCGACCAACGCTCCGGCGGATATGGACAGGTCTTTCTCCTTCTCAAGGTGCTTCTCCTCGTCACCCACGAGAAAGGCCAGCCGGGGATAATCCCGCTCCAGATTCTCCAGAAGTATGACTTCCGGTGGATCCAGCGGCCTGTCCATGTCGTGAATCTCGAAGGACCTGAAGTTGCAGCAGACAATCCAGCGTGGACGTTCGCTGGCCGGGAGGTTGTTGTCGTAGCGGCGGGCCTGCTCGTAAGGAGTGAGTATCGCTCCGCCCGACTGGGAATATTTCCGAGTCAAGTCAACATCGATTCCTTTCTGTTCGATGATGACCTTTGTCTGGGGAATATAGGCATCGATGTACCGTGTCGAAGACTCCATCCGGACCGGCTTCTGAAACTCGATCATCGCGAACGGATTCTCCACCCCGAAAACATCCGAGAGCATCTGGAGCCAGAAGCTCCTGTCGTCCCTGGACTCGTCTCCGCGTCCTTCCCAAGACTTGGCGAACCCGAGCGCCGCCTTCCGTTGTTGTGCCTGTGTCATAGAGTGTGATGTCTCATTTCCACAAAGTTAATGTTTCCCCATTGCAAATCCAACTCTAAGACTGGTCCTTTTTTTGTGACCATTCATCCGTCACAAAGCATAAGAAGCTGTTTTGATTTGTTTGAAGGTTTTCACTCTCAAACCTTCAAACAAACAAATCAAAACAACTTCTAATACTTGCTGCTTTTTATGGAATTATGGCTATCTTTATAGTTAGAAAATATCCGTTGTCTTCTTTTGGGGAGCTGGGATAATGAACAGATAGACTTATTATGGATATCGATCTGTACAGATACTCTTTATGCATTGCCCTGACCTTGATGGCTTTCTTTGCCTACAGGTTCTTTTTCGGGAAGGTCCCGGACAAGAGAATATTCGACAATTACCTGCGATCAAGGCACTTGATGGGTGCTGCACTCCTGTTGCTTGCGGTGAACTACGCCGTCCATCTGTGCGTTGACATAAGGCATATCGATGTCAATGCCGCGATCGTGATGAATCTTTCCACATACTTCTTCAGCTACGGGTTGTTCGTTGCGGCTCTGCACATGCTTCTTAACCGTTCCTACATAACCCGGAATATTATTGTGAGGCATTGTCTGTTATGGCTTTTGTATGTCATCCTGTCCGTCTCCGCGCTTATTTTCACCGAGGACGGCACGCTGAAAGCCGGACTGATATATTCGTTTGCCCTGATGCTCGCTCTGTATGGCTTTTTTCTGGCCTCACACCTTCTCAAGGTCTACCATAAGGCGGTCAAAATGATGGACAACACACGTTCTGACAACATCGAGACCTATGTCAGATGGATGTCGGTCCTGACATATTGGATGATCATTTTCGGCATCAGTTGTTCGGCTTTGACTTTTCTTCCAGACAATCTGGTCTTTCTTTGGGTGCTGTCTTCCGTTCCCTTCTATTGTTATCTGTATGTAAGTTATCAGAATTATCTGCTTTTTCATGAAACTGTGGAAAGGGCTATCGAAAGCGATCAGGATTCTGAAGTTCCTGCAGAGGAGACCGTGTCTTGCTATCCGGAAATACAACGTCTTGTGCAGGAATGGGTAAATGCGGATGGATACCTTAAGCAAGGACTTACGATATCGGATCTGTCCAAAACATTGTACACAAACAGGACGTACCTTTCTTCTTTCATCAATCAGACATACAAGGCCACTTTCCGGGAATGGATTTGCGGGCTTAGGATTGATTATGCGAAACGAGCGTTGCTGGAACATCCTGATGTGACCGTCGCGGAGATCGCGCAAAGATCGGGATTCCTTTCTTTGAGCAATTTCAACGCTTCCTTCAAGGAGAGCGCTGGCATGACTCCCGCAAAATGGAGAACCAGCAAGTTGTCGGTTCGACAAAAAAATACTGATTCGACAAAGTAGAACTGTCCGAACGACAATTTCTTGGCGATTTGGCAAATTCGCCTGGGGGCCTTTCCTTCCGGCGCTTTTCTTTAGTATTTTTGTCACAACACTCCTTGACCAGGCGTGGTGAGCCACTCCGTGAGTAAAGTGTTTGTTTCAAACAAAAATCAAACTATGAAGCGTTTTGTCTATCTTGTCTCTTGTCTCTCTGCGCTGACTTGCATTTTTCCTGCTTGTCATGAGAAAGAATCCGCGACCACAGCCAATCCAGCCGCCTTTCTTAGGAATGACGGGCAGAAGGCCATGGTGTCAACATTGAAGAATATGGCGGACGGGCATCTATATTCAGTGAAGTACAGTGCGGATTATCTAATGGATGAAATCATGGAGAGCGGTGGAGCGAGTTCCAGCGCTCAACTTTTAGGAAAAGTCATACCTCGCCTGACCACAGTGTCGTTAACCAAGGCCGGTGAGGGTATGGATTACGGATGCAGCGCTTTCTGCGTCAAATCTCCCGATGGGGACGTTTTGGTGGGACGCAACTTCGATTATCGTTTTGTGTCGTCAACCAATATGCTGGTGCACAATGTCACAAAAGGTGTGCGTGAGTCCATCTGCATCTCGGCCCTGCCTTTCCTGGACAAAGATGTCTATGTGGCCGGTTCGTTGTCGGACGGTGAAACGGACCTGTCAGTGCCTGTCACCGCTTCAATCTACTGCTGCCTGGACGGAATGAATGACGCGGGACTGTTCATAGGTGTTCTGTCACTGCGTGGTACAGGAGGTGCCGTGCAACATGACAAGACGAAAAGCGACATCGTACCGACTTTGGTCATCCGATTGGCTTTGGACGGCTGTACCAGCGTTGACGAGGCCGTGGATGTCTTCAAGACTCACAATTTTTTCGCGGACGGTGACAATTCGGATTCTAACTATCATTTCCTGATAGCCGATGCGAGCGGAAAGAGTGCCGTCGTTGAATATTACCGGCCGGGCGAGGTGCCACCGCTGAATGAACCGGCGGCAAAGGATTGGTCGATGAATCTAATTAATACTGATCATGTTACTAATTTTTATTTGTCTGATGGTTGGCAGAATATGGGTGGTGGAAGAGAACGTTATGACAAACTTCACGAGACGCTGGAGAAGAAGAACCGGATAATGACGGAGGAGGAGTGCATGTCTTTGCTTGATGACGTGCACACGGACTTGAATTCCGAAGGAGGTGACATCACAAGCAACACGCAATGGTCTGTTGTCTATAATCTGACCAAGAAGACCGCTACCATCTGTGTGGACAAAAATTACAAACGAAAACTGCATTACAGCCTGTAGCGACATGAAACGTTTCCTTTTGATTTCAGCCTCTGTGCTGGCTCTCGCTCTTTTCCCCGTCTCCTGCTCAAAGGACGATCCTGACTATGGTGACGAAGTGATCATCGAGGGAGATTACCGTGAACCATCGTCCGTTGTGAGCGATGAGAAGATCTCATTCCCGACCTATGTGGCTTCTATTCTTCCAGAGGAATTTATCACTGCGGTCAAAGGCCGTCTTAAGGAAACCGCGTCTTCAGCGGACGATGCTTTGGTGATTGTCACGGACATGGCCGGCTGCTCTGCATTGGATGTCCGCAAAGATTGCATTGTGATTGTCTGCAAACCGTCATCGTCTGTCCTTGACCAACTTGGTGTGGAAGCCGGGGACTACCTGTGTGTGGCCTTCCAGCAGGGCCGTGCCAGCCTGTGCGTCGTGAACAGACCTTCAGAGGGAATGGATGTGGACGAATGTCTTAACGGTCTTGTCTCTTGGGTAAACAGCACCTTGCGGAATTCAACAGGCAATTTCGACGAGTCCTCATTTTGGGAAGAATCAAGCCTCTACACGACGCATTCGGATCACGTCAGGGAGAAGATAACGAATGTGGTGGCGTCCGGCCACGATTATCTTGAAGGTGAATACTCGATTGATGTCCAACTGAAAGTCACCCCGATGCACGGATTCAAGGTGAGTGACTCTGAAGCGATGGACTATTATCTTGTCTCCTCCACCGTCTCCATCGCATCCGGGAAGATGTACACCGGGAATTTCTCAAAGAAGCACGGGGCGGTCAACGCAAGGATCTGCGGTTTCTATCTAAAGTCGCTCAGTTCTAACTTCACCATAATAAACACTTCAGGTTCTCCCGTCGGACGTTTTGTACAGGTGCCGTCCCCGGAGACGGTCATCGGCTCGACAAGCTACACGACGGGATGGAACTTCTCCATCGGGGGTGGAATCACGGGCGGCACGTCACCGTTGATCTCCTCGACCACAGGATTTTCAATCTCCTCAAGCACTTCACGCACGATCAGCGACTGCGATGTGCTGAGCAGGCATGAAGGACCTACGGTAGGCTATGACTACGTGATCAACAATCTTCCTCGTTTCAAGTCCAATAAAATCACGAATCCGCCTCTTGTCTCGACTTCGACCATCAGTTTCTATAGCCAATGGGTGTGGGCCGTTCCTGCGGGAGACTACGATGTGAAGACCAAGTACAGGGTCAAGATAGACCTTTACAATCTTGTCTATGGCGCGTCTTATTTCTACTCGGGAAGCGTTAACTACCACGATCTTGAGTTTGTTCAGAAGCAGCATTCCGTCACCCTTGACCTTCCAATGCCGAACAGGGCTCCTACCGGGAAATTTGACCTTACAAACACCGAGGAAGGCACCTTTATGACCAATGTCAAGTTGTACAACAAGAGTTACCCGGAAACCGGCGGTTACCATGACGAAAGCATTTATGGCCAAGGCAACACATGCTCCATGTTTCTGGTGGCCGGAGACTATGAGCTCCAATGCGACATCAAGGGAACGGACGGAAAGACCAAGACCCGGAAATATTCCGGACTCATAAGGGTGACGACAGGCGGAACGGTGAAACTTTCAACCGGCTACGGATTCAAGTAAGCCAATGAATATATTTATGAACTATCTGACTGAAAGGTGATTATGAGAAAAATAATTGATTTGTTGAATATACTTGCGCTTTGCGCGTCCTTCGCGCTGTCGGCATCCTGCGGAGGAAAATCAGATTTGGATCCTGATCCGGAACCGGGTGTCATCGAGGAAAATCACACATCCAATCTGGATTATTGTGTCTGGTCTGAACTGGAGGAGGATGTTCTTGAGTTGATATTTTCAAGGTTTACCGGGAAGAAGGTCTCGTGCGATGAGGCCAAGGTGGTCTTTGTCAGCGAGAAGGACATCAAGGATGACGAGATATGGAATGCATACCAACGCGGAGCGGCGGTGGTCGTGGTTTCCCCGACCTCTACTTTGTTGTCGGTCCTTTCGCAGCGGAACATCGGATTCCTGTCCGCGGAGACACTTGACGACTGCCTGTTCGCCGCGTTCCACAGGAGCGGGAAAGTCTTCACTATGGACGATTTCCCGCCGACAAACCTTAACGGACTTGTGTCGTGGGTAGGGGATGCGAATTCCTCGGACACAAAAGGTGAGGATTTGCTTCAATCTATCCATTTGTTCTCATCCCATGACTATAAAATAGACAAGGCCTTGATTTACAAGTACAAGAAGAACGAACTCAGATTGACGGGCAGCGGACGGTTCGAGCAGTACTATTCAATCATCCCGCTGTATGCGTTCAAGTCGGCCAAGAGCAATTACATCGGGGATTTCTACATTGTCGACGCCACATTCTCGGTCGCTTCTGACGGTATGTATCTGGGCATGTTCAAGAAGACGATCCCACCTGACTGGACGGGTGATTTCATGGGCTTTTTTCTGACTGGCTACCGTGTGGACATCTCACTGGTCGATGACAAAGGCAATTCTGTTCCGGTTCGCTTCAATCAGGTTCCATCCCCTTCGACCACGATAAACTCTCAGACTTACACATCTGGAGTGACCTGGTCTTTTGAAGCCGGTTTGTCAGGAGGTGCCGCCGGTGCGGGGCTTTCCCTGAGTTCTGGCTGCAACTTCAGCAGTTCCAGAACCCGTGAGATCAGAGATTTGTCCATTATTGACAATTCGAAGGACGGTGGCATCCACTATAAGTTGGAGATAGAGAACCTTCCGGAACTCATCAACACTCAGCCACCGGCGATTTCCCGGTCCACTTTTGATTTCCATTGCGGTTGGGTCTGGAGTGTCGAGAACACGGCGGAGTCTGACGCAACCACCCGTTACCGGATGAAGGTGACATTGAGCGACATGAACTACAAGAGCATATTCTCTGATGTTCCGGGTAAATTGCCCGGTGTCAGGGACTGGCCTATTAATTCTGAGGAGTTTTTCATAGACCTGCCTGTGCCTAACAGAATTCCTTGCGGCAATGTCAAGTTTGTCAACAGCGAGAAAGGAAAGTTCATGACGGACATCGTCTTCATTGACTCCAAGAACCCAAGTGATCCTAAAAGTTATCATTTCGATCCGTCAGGCAGTGCCTACTCCTACCAGGAGTGCTACGAGGCGACCCTTCCGGAGGCTACCTACACTGTCCAGTGCAAACTTGGCGTCACCTCATACACCGGGAAAAACATCTCCGTCAAGAGAGGAGAGACACTTGAGCTCCAGTCCGGCTACTATGTCAAATGAGGCGTGAAGTCTCTTTCTAACTAATATTTTTCGGGTGCGAATCGCTCCTGTTTGCCCTCGAGAACCAACCAATCTTCTTGGCTGGGTGCAAATTGGGTCAGCCCGCACCCGAGAACGAACGATAATGGCCGTGTCGGGGAACGTTTTGATATTCATTGAAATAAGCAATTCTCTTTGGTTGGAATCCACTAAAGGCGATTGCTTATTTGCTTGATAATGTGCCGCTTGGCTACCACGGGTCTTTTTGCAGGTACTGTCGTGGGGATAGCCCCACGTTTTTTTTGAACCATGTGCCGAAGAAGGACTGGTTGGCGAAGTTGAGGCGGTCGCTGATCTCCTGCACTGAGTAGCGATGCGTGCCGAGAAGAGCCTTGGCCTCAAGGAGGACATATTCCTTGATCCATTCTGTCGCTGGTTTTCCGCTTTGCTCGATGATGGTCTGTGAGAGGTACTTGGGAGAGATGCACAGCTTGGAGGCGTAGAAGGTGACGGATCGCTCCGAGGTGTAGTGCCGCTGCAGGAGGGACATGAAGTCTGAATAGATGATCTCGCCTCTGGTTCTGTTGACTTTGGGGGCGTTTGTCAGGATGTCGCTGATCAGTTCGTAGGCTTCGATGATCAGGGCGTTGATGTAGCCTTTGATGATCAGCTCCTTCTCGCGGGTGGCGGGGTCGGAGAGCCTTCTTCTCATTATGCCGATTATCGAGAGCAGGTCACTGACCTTTCCATCGTCAAGGTGATTCACAGGTCTCTTGACAAAGAAGGATGACATCGTGTTCAACTGCTCACCGCTGGTTATCGGGTAATAGTACTTGTCGGAGAATCCTATGAGCGTAAGCCGGCAGTCTGGAGAGATCTCCAAGCACTGCACGATTTCTCCCGGCATCGTGACCATCAAATCGTTCGATGCGATGGAATATTCAATCAGATTGATCCGCACTTTCATCGAGCCGCCCTTGCAGACAAGGCACAGGGCAGCCTCAAGCTTGTAGGGATGCTCCGATTTCACAAGCGGTCTGACCTCTTCTGTGTCAAGCACATCCTTGCTGTCATCGGTGTCCGCTATGATCAGGTCCTTGCCGATGGCGCTTCCTTGGCCGATGGCGGAGATTGTCATCAGTCCAAGCGTCCGGATTATGTTGTCGTTGTCCATGTTGACAAAGTTAGTCATTAATTGGACAGAATTTTACTTTCCCTATGCCTATAATCGCGAAAATGTCGAACTATTGAACAATTTTGCAGGGTTTAAGAATAACGGGATTCTGTGGGGAATGCTGAAATTTGCCGCTTGATAATTTAAGAAGATTATGAGAAAGAATCAGTTATTCTTATTGTTGGTGGTTCCGGTCATCCTTTGCGGATGTGCGGGGAAAGGAAAGCCGGCCACCCCATCGGTCCGCACCGTGAAAACAGTCCGTGTCGAAGAGGCTGGGGCGGGATCGGTGTCATCCTATCCTGGAGTTGTCAGGGAGGCTAATTCCATCAATGTGGCTTTCAAGACCGCTGGCCAGATAGAGAGTTTGAATGTCAAGGAAGGAGACTATGTCCGTGCTGGACAGCTGCTCGCCAGCCTTGACGACAAGGACTACAAACTTGGATTGGAGGCTCTTCAGGTGCAGTACGACCAGTTGTCGGACGAGGTCGGCAGACTAAGGGAACTTTTCGAGAAAAAAAGCCTTTCGGCCAATGATTATGAGAAGGCCAAGGCCGGCCTGACTCAGTTGGGAATCCAGTTGAGGCTGAACCAGAACAAGGTGGCCTACACAAAACTTTACGCTCCTGTCTCCGGCTACATCAAGGCTGTGAATTTCGCGGCTTCCGAGATGGTGGACGCGGGAACTCCGGTGTTCTCGATGATGGATGTCTCGAAAGTCGAGGTCCTGGTGGACATCCCAGTCTCGGAGTATCGTTTGAAAGAAACCTTCAAGTCGTTCTCTTGCAGGACACCACAAGGCCATTCCGTACCTTTGTTCTTAGTGAGCGTCGCTCCGAAGGCTGACGGAAACCAACTTTACAGGCTGACGTTGAGATGTACGGGAACCAAAAGTGCTGACCTTCTGCCCGGAACCAATGTGGAGGTGCTCATTGACAGGGGCGATAATGAGACTGGGGTTTCAGGGTTGATGCTGCCTCTCGCGGCTGTGCGTTACGACGGGGCTCAGGCCTTTGTCTGGACGGTCGGGAACGATTCTACGCTTGTCAGGGCTGACGTGACTGTAGCGGCCACAGACCATGCAGACAAAGTGCTTGTCAGCGGGGTCGCTTCCGGGACGGAAGTCGTCTGTGCGGGAGCCGCTACCTTAAAGCAGGGAGAGAAGGTAAGGATTCTCGGCAGGCAGCCGGAGTCTAATGTCGGAGGCCTGTTATGAGAAAGTTGACGGAATTCTTCATCAAGAGGCCGGTCATCTTCTGGTCGATGGTCGCCGCGATTCTGGTGGCTGGTGTGTTGGCTTTCCTGAGTATGCCGAAGCTGGAGGATCCGGCCATCTGCGCGAAACAGGCGATGGTTGTGATCTCCTATCCGGGAGCCAGCGCCCATGATGTCGAGTTGAAGGCGGCCATCCGGATGGAGGACGCTCTGATGGCTCTTCCGGACGTGAACAAGGTCAAGACGGAATGCCAGAACGGAGTCGCGATGATCACCGTGGAGTTCAAGATGACGGTTCTCAACGACAAACTTCAGGAGCATTTCGACCTGCTTCGCCGGAAGGTGAACGATGTCGCGGTCTATCTGCCGCAGGATTGCCGTACTCCGATCGTGATAGACGACATGACAGACACTTACGGAATATTCTATGCCCTCTACGGTGACGGTTATGACTATTCCGACCTGGACAGGTACGCCAAGTATGTCAGCCGGGCGATCATGGATGTGAAGGGTGTCAAACGGGTCAATGTGGTCGGGGTCCGTGACGAGGTGATCAGCGTGACCCTCTCCAAGGAAAGAATCGCCCGTAACGGTCTGATTCCGACGCAGGTGATGATGGCGCTTCAGGGCGCGTGCAAGAGTGTGGACGCTGGCTCTGTGACCTCCTCGGAGGACAGGATCGCTGTGAGGGTGGACAATGCTGTCAGAAATGAGGACGATGTCCGCAACCTTGTCATCTCCACCATCGATGGAAAGGTCGTGCGGCTGGGAGACGTGGCGACGGTGACCCGTGAATATTCAGAACCACAGCGCAACGGCTTTTTTGTTGACGGGCGTCCGGCTGTGGCGATCTGCGCCGCGATGGAGGACGACGCCATCGTGCCTGATGTTGGGAATGCGGTCGAGGCCTCGCTTGCCGTGATCGAGAAGGATCTTCCGGCAGGGATGACGCTGGAGAAGATATTCTTTCAGCCAGACAAAGTCAAGTCCGCCATCAGCTCATTCATGCTCAATCTTCTGGAATCAGTGCTGATTGTCATTCTCGTGCTGGTCTTCGCCATGGGCTTCCGCAGCGGAGTCATAATCGGTTTCGGTCTTGTGCTGACGGTGGCGGTGTCTTTCCCGATCCTGCTGGTGATGGGCACGACATTGCAGAGAATCTCCCTTGGAGCGTTCATCATCGCGATGGGAATGTTGGTGGACAACGCAGTGGTGATCATGGACGGCATTCTCGTGGACAAAAAGCGGGGATTCGGCCCGAAGACCTATCTGTACCGAATCGGCCAGAACACTGCATTGCCGCTTCTTGGAGCCACTGTGATCGCGGCCATAACGTTCATCAGCGTCTATCTGTCTCCTGACACCGCCGGGGAATATGCCAGCGACCTTTTCCTCGTGCTTTGCGTCAGCCTCATGGCCAGTTGGTTCTTGGCCCTCGTCCAGGTGCCGTTCTGCGCCAAGTCTTGGCTGCCAAGACATTACAAGGACGGAGACGGCAAGGACACCGGAGTTATGAACTCTCCGGTCCACCGTGCGATAAGAAAGGTGGTCTCCACGCTGGTCGCCTACAAGAAGACAACCGTGTGCGCCGCTGTGGCCCTGCTTGTTGTCTGCGCCCTTGGAATGCTCAAGGTCAAGAATCTGTTCTTCCCCGATTTCGACTACAACCAGTTTGTCGTGGAGTGCTTCTTCCCGGCTCAGACTTCGCCTGAGACTGTCAGGGACAATCTTGAGAAGATGCGCGGGATGCTCAATGACACCCCGGAGATCACCAGGGTGTCCGCCAGCCAGGGCAGCGCTCCGGCCCACTATTGCCTTGTGAGACCGATGACCTCCGGTGGTGACTGCTACGGGGAGTTGATGCTGGATTGCCGGGACTATAAGGATGTTCTGAAAGTCATTCCGGAGGTGCGCCGACGTTTCCGTGACGCCTTCCCGGAGGCCTACATCAGAATCAGAAAGTACAACTTCTCGATAAGCACCTCCCACACGGTTGAGGTGGAGTTCACGGGTCCGGATCCGGCAGTGCTTCGCGGCCTGAGCGCTCAGGCAGAGGAGATAATGCGTTCAAGTCCTTATGTGGACAAGTACTCGGTTGAGAATGACTGGAAACCGATGGGAAAATCCTATGTGGTGTCGTTCAATCAGTTGAACGCCCTTCGAAGCGGAGTCTCCAGAGGGGATGTGGGCAATGCCGTTCTGGCCACCGGGGACGGAATGCCTGTCGGAGTCCTGAACGATCAGGACAGGATGGTGCTCGTGGATCTTAAGGTCAGGAACTCTGACGGGTCGAAAATCCGGTCGATGAAGGACATTCCCGTGTGGAGCATGATGAACATGCATATTCCTGATGATCAATTGCGTGGCGCATTGGCTTCCGGCAAGTTGGGAGAGGACATCCAGGACAGGATTTTCCGGAGCGTGCCGCTTGCCTCTGTGGCGGACAGCTTGAGCCTCTGTCCGGAGGAGAGTGTTGTGCGCAGGTTGAACGGTCGCCGGGCGATCGAGGCCGAATGTGACCCGGATCCGGACAATCCGGACGCGACCGCCGCGAAAGTGGTCTCCTCAATCCGCAAGCCAATCGAGGCCATTGACCTTCCGGAAGGATATTCAATGAGATGGATCGGGGACATGGGCGTCCAGAACGAGGCTATGGCCAATGTGTTCAAGTACTTGCCTCTTACTTTGATGCTGATGCTCGGAATCCTGCTGCTTCTGTTCGGAACATGGAAGAAGGTGGCTCTCATCATAATCTGCTTTCCGTTCGTGATCTGCGGAATCACCCCGGCGCTTCTGATCACCGGGCAGCCTTTCACATTCATGGCGATGATCGGAATGATCGGCCTCATCGGTATGATGGTCAAGAACGCCATCGTGCTGGTGGATGAGATAGCGAGGCTTCAGACCGAGGAAGGTTTCACCCCTTACAATGCCGTCATCGAAGCGACAGTCTCCAGGGTGCGCCCGGTGCTTATGGCATCGCTGACCACCATTGTCGGGATGGTTCCTCTGCTCGGCGACCCGATGTACGGTGCGATGGCCGTCTGCATCATGGCGGGCTTGGCGGTCGGCACGCTGATTACCCTCATCCTGCTGCCGGTTCTCTATTCCACTTTCTACCATATTGCTAAATAATTCAATGAATATGAAGACGTTATCTATGAATATGCTCGCTCTGGCGCTGTCCCTGTCTCTTTGTGCCTCCGCCTCCGCGCAAGCTCCCTTGACCCTTGACCAGAAAACTTGTCGTGAGATGGCCCTTGAGAGCAGCGAGGACATCCGCAAGGCTGAGAATGAGATCTTTAAGTCCCGGCTTGACGGCAAGGTCGCCACGTCCGCTTTTCTTCCTTCCGTGGATGCCAACGGTACAGGAATATATGTGACCCCGAACCAGGGCATGAGCGGTATGGACCTGATAATGAAGGGCACGTACATGGCCGGGATCACGCTTACCCAACCCCTTTACGCCGGTGGTAGGATCGTGACCGGCAAGAAACTGTCCAAGATTGGCGAGGAGGCTGCCGGAGAGAAGATGCGTATGACCCGCGCGGAAGTCATCTCCGATGCCGACAACGCCTACTGGACCTATGTCTCCGTGCAGGAGAAGATGCGGATGGTTGAGGAACTCAAGGCTCAGATGGACACCCTTCAGTCACAGGTCTCTGTCTCAGCCGGGGCCGGGATGGCCACTGATGCGGACCTGCTGACTGTCAAGGCGAAGCGTTCGGAGGTCGAATATCAACTCCAGAAAGTCAACAGTGGCCTTAACCTTTGCCGGATGGCTCTGTGCCGGATTGTGGGAGTGCCTTTTGACACGGAAATCGTCACCGATGACGTTTCTTTGGACATTCTTCCCGACACCTCGGAGAGTTGGGCTTCTCCTTTGGAACAGCCTGTTTCTTTTGAAACTAGACCAGAGTTGAAACTCCTTCAGGCCCAGTTGGCTGTGGCCAAGGCTCAAGTCCGGATGACAAGAGGGGAGTACCTTCCTTCACTCGCTGTTGTGGGCGCCTACATGAACTACGGCAACATCAAGCTGAGTTCCATGGTGGATGCGGGTAACGGTACCTATGTTCCGTACGAGCAGAAACTCCAGAAAGGAATGTGCGCTGCGATGCTGTCCCTCTCCATCCCGATCTTCCATTGGGGAGAAGGCTACAACAAAGTCCGCAAGGCCAAGACAGATGTATCCAACGCTGTCCTTGACTATCAGAAGAACGAGAAACTGATGACCCTTGAGGCTCGTCAGGCAGAGACAAACCTGCGTGACAGCCGTGCGTTGATTTCCTGTGCGAAAGATGCCCTGGCCCAGTCCGAGGAGAATCTCCGTGTGGTCTCCAACCGTTATTCCGCCTCGATGTGCCCACTTTCCGACTACCTGACCGCCCGCTTCCAGTGGCACCAGTCCAAAAGCAACCTCGTCGAAGCCGTAACCCAGTACCACATCTCCCTCACCGACTACCTCCGCGCCACCGGACGTCTTTAGACGCTGTTTGGTGGAGACAATATATTCAATTCCCCAATCATTGGATGGCTCTCCCCCTGTCAAACCAAGATGTAACTTGCATATTCTAAAATGATTCCGTACCTTAGCGGAACGTACTGAAGAATTTGGAATATTTAATGATGACCTATATGAGATTTACACAGAATCCAATCTTGGCGGTGGCCGCATTCGCTGCGCTGATTCTTGCTTCCTGCGAAAAGAACATTGATTCCAACAATGAGAATTTTCCTGCGGACGGAGTCGTCAGGATTGACGCCTCTGTAAGTGACCTGATGACCAAAGCCGATTTGCCTTATAGCGGATATACCGGTAGCGATCTTGGGCTGTTTATTGATTACGGTGACGGTGATTACTACAGCAAGGACAATGTCCGCTGGGTAAATAATAACGGCACATGGACTCCGGAGAGCCGGGTTCTCTGGAAGAATGCGAAAAGTCCCGTCGGCATATTCGCCTATGCTCCGCACATCATCGGGGCGGATGACCACACAGGTGTAGAGTTCTCCATCCCTTCGAACCAGACCGGTGGCACTTCCTCCGCCGATTTCCTTTGGAATAGCATGCCTGGTTTTGTTCCTGCCGATGGTTTGGTTGACCAGAAACTGAACATAACGTTCAGCCACGTGCTGGTGAAGTTGAAAGTCAATCTTACTTTTGGGAATGAGTTCGGTGACTCACACTCTGTCAAAGATGTGATATTGAATGGGACTTCGAGCAAGATAAAATGTGACCTTGCCAATAGGACCGTCGCTGATCTGGACCAGTCATCTTCCAATGACATATCAATGTGCAATACGGGAGACTATGTTTATGAGGCCATATTCTTCCCTGGTAAAGGACAGAAAAGCGGAGCGCGGATGCTTACGGTCGTGATGTCCGACAATAAGGCGTACAATGTCACTCTTGACAGTAATCTGGAGCTGTACGGTGGTTACGCTTACACCATGAATGTCAAGGTGGGGAAAGATCGGATGCTTGCAGGAAATGTCAATGTCATTGAATGGACGGAAAAAGAGCTTGGTGAGAAGGATAGTTATATTGAGGAATATTCTGTCTGGGACGGAGAATCCACAGAATCTATCACAAAAGGATCTGGCTCGGAGTCTGACCCGCATCTCATAGAGTCCGCCGCGCAATTGGCTGGTCTTGCGTATAATATCAACAATAATGACAATTATGTTTATAAAGGGAAGTACTTTAAGTTGATGAAAGACATAGACCTTGCAAGTAAGCCGTGGGCACCTATCGGTAACAAGACTCATTTCCCTCATCTGCGTCTGGACGGAAACGGAAAGAGCATCATCAATCTGAAGGTGGATGTGGGCGATGGATGTGCAGGTCTGTTCTATTGGCTTAGCGGTACAAGCTCCACGGAAAAATCGGTTGTAAGGAATCTCACCATAAGGAACGTTGACGTTAAAACCGGAGGCCGTGATGCCGGGGCCCTTGTCGGCTTCACTTCATTCCTCGACATTATTGATTGCAGGGTTGATGGAGCGGTGACAAGCGCATATTGTGCCGGAGGAATCGTAGGAAGCGGCGACCCAAGCATAATAAACTGTCGCGCTGATGTTAATGTGACAGTCAATGCTCCGGCATCAACTTCACTGAATATCTCTGTGGCAGCTGGAGGTTTGATAGGGGACATCTCTTTCAACAATGATAAGGATAATTCTATTACCAATTGTACCGTTAGGGGAACTGTTACAGTAAACAGTCAGGATTTGCGAGAGAGCGTCGATTCCCATGTAGGTGGCGTGGCTGGATTAGCGTTTGCAAATGTCAGTGACTGTACGTCCTATGCCGACATTAATTCCACGTTTGAAAAAGAGGTGCATGTCGGAGGTCTTATAGGCACGGTCGGAGCCGGCGGCGAGATCAAGAACTGCTCGGCCTATGGTAATGTCCACGGAAAGAAAAACAATTTTGTCGGTGGCGCGTACGGCTATGCCGTAGGTAATCACGAGAGAGTCCATTTCGGCGGTAAGATAGAGAACGTCCCGGATGTAGGAGCAGGAGCCGTAGGCATCTTCATCGGCCATGCCGACGGAGTCTTCCAGACAAAGAACTGCTCCTTCAGCAATGTCGAAGGCTCATTCCCTGTCATAGGCAAAGATGAAAGCAAGAACGCCCAGGACATCAAGATGAAATAGCAAGCCTAATGCTTGCTCGTGACTACGTAAAATCTCTGACATTACTAAGCCCTGATAATGATTTCTTTATCAGGGCTTGGCAATATTTAG
>ERZ808240.2025-NODE-2025-length-23410-cov-4.112824_pt1 | contig 23410 bp, 15 predicted proteins | sample MGYA00521084_ERZ808240 | MGnify/ENA primary metagenome ERZ808240 (study PRJEB31516, sample SAMN03275571) | gut metagenome | biome: mammalia-associated habitat; material: feces | host: Papio cynocephalus | place: Kenya | collected 2012-08-06 ...
CAAGGGGGAAGGTATCAGAATGGCCGATGCGAAATCGATGGCGTCACGTTTGGTGCATTCGGGTTCGTGGGATGAATTCTGGCGCACGTACGGCCCTCGGTTATCGGCATGCTTTTTCGGTTTAGTTGCGGTGCGCGTTTGGACCCAATGCTGCATTTACGACCGTTATACGGCGACCGATTCCGGTACTTTGACCATTGCGAGCAATCTCGTCCGCGTGGCGCTTATCGTGATTTTGGTGCTGTTGTTTTCCCGCGTGCCATTTTCACAACGCATGCGCAAGGCCTTGGAATGGCTTTCTGTTACGGCGATGACTTTGTGCGCGGCGTGTTTGCTGGTTGCTATTGAATATCCAACCTTGCCGCTTACTGCCATGGCGGCCGTGCTTGGCGCGCTTGGAATTGTGTGGGGCGGCGGCATGTGGATCGAGTTTTTCGACAGGCTCGATGAGGGCGAGGCTCTGATCTACGCGTTCGGCTGTTTGGGAATAAGTGCTCTGTTGGGCCTGTTCTTGGGAATGATGCCCCCAGTTGCCGTGTTCTCGGTGGGGCTTTTCATGCCAACGCTGTCGTATGTGTCGCTGCGCCAGGCGGCCGACCAGCTCGATGAACGCAAATCGATTATTCCCGAGCCGACGCGCGATGGGGCCTACGACGCCGAACCCAAGGCGCGCTTCGTTTTGCTTCTTGCGGGGTTGGCCCTGCTCGAGTTCGCGCTCGGCGTGGCTCGCGGCTTTCCCGACGGCCTTTCCATTGCGTTGTCGTTTCCGTTTCAGGCGACCCATCAGCTGCTTGTGCTCTGCTTGTGCGTTGCAGTGGTGTTTTGGGTGCTCGTGCGTGGCCGCCGGCTGAGTTTTGGCGCGCTGTGGTGGCTCGAAGTGCTGCTCATGGTGGCCGGCGTGGTGCTTATTGTGGCGAGCGATTTCGTGCAGTTTGGCGCCATGCTGATTACCGTGTCGAACACGTTCATGCTGGGCCTTTTGTGGTATGCAGTGTACGATTTTTCGCGGCACAGCTCCATTCCGCCGTATATAGCGCTGGGCGTGGTGTGGGTTGTGCATTTGCTGCCACGCGAGCTTGGCCGCTACCTGATGTTTTTATGGGGTCCCAGCGTTGGCAATTCGGTGTTCCTGGTTGCGGCGCTTGTGTGTCTTCTTTCGCTTTCGATGGCAGTGGTGTTGCGCAACTGCCAGCCGAGCCGTCCCTTCTTTGCGGCGCTTGGAGTGTCGCGTGCGTATGAAGAGCGGCTTCGCGCCGCCGTTCGCGACGATGGGGACGATGAAGCGGCTTCTAGGCGTGGGGCGTCGAGGGGCGCGCGAAGCGATGGGCCGGTTGGTGAGCTTGGGTCGATTGGTTCGCCCGACGTGCGCGATGACGCGTTGCCGGCCAACGGCGAAGGCGTCGTTGAGTCTTCGCTGAAAGCTCGATGCGATGCGCTGCAAGCGCGCTATGGCCTTACCGATCGCGAGCGCGATATGGCGTGGTATTTGGCGCAGGGCCGCAGCAAGAGCGCCATTGGCCAGGAGCTGCACCTTTCGGAAAACACGGTGAAAGGGTATACGCGCGGCATGTACTCGAAGCTGTGCATCCATTCAAAACAAGAATTGCTCGATATGCTCGATGCTGAATGAGCTTGAACGGCGAGGGCCCGATTTTTCTTGGCGGGACGGGGAACAGTTCTCCGTCACAGGTTAGGCATTCGATAAGCTCGCGGAATCGTCGCTGGGGCAGGGGCTGTTCCCCGTCCCGACTGAAAAAGACGACCCAGCTTTATTTTTTGAAGTCTATTGCTCTTGCAGGCGACGGATGACGGCGGCCACGTTTTCGGCATCGATGCTGGAATAGCACATCACGAATACGGTGTCGTCGCCGGCAAGCGAACCCGCAACGCCTTTCAGTTCGGCTGCGTCGAGCGACACGGTTACGCCGCTGGCCAGGCCCGATGGCGTGCGCAGCACGATGAAATTGTTCACGACCTCGATAGAATCGACCAGCTCGCCCACCATGCGCTGCAGCTTCAGGTCTTCGGGCAGCACATAGTAGCCATCGCGCGATTTCGCCAAGCCCATGCCCGCTATGTCGCGGGAAACGGTGGCCTGCGTGCAATCGTAGCCTTCGGCGGAGAGCTGCTCTACCAAATCGCGCTGGGTTTTGATGTTGCCCTTGCGAATGATGTCTCGAATAACGTCGTGTCGTACAGCGCGTTTCGTCATCTCGTTTCCCCTCTAAGAACGTGAAATCGGAATGCATAAAATACGTGGCGCAAGCCTAAGAATGCATAAATTGTACTCCTTGGGACAGGAAAATTCACGCGAAGTCCCGTTCAGGGGATATTTTTCGAATATGCGTGGGACAAGCCGGTTAATTGCCCAGGCTGGGCAATTGGTACAGCTTTGCCGACGCGATTAGTTCCCTTTATGTTCCTGATTGGCCCTCGCGATATCGATGAGCTCTTGGTTTGAGTGAACTCCCAGCTTTGCGTAGGCGTTCTTCGCGTGGGTTCGTACGGTGTTTTCCGAAACCACCAGGTGCTCAGCGATATACGTCTTGCTTCGCCCTTGCGCGATGAGCGCGGCCACTTCGGCTTCGCGCTTAGATAGGCCATACTCTTCTCGAAGCCATGCGTCGATAGGTTTCGCCTCGGGTCCTGCGGTTGCAGCCGGCTGTGCCGTGTGCGCGGATTCGAAACTGTCGTGCGTTTGGGCCTCGGGTGTAGGGGAGGCGCCCGGCTTTGTGCTGCTAGCTTTTGACGTTGCTTCCTTATCGGGTGCGAACAGTTTGCGTGTTTGCGGAAGGCTGTCGGACAACAAGAGCGCCATGCTCATGGCTAGGGCGAACACCATGATTCCTATGACGACGTTCGCCGCGGCGCTTGCGATGCCTGTCGCGCCAAGCGCGAGAATCGCCATGCGACCCACGTCGCGACCCAATACGCGCGCGGCCCATGCAAAGCCGTAAACCGAGAGGGCGTTGGCGGTTGTATGCCGGGAAACGTCTTGCAGAACCACCCACATCACTCCAAGCATGAGGGTATCGGCGATGTTGATGATGGCGATGGCATAGGGCGCCGCTTGCCCGGGCAGTACGGAAAGCATCAGCATGCCGCAGGCGACAAGCGCGATCTCGATGCGCCAGAGGAAGATAAAGCTGAGGCGCTTTTTCTGAACGCATGTCCACCACACGACGAAGAGCGCTATTGCAACCACGCCAAGCTGATGCGTGATTCGACCTGCGATGCCCAGTTCCACGGGCTCGCCCATGGGAAAGCCTCGCGAGATGCCGAGCGCAAGGCCGAACATGGCGAAGCCGGCCAAGAACAAAGCGCTTGTTTTGCGAGGCTCCCTATCGTACAGGGGCTGCGGCGCGGGTTCCTCGCCGGCGGCAACGCCGCCGTGTACGGGCGCCCTCATGGCTTGTTGCCAGCAAAGCAGCGAAATTGCTGGCATGAACATGCTTGTGATGGATGCGTTCGACGGACTCATGAAGCTCAACGCCAAACCGCCGACGGAGCCCAAGGCGAGCGACAAAAAGCCGTACATGATAGCCTGGCGCATGCCGAGGCGCACATACGCGGCAATCCATGTGGCTCCGCCGAACGCGCCGCCAATCCCCCCGATGACGCATGCTGCGAAAAACGCCCATGTCGTGTGCATGTCGGCATTAGCGACGAGGAAGACCGTGCTCAGCGTCATGAGCACGCAGCCCGTCCATGCGATGGCGGTATTGCCGTTTTTCGCCGAGGGCCGCTTGAAGGCGACGCATGCCCCGATAAGCATCGCGAGCCCATAGAACAGCTGGTTGACGATGGTGAAAATGCCGGCATCGCTTTGCGCGTACGAGCCGAAATAGTTCGACTGCATCCACACGCGTACGGCGGCAAGTCCGAGAAACGACGCAAGAAAAGGTTGCGCGAAAACGGCAGCGATGTTCTTCGGTTCGCGTTCGGGCACGATATCTTCCCCCTTGTAAGTGCTCAACGTCGTGTCATTCTACAACGAACGTGCGATCCCTGCAGTTCACACGTATGGTGTGAGTTTTCTCGTTTGCGCAGGACAATCACACGTTTGGTGGTTTGTGGGCTTGGTTTGGCAATCGTAGAGTTCGGCCCAACGAAACGTGAGGTTCGCAATGCGAAAGGGAGGACCAAAGATGCAAACAAAGGGGAGGGCGATGTCTCGCCGCCAGTTCGCGGGGATGATGGCCGCGGGCGCGGCCGTGGCCATGGCGGGATTGCCGAGCTGCACGCCGAAGCAGGCTGCGGCGGCCGAGGTTTCGAAGAGCTTCGACTATGACGTGGTTGTGCTTGGCGGCGGTGGTGCGGGCGTGACGGCCGCGGGCAAGGCTGCCGAAGCCGGTGCGAAAACCGTGCTGATCGAAAAAATGGGCTGGCTTGCCGGCTCGAGTTCTCTGTGCTTGGGCGGCTTCTATGGCGCGGGCAACGAGGTGCAGAAACGCGCGGGCGTCGAGGGCGATACGCCCGAGGCTCTGCTCGAATACTTCCTGTCGTGCAACGGCGACAAGCTCGACTACGACATTCAGGAATTCTGCGCGTATCATTTCGGCGAAACTATCGACTGGCTTTCGGAAGAGTTGGGCGTGCCGTTCAATGACGAGGTGTATTTGAAGGGCAAAGATACTGTCAAGCGCCAGTCGAAATGCAAGAACAGCGGTATGGACGCGCTTTCCGCGGTCTACGAATGGGCGAAGTCGCAAAACGTGGAGTTCATTTTCAGCCATACGGCCGAGACGCTTGTGACCGATGGCTCGGGGGCGGTGACGGGCGTTATCGTGCGCGACACCACAGGCCGCCGCTACCAGTTCAATGCGAAAAGCGTGATTGTCGCGACGGGCGGTTTCTGCCGCAACGCCGATATGATTGCCGAATACATGCCCGAATACACGCAGGTAGCGACTGAGGTCGGTCTCGGCTGCACGGGCGAGGGTCTGCAAATGGGCCTGGATTTGGGCGCCGACTACATCGGCCATGGCGGCGTGAACGGCATTCTGTGGTGCCCGGTTGCGTCGGGTCAGTCGAAGCTCATCGACAAAAAAGCCATGTGGGTTGACGCTTCGGGCAAGCGCTTCGCGAACGAGGGCGGTCAGACTCACGACATTTTCTACCAGGTGGCGCATTTCGACGGCGCGAAGTTCTATGCGGTGTACGACCAGGCGATGGTCGATGCTCTGAAGGGCGTGCCCGCGAGCGATTTCCAAATCGGCCTCGATAAGGGTGTGTTCACGAAGGGCGAAACCGTTGCCGAGGCCGCCGAGGCGCTCGGCCTTGATGGAGCGGCGTTCCAAGCGCAGCTCGACGAGTACAACGCGATGTGCGAAGCGGGCTCGGACACGCAGTTCAAAAAGAAGGCTGCGAATATGGTTGCCCTCACGCAGGCGCCGTATTACGTGCTCACTATGAGCGTTTCGAGTCACGGCACGTTCGGCGGTTATCACGTGAATACCGATTTCCAGGTGCTCGATACCGACGGCAACCCCATCCCGAATTTGTATTCGGCAGGCGAAGTATGCTCGGGCACGTTCATCTATGACGATTATCCGGCAGGCGGTTGTGGCCTGAACTGGGCGTACACGTCTGGCCGCTTTGCGGGCACGAATGCTGCGAATGCTGCGCTCGCGTAAAACGGAATACTCGCGCGCAAGCGCTGTTTAGCCCCTCCCTTCGGCCCTGCGTTCGACGCATTCGAACGCAGGGCTTTTTTGATTGTTCGGGATGCTCAGGGCCGGGGCGCCCGTTCCGTCATTTTCCGCACGAGCCAAACAGCACTGAATGTGCCGTTTGCGCGAGCCAGGGCTTTGACGGAACGGGCGCCCCGGCCCCGAGCATCTGGATAAGCGTTCTGTTCTTCCCCAACAACCTGGCAACGCCTTGGTGGAAGTGTCTTGTGCTTTGGCCGAAATCGCCGCGTTCGGGTTACGATATGCATTACTACGAAAAACGAACCTGCACGGTAGGTTTTTGCGTGCGGGAGAGAGACGAGGGTCTCATGAGAGAAGCAACTGCTGCACGCAATGCTGCCCTGGCGGAAAGCCAACCTGCGCGCGAGGCGAACATCGCTGCCATCGCCGCGCATCTGCGCGCCGGCGCGAAGCGCGAGTGCCGCCAGGTGGGCATCGAGCTCGAACATATTTGCGTCGACGGCACGGGCGACCCCATAACGTATAGCCAGCCCAACGGCGTGCGCGATGTGCTCATCACGCTTCAGAAGAAGTACCCGCAGGTCACCGTGCATGATAACGATCTACTTGGCGTGGCGCGTCCCGGCGCTGCGGTTACCATCGAGCCCGCTGCGCAGCTGGAGCTTTCTGCGGGCCCGTTTGAGAAGCTCATCGATGCGAAGCGCGTGTTCTTGGAATTCGAAGACGACGCGCGCGAAGCGCTCGAGCCCATCGGCGGCAAGGCCCTGACGCTGGGCTTCGACCCGGTGAATCGCGCCGCCGACAAAGAGCTCATTCCGAAGGCCCGCTACGACTATATGAACGAATACCTGTCGTCCATCGGGCCGTGGGGTCCGCGCATGATGCGCGGCAGCGCGTCTACCCAGGTTTCTATCGATTACCTCGACGAGGCCGATTGCATTGCGAAGATGCGCGTGGCGCAGGTGCTCACGCCCCTGTTTGCCCTGATGTGCGACAACTCGCCTGTGTTCGAGGGAAGCCGTCGCCCGCATCCGCTTATGCGCACCGAGATTTGGAAGTACTGCGACCCCGATCGCTGCAATGCGGTGCCGGGCATGTTCGACGAGGGCTTTGGCTTTGCCGACTATGCCGCGTATCTGCTGGACGTTCCCGCCATTGTGGCGCTCGACGACGACGGCGAGGCGCGCTACGACACGCGCACGTTTGGCGAGATATTCGCGAATCGCGTCATGGCCGACGAAGAGGTATTCCATGCAATGTCGATGGTGTTTCCCGATGTGCGCCTGAAGAGCTACGTTGAGATTCGCCCGGCCGATTCCATGCCCATTCCGTATGTGCTTGCCTATGCGGCGCTGATAAAAGGCCTGTTCTACGGCAAGGGTTCGCTGGCATCGCTCGTGCAAAGCTGCCAGGGAATCACCGAGGCCGACGTGGCTGCCGCCAAGGAAGCCCTGATGGAAAAGGGGTACGATGCCGAGGTGTACCAGCGTTCGGCGGGCGAGATGTGCGACGAGCTTATCGGCTTGGCGCGCCGTGGGCTTCCTGCGGTCGAGTGGACTTTCCTCGATCCGCTGGCCGAGTTGGTGGCGCGTCGCGTAACTCTTGCGGATTTGGATATTTCAACGCGGTAGTTTGCTATAGTACGAGGTCACGATAAGAAAGGTTTGGCCTTATGCTCAATACAACCAACGCCCGCGGGCGTCGAATGAAACTCATCGCCGTTGCGTGCGCGATGTGCGTGGCCCTGGCGGCCCTGGCTGGGTGCTCGGGCACGGGTTCGTCGTCGCAGCAGAAAACGCCGGCGCAGCTCAATCGCGAGTACATGTCTAGCGTGAATTCCATCAGCTCCGAGGCATCCAGGGCCCTGAGCGATTTCGGCGATGCCGCTGCGAAACAAGACGTGGCCGCCATGCGCTTGGCCGCCGCCGATGCGGGCAAGGCGCTCGACAAAATCGATTCGCTCGAAGCCCCCGACGCGCTCAAAGATGTAAGCGACGAATATAAGGCTGGAGCCGACGATTTGAGCCAGGCGCTTTCCGACTATGTCGAGATTTATTCGAAGGTCAAAAACGCCGGTGACGACACGGCGGCCGCCGCTTCTGCCGCCGAGGGCATCGACGACGTGAAGGCTCGCTACGATTCGGGCGTAACGCATTTGTCGAAAGCCGATTCGATGGTGGCCGAAATGGCTGACGACTCGAATTCCGACAGCTCTTCGAAGTAATGGCCGGGCAGAACAATCAACGGCATTCCAAACGCGGGTCCTCGAAGGGCCCGCGTTTTTCGCATGCCGACGAAAACCGTTCGCAGCAGGGCGGCGGCAAGGGGGGCGAAGGCCATCGGGGTCGGCAGTCGGCGTCGAGGGGCCGGCAAAATGATGAACGGGCCCCACGTAAAAGCGGCAAGCCCCAAAGCGCGAAGAGCGGCAAGCCACGCACTGCCGGCAAAGCGTCTTCGCTGCATTCCCAAAAGCCGAAACAGTATGCCGTGCATGTCGCGCACCACGCCCCTCGAAGCGCATTTCTTCCCGTGAATATGGACGACGTGCGTGCCCGCGGATGGGACGGCGTCGACTTCGTGTATGTGTGCGGCGACGCGTACGTGGACCAATCGTCGTTCGGCATGGCCATCATCACGCGCGTGCTTGAGTCGCATGGCTACAAAGTGGGCATCATTGCTCAGCCCGATTGGCGCAACGTCGATTCCATCAACGTGTTTGGCGAGCCGCGTCTGGGCTTTTTGGTATCGTCGGGCAACATGGATTCCATGGTGAACCATTACACCGTAAATAAGAAGCCGCGCAGCCAGGACGCGTATTCGCCGGGCGGCAAAGCGGGCTTGCGTCCCAACCACGCCACGGCGGTGTATGGCAACCTTATTCGTCGCGTGTACAAGCACGTGCCTATTATCTTGGGAGGCATCGAGGCAAGTCTGCGCCGGCTTGCCCATTACGATTACTGGTCCGATTCGCTCAAGCGCTCCATTCTGCTCGATTCTGGTGCCGACCTGCTGATTTACGGCATGGGCGAGCGCGCTATCGTTGAAGTCGCCGATGCGCTCGCCGCAGGCATCGCCGTGGAAGACATCACGTTCGTTGACGGCACGGTGTACAAGGCGCGCTCGCTCGAAAATGTGGTGGATGCCATCGAACTGCCGAAGTTCGAGGCTTTGCAAGCCGACAAGCTGGAATATGCGCGCAGTTTCAACGTGCAGTGGATCAATTCCGACCCGTATCGCGGCAAGCGTTTGGTGGAGGAATACCCGCATAATGTGTTCGCGGTGCAAAACCCTCCGCAAAAGCCGCTGTCCACCGACGAGCTCGACGCCGTATATCGGTTGCCGTACGCGCGCGACTACCATCCCGATTACGAGGCCGCCGGCGGCGTGCCCGCCATTCAAGAAGTAAAGTTCAGCCTATCGAGCAATCGCGGGTGCTTCGGCGAGTGCAGCTTCTGCGCGCTGACGTTTCATCAGGGGCGCATCGTGACGGCGCGAAGTAAAGAATCACTGGTCGAAGAGGCGAAACAGCTGATTCGCGACCCAGAATTCAAAGGATATATCCATGATGTGGGCGGCCCGACGGCGAACTTCCGCGCACCGGCGTGCAAGGCGCAGCTGCGTCGCGGCGCGTGCGCGAACAAGGCATGCCTGTTTCCCGAGCCGTGCAAAAAGCTCGAGGTCGACCATTCCGATTACCTCGACGTGCTGCGCGCATTGCGCGGCCTGCCAGGCGTGAAGAAGGTATTCGTGCGCAGCGGCGTGCGTTTCGACTACGTGATGGCCGATTCCGACGACACGTTTCTGCGCGAGTTGTCGCGGTACCACGTAAGCGGACAGCTGCGTGTGGCCCCCGAGCATGTGAGCGATGCCGTGCTTTCGGTGATGGGAAAGCCAAAAAATGCCGTGTACCAGGCATTTTGCAAGAAGTTCGAGACTATCAACAACAAGCTGGGACTTAAGCAATTCGTCGTGCCGTATTTGATGAGTTCGCATCCGGGCTCCACGTTGAAAGAGGCCATCGAGCTGGCTGAATTCTGTCGCGATATGGGCTTTAATCCCGAGCAGGTGCAGGATTTCTACCCGACCCCTTCGACCATGTCGACGGTGATGTACTACACGGGCGTCGATCCGCGTACGATGAAGCCAATCTACACGCCGAAAAGCACGCACGAGAAAGCCTTGCAGCGTGCCCTTATTCAATATCGCAACCCCGCGAATCGCGATTTGGTGCGCGAGGCGTTGCGCAAGGCCCATCGCGAAGATCTTATTGGATATGGGCCGAAATGTTTGGTGCGGCCCGCCGATGGGCGCAGCGGCCAGGGCAAAAGGCCGAACGGCAATGGGCAGAGGCGGCGAAAACCGGGCCAAATCCGCTAAAATCGCGTTTCAGGGCACAAAAAGTCGATTTTGGGGCGGATTGCTTCGACAAATGGCTTGGGATAAGCTGCATAGTAAAAAGATATGCCACATATCATAACGATATGTGGCATATTTTATGCGCGTCATGCGATTTGCGCTTCCCGTGGTGCCGGTTCAGCGAAAAATCCGCCCCAAAACCGCGATGTTCTGCCAAAAACTAGTGATTTATGTGCGCGACGGCGCCTAGGCGCCCCAATGTGGCTATGAGGTCGCTCATGTCGATGGGCTTTGCGACGTGGGCGTTCATGCCGGCCGAAAGCGCGTCTTTTACATCGGACGAGAACGCGTTCGCGGTAAGCGCTACGATGGGGATGCTGCGAGCATCGCGGTTGGGCAGGGCGCGAATCGCGCGGGCTGCGGCATAGCCGTCCATGTTTGGCATCATCACATCCATGAGCACCGCGTCGAAGTGACCGGCTTCCGCCGCCGCGAACGTGGCGACGGCCTCTTCGCCGTCTGCCGCGCGCTCTATGGTCGCCCCTCGCTCGCCGAGCAATTCCTCCATAACCAGTGCATTGATGTCGTTGTCTTCGGCAAGCAGAAAATGGGCGCCCGAGACATCGAATTGCCGTGCGGCCGCGCGGCAATCGGCGCCGTCGGATTGGTTTTGCGCATGCAGGTCTCGTCGCAGTGTGAGGTCGACGCGGAATGTGGAGCCGCACCCCAGCTCGCTTTCAACATCGATGGTTCCGCCCATGGCGTCGACCAGCGCTTTTGTGATTGACATGCCCAAACCTGTGCCTTGAATGCCGGCGACATTCGATCCTCCGCGCTCGAATGGTTCGAAAATTTTCTTTTGCAGCTCGGGCGGCATGCCCATGCCCGTATCGCGCACGGTGAAACTCACGAGCATGAAATTCTTGCCCCTGTCTCCCTCGTTTTTCACGATGAGGTCGACGGCGCCTCCTTCGTGCGTGTATTTCACGGCGTTCGAAAGCAGGTTCAGCAAGATTTGCTCGATTCGCATGCGGTCGGCCAGGAATGCGCGATGCGTTGCCTGCGAGATGTCGATCGAAAGCTGCTGATGCTTGCCTGCGGCTTGCGGTCCGATGATTGCCTGCACATCGGCCACGATGGCGTCCACGTCGCATGACGATTCGTGCATCTGCACCTGGCCGCTTTCGATGCGCGCCATGTCGAGCACGTCGTTGATCAGCCCCAAAAGATGCTGCGACGATCGCTCGATGACATCGAGGCATTCATCGACCTTGCTGGCGTTTTCGACGTTGTGCCGGGCGATGGCGGCCATGCCCACGATGGCATTGATGGGCGTGCGAATGTCGTGCGACATATTCGCGAGGAATTGGCTTTTCGCCTCGTTCGATTCGCGTGCAACGGCAAGGGCGGTTTGCAATCGCTCGGTATTTTGGCGCTCGGCCGTACGGTCGGAAAGCACCAGGATGAACTTGTCGGTGCCGTCGATGTTTTCGCGATAGAGCGATTCGAGGTACCAGCGCACCTCACCTGTTTTCTGGTGGATGCGTTCGCGGTAGCCGGTGAGGCAATCGCCGACCTGCATCGAAAGCGCTTCGGCGCTGCTGAACGGCGGCGTGGGATTTTTGGCCGAGGCGGAAAGCGCGCGAATGCCGCTGCGCATGTCGTCGGGCGATACGCCTAGCAGCCGTTCGATGTTCGGGCTTATGTATTCAATGGTGAAATCGGGCGGGTCGAGCATGATGAAGATGTCGTCGGTGGCGTCGGCCAGCCTGCTGAACAGCTGCTCGCGGGCGCGCAGTTCGCGCTTTTTCTCGTCGACGGCGGCTTTGGCGCGGTGGCGGAACACGGCGAACACGATGGCCCCCGTCGCGATGAGGCCGCTCGCTACGCATGCGACCACCGACCAATGGACATGCGAGCCTTGGATGAGCGCGCCGGCGCTGGGCGTGGTGGCCAGCGCGAGCAGGTCGTCGCCCGCACCGGGCGGCAAGATGATTTGGGCTAGAACGTCGAGGGGTGTTTCCGAAGCAATCGACATGGGAACCTCGCAATCGGTAGAGCAGGTTAGAACATGCCGGAACCATAGCGAAGGAATGCGCGCGCGTTGTGGAATACGGGCGCCGGATGCCGTATTGTGAGGGGCCTGTTGCCAGATGGGGGGCGGCGTGTTGATTGACGAGCTTCGTGTGCGCCGAAATTGGGTCGAAGGGGGGCGCTTCCCTTCGACCCATGGAACTATTTCTTCAAGGGAAAGCGCGCGGTGAACGTGGTGCCTTCGGCTTTGGAGCTTGCGACGGAAAGCGTGCCGCCGTGTTCTTCGACGATGCTGCGGGCGATGGAAAGCCCCAGGCCGTAGCCTCCTGCGCCGCTGGTGCGAGCCTGGTCGGCGCGCCAGAAGCGGTCGAATACGTGTGGCAGGCTTTCGGCGGGAATGGGCTCGCCCGTGTTGTGCACGCTGAGCTCGGCGTGTTTACCCTCGCGCCTGACGCGCACGAGCACGCGTCCTCCATCGCCGGCGTATTTGCAGGCGTTGTCGATGAGGATGCCGCATACGCGTTCGATGTCGCTGCGCACGCAGCGCAGAGCGACGGGGCCTGGCGCGTCGGCATCTACATCTACGCCGCGCTCGAACGCCACGGCCTCGAATTGCAGCACGGCGCGCTGCGCGAGCGATGCAAGGTCGGCGTCCTCGCGCTGCTTGCCCATGTCGGCGTGCTCGCTTGCTTCGGCGGCGTCGTGCTTCGCGAGGGACAGCATGTCTTCCACCAGGCCCTGCATGCGTTGCCCCTCGTCTTGGATGCCCTCGATCCATTGGCGCTGGCTTTCGATGGTTCTCTCGGGGTGCTCGAGTGCGATGGACGCGTCGGCCAGGATGACGGTGATCGGCGTTTTCAGCTCGTGCGATGCATCGGCGATGAATTGGCGCTGTGAGCGCCAGGCTTGTTCGACGGGGCGCAGCGCCCAGCGCGAGAAGAACAGCGATATTACGAAAAACGCCGCCAGCACGGCTGCGGCCACGCCCGCGAGCGTCAACGCGAGCGATTTCCAACCCGCGGCCGAATCGGCATCGGCGAAAGCGATATAGGTGGCGTTGCCGCAGGTGCGTTTTTCAAAAAACAGGCCAAGGTCGTTGAAGGCGCCCGTTCCGTCGTCGGCATTGGCAATGCGGGAAAGTGCTTGGTCGAGCAGCTCGTCATCGATGTCGGCCGTGCCTGCGGGCGAAGTTTCGATGGCGTCGCCCGCATCGGTGAGCGTATACACGGCGACGGGAATGGTTTGGCCTTGTCCGCCGCCGATTTTCGGGGCGGCGGCACCGGCGTCGCTTGCTTGGTCAGGGACATCGGCCTGGTCGGCCTCGGCGGCGGCTTGCGGTGCTGCGTCTGTCGCGTCGGCATCGCTTGGCGCTGGCGCGGCGGCACCAGGGTCGTCGCCGGTCGGTTTGTCGCCGTGGCCGCGTTGGCCTTGGGCCGCGTCGATGGAACTTGCGATGGCGTGCTGGACTTCGGCGGTGTCTTGCTTCCAATCGAACACGCAAATCGCCGAGAAGGCAAGGGCCACCACCACGGCCACGCAAGCCATGTTCAGCGCGACGAATTTCATGCGCAGGCCGCCGAACACGGTGTTGCGCTGCGCGTTTGTCCCTTTACGCATCGCGGCCTTCTGTCAGCCGATAACCCACGCTGCGAATGGTCTCTATGTGGGCGTCGGCCTCTAAAAAGCGCAGCTTCTTGCGCAAAAACGAAACGTATGCTTCCACGTTGTTGTCTTCGACGGTTGCGTCGGCGCCCCACACGCGGTCGATGATGGTTGCTTTCGGCACGGTTTTGCCGGCGTTCGACATAAGTACGCGGGCGAGGGCGAACTCTTTGGCCGAAAGATGGATCGACGCGCCATTGCGCGACAGCTCGCGTTCGTTCAAGTCCAAGACGAGGCCGAAGTTGGAAATGGTTTCGAATTCGACTTCGCCGCGGCGGCGGGTGAGGGCGCGCAGGTGCGCCATGAGCTCTGCGGGGGCGAACGGCTTGGTCATGTAGTCGTCGGCGCCCGAATCCAGGCCGCGGATTTTATCGGGCACGGCGTCGCGCGCGGTAAGCATGAGCACCGGGGTGGCCACGCCGGCGCGGCGCATGTCGGCCGCGATGTCGAAGCCGTTTTTCTTCGGAAGCATCACGTCGAGTATCGCCACGTCGTAGGTGCCTTGCGTGGCAAAGCTGTAGCCGGTTTCTCCGTCGTTGGCCACGTCGACTGTGTGACCGGCCTCTTCCAGAATGTGTGCGAGTGCGTCGGCCAAACGCTCGTCGTCTTCGACAATTAGTAGGTTCATGGTGTGCGCCAATCTGTTGTGTCCCGCCGTCGTTTCCCTATCGGGCCCTCCGCCGAAGCCGGCGCTGCGGCTACCGCTCGCTTTGCTCGCTCTGCGCCTTATGAATAAGGGCGGTATGTGCGCAGACGTCTTCGGCGGAGGGCCCGATAGGGAAACGACTGCTTCTTGCGTTTCGAAATTGTCACGCGGGCTTTCGTGTCTTTCATTCTATCTGCGGTTCTGAAAGAAGGCTGAAAGCTTTTTGGGCTTTTCAGCGGGTTTTCAGGATGGGCTTTTAGCATGACGGCCATGGATTTGACCTCGATTTTGCGAGATTGGAGCTGTCATGGCTGGATATACGGGAACGTTCGAGCGCAAAGAAGTGAAGTATCGGCTCACGGCCGCGCAGACGCGGGCGATTAAGCGCGCGCTTGAGGCGTACATGGCGCCCGACGAGTATGGGCAAACGTCCATCACGAGCATGTATTACGACACGCGCAAGCGCGACATGATTTCGCGTTCGCTCGAGAAGCCCTTATACAAGGAAAAGCTGCGTTTGCGCACATATGGGCCGCGCGACGCGTCCGCGCCGGTGTTCGTTGAGCTGAAAAAGAAGCACAAGGGCATCGTGTACAAGCGGCGTATCGCAGTAAGCGAGTCGGCGGCGCAGCTGCTGATGGCGGGCGTGCCTTACGAGCGGGCCATCACGCGCAACCCCTTGGCCGATGCCGCGCTTCAGGCCGAAGCCCATTCGCCGAAAAGCTACCAGATAGCGGCAGAAATTGCCGCGTGCGTGCGCCGCAATGGGCCGGTGTACCCGTCGATGGCCATTTTGGTGGAGCGCGTGGCATGGGCGCCGCTCGCCGACGAGCGCGGGGCTGAAGCCGAAGGCGTGCGCATCACGTTCGACGAGCGCATCCGCTACCGCGACATGTTCAAGCCGGCCGACCGTCGAGCGGCGGTTGCGCTGCTTTCGCCCGGCGAGGCCATTATGGAGGTGAAGGTGCCGGGCTCCTACCCGTTGTGGCTGGTGGATGCGTTGGATGCGTGCAAGGCATACCCCACATCGTATTCGAAGTACGGCGAGGCGTACTTGGCGTGCGAAGGCAAAGCGGCGCCTGCGGCCTATCGCTGCCAAGTTGCCCTCGATGCGGCGGGCGTCGCGTCGGCCGATGGCGCGTGCGATTTCCCGACGGTTTCCGACGTGGATGTATACCCCGCCATCGCCCAGCTCGACCTTCCCAAGATTGCCGTGGGCGCGTAAGGCCCACGTGCCATTCTTAAGTTTCTGAAAAAAGGAGTTTCCACTATGTTCGACCTCGTATCCACCTCGATTTTCGGCGCGACCGATTCTGCCATGGCAAGCGTTTCGACGCCCGAATTCCTGCTGTGCTGCCTGGCCTCCATCGCGTTGGGCGCCGCCTGCGCGGGCATTTACATGTTCCGTCATACCTATTCGAAGAACTTCGTGGTAACGCTGGCGTTGCTGCCGCTTATCGTGCAAATGGTGATCACGCTGGTGAACGGCAACCTGGGCGCGGGCATCGCGGTGATGGGCGTGTTCAACCTGGTGCGCTTCCGCAGCATTCCCGGTTCGGCGAAAGACATCGGAAGCGTGTTTTTGGCTATGGCAATCGGCCTGGCCACGGGCATGGGCTTCATTGGGCTAGCGGTGCTGTTCACCATCATCGTGGGCATCGTGAACGTCGTGTACGCGTGCACGCCGTTCGGCAAGCCGGCCGAGCCGGGCAAACGCCTTACCGTGTCGGTGCCCGAAGACTTGGAATTCGATGGCATGTTCGACGACATTTTGGGCCACTACACCGCCAACCACGAACTGGTGGAGATTCGCACCACGAACATGGGCAGTCTGTACCAGCTGGAATATGAGGTGCGCATGCGTCAACCTGGCCTGGAGAAACGCATGATAGATGAGATGCGCACGATGAATGGCAACCTGAAAATTTCGCTGGGCCGTGCGCCCATGGCCAAGGAGGTTTTGTAATGGCACGAAACGCGTTTGATTGGACGCAGCACGTTCGCATCGCGTGCGGTGCGAATATTGATGGGGGCGGTGCGGGGGAAAGCGTGCGCGAAAACGGTTGGGCTTTCGCTGCGGCCGCCTCTGCGGAAAGCGCGCAGGCCAGCGGCGCGGATGCGGGCCGCGACGTTTCAGGCGCGGCGGCGCAAACCGCTGCGGCGAAGCGTGTCGACTTCGTGGGCATGCTGCGCGGGGCGGGCCTGCTGCTCGCCGGCTGCGCCGCCGCGGCATTGCTGTTCTCGGCTTCGGGGTGCACGGCCGCCGGCGCCAGCGATGCGGCGGGCACCACGACGGCCGAGGTGTTGGAAGAAAACGCGACCGAGCAGGACGATTCGACCGAATACGCGAGCTTCGAGGACGTGGCTGCGGCTTTCGACGCCTCGTCGCTTGACACCGACTATTCCAAACGCGATATGGATGCGAGCTACGACGCGTCAGGCGCGACGAAGATAGCGCTTTTAGGCGCGTCGGCCAATGTGTCGGGCTCGGGCGCTTCGGTCGATGGCTCGACGGTAATCATTTCTGCGGCCGGCACGTACATCGTTTCGGGCGAGCTTTCCGACGGGTCTGTCGTGGTGGCGGCGGGCGAAGACGATAAAGTGCAGTTGGTGCTTGATGGCGCGACCATCGCGTGCTCGGCGGGTGCGGCGATCGATGTGCAATCGGCCGACAAATGCTTCATCACGCTGGCCGACGGCACGACGAGCGCGCTTTCCGATGCGGCCGAGCATTCCGACGACACGAACGCCTGCGTGTATGCGGCCTGCGATTTGACTATCAACGGCTCGGGTTCGCTTTCGGTTTCGGGCAACTGTCGCCATGGCGTATTCAGTAAAGATGACCTGGTGGTATATGGTGGCGACATCGATGTGACCGCTGTAGAAGACGGCCTGCATGGCAAAGACTCGGTAAAAATCGGCGATGGCGACATTTCAATCGAAGCTGGCGGCGACGGCGTGAAATCGACCAAAGACGACAAGCCCACGAAAGGGTTCGTGTATGTGAGCGGCGGCACGCTTTCAATTGATGCCGAAGACGACGGCATTCAGGCGAAGACCTATTTGGAGGTTGCCGGTGGCACGGTAGATGTGGAAGCGGCCGACGATGCCCTGCATTCCGACCTGGAAGGCGCGTTGAACGGCGGCGATACCACGGTAAGCTGCGGTGATGATGCGTTCCATTGCGAAACGAAGCTCGAGGTGAACGACGGTTCGTTCACTGCGGAGACGTGTTGCGAAGGTTATGAAGCCGAGCAGGTGATTGTGAACGGCGGCGATACCTATATCTGCGCGACCGACGACGCGCTGAACGCCTCGGCGGCCGATTTGAGCGACGATTCGAGCGACGATGCGTCCGATGATCTTGAAGAAGGCTCGACCATGAACGGCGAGCCCGGGGCGAACGCCGTGCAGCCTGACGGCACGATAGGCGGCAGCAGCTCGACGGAGGACCCCTCCGCGACGCAGACCAACGACGGCCAGCAAAATGACGGCGCGCCGAGCGAACCGCCGAGCGGCGGTGCGGGACAGGCCGGCCAGGCGGGTGCGACCGCTGGCGCAGCGCCAGGCGACATGGGCGGCGGCCAGGCTCCTGATGCGGGCGGCGCCATGGGCGGTCAAGCGCCCGATGGCGGCAATGGCGCGGGCGATGCCCCCGGTGCCTCCGACTCGAACTGCCTTATCCAAATCAACGGCGGCACGGTGGTGCTTGACGCGCAGGGCGACGGCGTCGATTCCAATGGCAATGTTGAAATCACGGGCGGAACGCTGCTGGTCAACGGTCCGTCGAGCGACGGCGACGGCGCATTCGACTACGACGGCGAAGCCACGATTTCGGGCGGCACGGTGATTATGGCGGGGTCTACCGGCATGGCGCAAAGCTTCACGAGCGGTACGCAGGCGTTCGCCATGGTGCAGGTAAGCGGTACCGCCGGAAGCGAAATAGAGCTTTCCGACACCAGCGGCACTGTGCTTGCAACGCTCACGGCGACGAAGTCGTTTGGCTGCGTGCTGGTGAGCGGCGCGGGCATTGCCGACGGCGACACGGTAACGGTGTCGGTGGACGGCGAAGCCACCACGGCAACGGCATCGACCACGGGCACGAGCGGTATCGCCTTTGGCGGCGGCGGCATGGCGCCCGGCGGCATGGGCGGCGGTTCCGCAATGGGTGGACGATCCGGTCAGGGCGTTTCGGCCAAGTAAGTGCCTGCATACAAAGCCTTCCCTTCCCCTGGGGCCTATTGCGGTAACGCGGCAGGCCCCATTCCGTTTGCGGGGAGCGGTGGGGGCTCGCCGCTTGGATGCTTTCTGGATTATTTCGCACGGCTTCCTGAATTTGCTAGGCTGTAAAACTCGGAAAACGGCCATTCGACGATGCCCTTCGGCGGCATGCGTCTGCAGCAACGGGAAGGGGTGCGCATGGACAAGCTGAGAGATGCGGCATGGCGCGTGCGCGCGTTTTTCCGGCGCGATGCGGTGTTGGCGATTGCGCTTGTGTGCGCCGCGGCGTCGTGCGCGGCGGTGCCGCCCGATGCGCAATACGCCACATATGTCGACTGGCGAACCATCGGCCTGTTGTTCTCCCTGATGGTTGCTACGTCGGGCTTGGCTGCCGCGGGCGTGCTTTCGCGGGCGTGCCGCGCGTTGGTGCGCGCATGCAAGAGCGGCGGCGTGCTTATCGCCGCGCTCGTTGCGCTCACGTTTTTCTCGAGCATGGTGGTTACCAACGATGTTGCGCTGGTGGCGTTCGTGCCGCTGGCCCTTGCGGCCCTGCGCGAGGCAGGTCTGGTGCGCAGGCTCGCGTTCGCCGTTGTGTGCATGACTATCGCTGCGAATGCGGGCAGCATGCTGACGCCCATCGGCAACCCGCAGAATATCTATGTGCTCAGCGTGTCGGGTATGGCCCCTGGTGAGCTTGTCGCGGCCATGGCCCCGTATTCGGCTTTGGCGTTCGGATTGCTTGCGGCTGCCATCGGCGTTTCCGAGGTGCGCGATCGCAAACGCTTCAAGCATGTGTCGGCGCAGGTGGCGGACGTAAATCCTTCGATTTCCGAGCGTTCGCTTGCTGCGCGGGACATAGCGCCATGGATGCTGCTCATCTTGGTGTGCCTGTTGTGCGTGGCCCGTATCGTTCCCGTTTCCGTTGCCGTTGCCGCTGCGCTTGTTTTGGCGTTCGCCTTCAACAAAACCGCGCTTCGCCATGTCGATTACGCCTTGCTGCTTACATTTGCGGCGTTTTTCATTTTTGTGGGCAATGTCGCTCGCGTCGAAATGGTGCGCGATGCGGTGGCTTCCCTCGTCGACGGCCGCGCGTTGTTGGCGGGCGCCGCGGCGAGCCAGGTTATTTCGAATGTGCCGGCTGCCATTTTGTTGTCGGGCTTCACGGCCGACTGGCCTGCGCTGCTCGTGGGCGTGAATATAGGCGGCCTGGGCACGCTTGTGGCCTCGATGGCGAGCCTTATTTCTTACAAACAGCTCGCGGTGGCATATCCCGAATTGAAGGGCTATTACCTGCGTATGTTTTTGGGCATCAATTTCGCCTTTCTGGCTGCGCTTTTCGTGCTCGCATTCATGCTTTCGTAGGCCTGCGGTGGCGCCCGAGCCTCTTCTATAACCGCGCGTTATGATGCCCATAATAAGACGCTATGATGCTCAAGAGCCGTGAAAAAAATGCCGTTTACCAGGCTTTATAACGCTTCGTTATCGATTCGATAGCATGCGTTGAATTGCGTTTGCGCCCACATCGACCCTATGCTCGGTTCAGCGAAATTTCGCAAGGATTTGAGGGAAATAGGGAGGCATTCATGGATCTTTCCAGAAGGTCATTCATCTCGGGCTTCGCTGCGGCTGGTGCGGTTGCGGCCGCCGGCTTGGCCGGCTGCTCGCCGAAGTCTGAAGAAACCAAGTCGGCGCCTGCGGCCGGCTCCGATGCGGCCGAGGCCGTCAAACACGACCCCAAGGGCACCGAGAGCTGCGACTTGGTCGTCGTCGGCTCTGGCACGGCTGGCATGTGCGCCGCCGTTCGCGCGGCTCAGCTGGGCGCGAACGTTATTCTGCTTGAGAAAAACGTGCTCGTGGGCGGCTCTTCGGGCTATGCCGAGGGCATTGGCGCGGTGAACTCGTACATGCACAAGAAGGCGGGCCTGTCGTTCGACGACAACGAAGTATTCTTGCGCACGCAGGAATACCACCACTGGTCGGCCGATTCTGCCGTGCTGCGTCGCTACATCGAGAATTCGGGCGCGACCATCGACTGGCTGCACGACGATTGCGGCGTGGAATTCTACACCGCCACGGTTACGGCCCCCACGTCGTACCCGAGCTGGCATTTGGGCGCTGACGAGAACGGCAACGTGACGCGCATCAGCGAGTCCACCATCAAGGTGCTGCAGAAGCGCTGCGAAGAACTGGGTGTCGACCTGCGCACGGAAAGCCCCGCGACCGGCCTTATGACGGCCGATGACGGCAGCGTGTGCGGCGTGTATTTCCAAAAGGGGCGCGACGAATACGCTATCGAGGCCAAGAACGTGATTCTGGCCACGGGCGGCTATTCGAACAACCAGGAAATGTGGGAAGAGTTCACGAAGCTCGACTTCGACCGCGTGTGGAATTGGGGCGCCGACGGCCGCGATGGCGACGGCATCCGCTGGGCACGCGAGCTGGGCGCTGACCTGCACATTCCCTCGAACCTCATGTTCGGCAGCATCCGTTGCGCCGGCGCTGCCGAGTTCGAAGACCATGCCGGCTGGGTGTTCTCGTGGGAGCCTGCGCTGCGCGTGAACCAAGACGGCGTGCGTTTCATGAACGAGGCCCTCGCGGCCGACTTCAGCCGCGGCGGCAATGCGGTGATCGCGCAGACCAAGGCGTTCGTCATTTTGGACAAGGCCTACCTCGACAAGATGACCGACGAGGCGCTGCCCGTCGGCCTGGAATCGGTCGGCATTATTTCGGGCGAGCCTTTGACCGACGCCCGCGACCTGGTGGAGGCCGCCGTCCAAAAGGGCGACGTGTTCAAGGCCGATACCATTGAAGATTTGGCCAAGCAAATGGGCGTCGACCCTGCCGCGCTGGCGAAGACCGTCGATGAGTTCAACGCGTGCTGCGCAGCGGGCGTCGACGAGAAGTTCGGCGCGACCGCCGAGGCCTTGGTGCCGGTTGCGACCGCCCCGTTCTACGCTTCGGTTGCCCAGCCCACCGTGTTCACTTCGGTCGGCGGCTTGCGCGTCGACGAGCGGCTGCGCGTTCTGGACACCGACGGCCAGCCCATCAAGGGTCTGTTCGCCGTGGGCACCGACGCCAGCTCGTACACCGGCCGCGACTACGACGTGGGAATCATGTCCGGCGCCGAGCAGGGCTGGTGCGCCACGGGCGGCCGCCTGGCTGCTGAGTACATCGTGTCGGGCAAGGCTGAATAGCGCCGATTTCCGGCAGCGATGTCTTGCGCCTTGCACAATACTGGGCGCTTTAACGAAATAATTCATCTCACAAGGCCCGTTCGCGCCCCTCCCTTCAGCGAACGGGCCTTTGTCGTGCCTAATGCGGCAAGAAGCGCTTCGCGCATCGCGGCAATGGAGTAAGCTTAGCATCGAAGACGGGGAGGGAGTTTTCATTGGATTTGTTCCGTATGCGATGCTTCGTGAGCGTCGCGGAAAATAAAAGCCTGTCGAAAGCGGCGCGAGAGATGTTCATATCGCAGCCGGCCATGACGGCGCAGATGAACGCGCTTGAAAAAGAGCTGGGCGCGCAGTTATTGGTGCGTGGGCATTCGACGGCCATCACGCCGACGGGCGAGCTGGTGCTCACGTCGTTTCGCTCGATGCTTTCCGAATACGATGATTTGTTGCGCGGCGTGCACGAAAGCGAGGCTGCGATCCATGGCCGTATTCGCCTGGGTTTTCATGGGCCTGTTGGTTGGGGAAACGTTGGAGCGTCTATTTCGGAATTCAAAGTTTCGCATCCGGGCGTCGAAGTGTCGCTCGTCATAGACACGTGGACGAACCTGCTTGCCATGCTGCGTGAGGGTACGCTCGATTTGGCATTCATGGAGGTGTCGGAAGTCGAAGGCGTGCATGATATTGCGATGCATCCGCTGTTTGAAGAACCCATTTGCACCGTGCTGCCTGTGGGTCATAAGCTCGCTGGGCGCGAATCGGTCAGCGTGGCTGACGTGCGCGACGATGTGCTGCTTCTGCCCGACCCGTCCATTGCGCCGCATTTCTTCAAGCGGCTGCATGCGTCGTTTGAGCGCGCGGGAGTTCGCGTGGAACACGCCGGGGCTGGCAACCATTACGAGGCCACGGTGGTGCTGGTCGCCGCCGGCGAGGGAATTTCGTGCATGCCCGGCACGTATTTCGCGGGGCTCGATTCGGTGGTGGCGGTGCCGTTTTCCGATTTGGGCATGGGGATGCGGTACGCGATAGCCTGGAACCGCGCGTCGTCGTCGGCCGTCGCTTCCGAATTCGTCGAATTCGCCGATGCGCGCGAGTGGCGCTAGCTTGCCGCACGCGAGGGCTTCAAACTTGGCGATCGCGGCTTGCGAGAGCAATTCGCGGTTTGCATAGGAATGGCCCTATGCATGGGTAGGCTGCGAGCTTTGCACGGGAATGAGCCGTAGGCTACGCATGGGTAAATCGCGAGTTGCCATATGGCGTGTGCGTTTTCCGCGCAAACCTGCTGCCGATGCGTTTTGGGCTGCAAGAAAAATCGAGCTGTGTGCGATTGCGCCTGGGAATGCGTCGCATTTGCAAGAAAACGCGGGTTGTGAACGATGTTCTGGTGCGTTTTGCGGCCTGAAGCTCGTGCTTTGCTGCGATGCCGTTCGGGAAAGCATGCCTTCCCGAACGATTTTCGGTCTGAATCGGCATCGGCTTCCCCATGTTCGCGCATAGCTCGCGTTTTCTTGCAAAAAGAAAGGCGAAGCGCACGCTTCGCCTTGGTGGGACCTTGGTGGGGCCGCACGCATCCGAATATCGCGGGTGACGTCTACGGGCGCAGGCCGCTGCCGCCTTGCACGGTGATAGTTTCGCCGGAAACGTAGGCCGAAAGGTCGCTCGCGAGG
>ERZ808240.2026-NODE-2026-length-23396-cov-5.204490_pt1 | contig 23396 bp, 22 predicted proteins | sample MGYA00521084_ERZ808240 | MGnify/ENA primary metagenome ERZ808240 (study PRJEB31516, sample SAMN03275571) | gut metagenome | biome: mammalia-associated habitat; material: feces | host: Papio cynocephalus | place: Kenya | collected 2012-08-06 ...
TTTGATGAAAAAAAATTATAAAAAATATTGAATAAAAAAAGTTTGTTTAGTAGAATATCTATCGGCAATATTTATATATAGAAAAAGAGGTGATAATATGCCAAAGACATTAGTAAGAAACGAAGAGTCTTTAGATGATGCTTTAAAACGTTTTAAGCGTCAAGTCAATAAGGCTGGTGTCATTGCTGACTATCGCAAACATGATTTCTTCTTAAAGAAGGGTCTTAAACGTAAGCTCAAGTCTGAAAACGCTCGTAGAAAGCACTAATTCTTAAAGCTATAATTTACATGAGTAGATTATAGCTTTTTTTATTTGATGATAATTTTTAAAATAGAAGTCATTAACACAATTAAAAATAGCGATGCCAATAAAATATAAGCAGAAAATTTTTGTTTAGTCATAATCTCTCCTCGCTATAAATATAGTTTGGAAAGATATTTTTTATATTTTTAGAAATTGAAATCTTTCTTAATTTTTTCAAACATCTTATCTTTAGTGAATCCAAAATAGTCTAAACAATCTTTTAATGGAGCTGATAAACCAAATCTATCAATTCCATAAACGGTTTTTGCATACTTATATAAAGAATCAGATTTTCCCATTTCAATATATAGTCTTTTATCATATGGATTATTAAAGACTTGTTCTTTATAATCTTCACTTTGGGCATCAAATAGTTCAACAGAAGGCATAGAAACAACACGGGTATCAATACCATCTGATAAGAGTAATTTTTGAATCTCAATAGCAAGCGATACTTCTGAACCACTTGCAATGATAGTGAGTTGATTTTCATTTTTTTCACTGGAGACAACATAGCCACCAAGTTTAGCTTTTTCAAAAGATGATCCAGGATTATTAGGCAAATCCTGTCTCGATAAGATAAGGCATGTTGGTTTATTTGTACTTGAAAAAGCAATCTGATATCCAGCAGCCATTTCAATAGCATCAGCTGGACGATAAACAGTAACGTTAGGAATACTTCTTAACATAGTTAATTGTTCAATTGGCTGATGAGTTTCACCATCTTCTCCAACAGCAATAGTATCATGTGAGAAAAGATAGACAACTGGGAGTCTTTCCATTGCTGACATTCTGATTGCTGGCTTCATGTAATCAGCAAAGACTAAAAATGAACCAACATAACTTCTGAGTCCACCATGTAATAAGATGCCATTTGCAACACCAGCCATAGCAAATTCTCTGATACCAAAATTGATATTTTGACCTTTAGGATTATCAAATGCAAAATCAGTAAAACTTTTTACTTTTGTTTTAACGCTTCCTTGAACATCAGCAGAGCCACCAAATAAGGTATTACTTTCATCGGCTACTAATGATAAATATTCCTGGGATTCATTTCTAGTTGAATTAGAATAATTTTCATCATAAATAGGTGCATTTGTAAATAATGACTTAGAAATATCGTTAGTGATGTTGCTTTTAAAAAGCATAAATTCTTCATGATGTTCTTCATCATATTTTTCAAGATCACTTTGATAATCATTATAGATAGTTTGTGATCTTGAGATGAATTTCTCTTTGAAGTTCTCATATACTTCTTCAGGCACTTCAAAAGGTGGATAATTATAACCTAAGTTTTCTTTAGTTTTAATTACTTCTTTGTCAGAAAAAGCTTTTCCATGTGAAACATTGGAATTTTGATAAGGTGAGCCATAGCCAATCACAGTGTCAACTATTATGATAGTTGGTCTTTCTTTAGCAGTTTTTGCTAAAGAAATAGCTTTGTCTAAAGCATCAATGTCATTTCCATCAGTTACTTCTAAGGTATTCCAACCACTAGCTTTAAAGCGGGCTTTAGTATCTTCTTTAGATGAGTTAGATAATGGACCATCTAAAGTACAATTGTTTTTATCATATAATAAAATCAATTTATTTAAGTGAAACAAACTAGCTAATGAGATTGCTTCTTGTGAAATTCCTTCTTCCAAACATCCATCACCACATAAACAATAAGTATAATGATTAGTTAGTCGATCACCTTCAGGATAAAGAGCTTGAAGATGCTTTTCGGCCATTGCAATACCGACAGCTTGTGAAATGCCTTGACCAAGAGGTCCAGCAGTTGCATCAACACCAGGAGTTAAACCGAGTTCAGGATGGCCTGGAGTAATTGAATCGAGCTTTCTAAATTGCTTTAATTGTTCCATTGGTATTGAATAACCTGCAAGATGTAAAGTAGCATAAAGAAGAGCGGAAACATGACCAGCTGATAAAACAAAACGGTCACGATTATACCAAGTAGGATCATTTGGATTAGAAACTAAGTGTCTAGAAAATAAAGTATAAATAATTGGTGCACTTGATAGTGCCATACCAGGATGTCCACTTTTAGCATTAGTGATCATATCAAGAGAGAGACCTCTTAATGCATTTACTGATAATGTATCATTTTTATTCATAATGTCCTCCATCAAACTATTAATATTTTAGCAAAAATACACTGTTAAATAAAATAAAAAGGATGATTTAGCTAGCTAAATCATCCATCCAATTATGGATCATTTCCCTATATTACTAGAATACGGGCATATAGTCAAACTTCTGGATTCCTAACTTAATAGGCTTTCACTCCATTTAACAGTCATCCCTAAATGATAAAAGTGTCGGAAACGGGCATTAATTGGATATCTATATTATACTAAATATTTATAGTATTTGTAAATATTTAATAAAATTTGAATATTGATATAAAAATTTAGATACGATATAAAAGTTGTTAATCTATGAAACTAATTTATTAGAAGAATTTTTTAACTAAATCTTTTGAATATTTTGCAACTTCTTCAATATTAGTAAAAGACATCACTTCACTAGCAAAGAAAGTATTATTTTCACCTTGCAAAGCTTCAACCTTATCATACCAACCATCAGCATAAGAGGCAGAACTTACATGTGGTAAGAAATAGTAATCTTTAAGTTCAAGAATTTCTTCAACTTTATAACCTGCTTTTTCTAAATCAGCAATGGTATTTTCTTTAGCTTTTTCAAGTGATACTTCCTCACTATTTGCATAATTTCTCAAAGTATATGTGACAAGTGGTTGAGCGGTTGCGTCAGGGAAGCGTAAATAAAAACCAAGCATATGTCCTAAAGCAAATTTAGAAAGGTGTTCTGGATAAATACAAGAGGATTCAGGAACAACATCTTCAGAAATTTTTACAGCCATGCTCATGAGTTTGGAATATTCAATTTTTGAAAATAATTCTTGTTCAATTTCATTTGCATCACTATAAGTCAAATAGGAATCGAGGCCTGTACAAATTATAACCTTATCAAAAACTTCACCAGTTTCTGAATTATTTACATAGACATAGACTTTATCTAAACCTTTTGCATCTTTCTTTCTTTCAATCTTAGTGACTTCTGAATTTAATATAACAGGATGCTTTAATTTTTTAGAGATATTTTCAAAGATAGCTCCACTACCTTTTTTCCATGTGAGCAGTTTATTTGGATTATTAAAGTCACCAAGTGAATTGATATTTAATAATTTTAAAACATAAGCAGCTGGTATTTCATCTAAAAAACCATATCCTAATGCCGTAAAAGTTTCTCTAAAGAAATCAACAAGTTCTAAGCAATGATTTTTTAATAAAAATTCAGAAAATGGAAGAGATAAATTTTTCAAGAATTCATTTTTACCATTTACTGATCTCAAATCAGTATAAGAAAGGCCATCATAACAACCATCAGCAATGCCTTTATGTCCACTGACATCAAAACCCATATATTTAGATTTCAAGATATTGAAAAATTTTCTAAGCTTGAGTTCAGCTTTTAATTTAGATTTAAATGGAACTACAAATTCTGTATTATCTTCATTTTTTAATTTCTTTTCTGTTTTTGGCCCGTCAACATGAGAAATAGAAGCAAATTCTTCACATTCAAATAAAGCTGGACTTTTTCTAGAAGCACAAAATAGACCCATTTCAATATTTCTATCTTCCCATTCACTATTAGCATTTCTAACTGGCATGATTGGAGAATAAGCTTTTGAACTTACTTTATCACTCTTTTCATATACAACATAGTTGTTATATCCTTTTTTTTCTAAGTACATGGCAATAGTTGTACCAGCTAAACCAGCACCAACTATACAAATTTTATCTTTTATATTAGCCATAATTAACACCTCACATTTAATATTTTACTATGTAATTTAATCAGTTTATAGATAGTTTTTCAATTTTTAATTAATTTATTAATTAATTACAACATTTTTTTAGAAAATCTTTACCTTTAATCACTTCACTTGTAGCTAGATTATTGAAGTTTTGTTGCCTTAAGCATTCACTTGCTATTATTGAAACACAATTTGAAAGATTGAGCGATCGACAATTTGGACACATTGGTATACGAAGAGTTCTTTCATAGTTATCATTTAGAACATTTTTAGGAATGCCAGTGGATTCTTTTCCAAACATGAAGAAATAATTTTTATTAGAATCAACTAAATTAGCATCTGAATATATCAAAGAGGAATAGCGAGTTATAAAATAACCTTCATCATTATTATGAGCTTTAAGAAATTCATCTATAGATTCATATCTTTTAATTTCATAACCGATACAATAATCCATCTCTGCTCTTTTAAAAGCTTTATCAGATAGTTCAAATGTGAGCTTTCCAATTATGGCAAGTTTCAAATCAAAAGCCATACAAGTTCTAATTATATTTCCGACATTTGCTGGTTTTTCAGGCTCAAATAAAGCAATAGTAATCATCTTGAAATCCTGCTTGTATGATATTTTAAATATGCTAGTAGTTCTTTATCATCTTTGGCAAGAGGAGAAAGCTTATCATACACTAATTGATGATAAGAATTCAACCACTCTAATTCAGAATCATTTAGCATGCTAACATCAATTAGACGTCGATCATATGGACAATAAGTGATTGTTTCAAAACAGTAAAATGTTCCTTGCTCAGTTGTTGAATGATTTCTGACAAGCAACTCATTTTCAAGTCTAATACCATATTTGTTTTCTTTATAAACACCAGGTTCCACAGTAATAACATGACCAGGAAGAAGAACACCCATATCAAAAACGCCAGGTCTAATATAATATCTAAAACCGATGGGACCTTCATGAACATTTAACATATAGCCGACTCCATGACCTGTACCACATTTATAGTCTAAGCCTTCTTTCCACATGACTTCTCTTGCTTTAATATCAAGAGTATGACCTGATGACCTATCCATAAATATGGAGGTAGTCAAAGCTATCTGACTTTTTAAAGTAAGAGTATAATCATGTTTGATTTCACTTGTTGGCTCAGATATTAAAAAAGTTCTTGTGATATCAGTTGTTGCTCCGTAATATTGTCCACCTGAATCAACTAGAAGGAGTTTATTATCTTTCTTAACTTTTGAAAAACAAGTAGCTGAAGGTGCATAATGCATCATGGTAGCATTAGCGTCAACTGAAGCAATTGTTTCAAATGATAATTCAAAACAATCTTTATCAGATAATCTTAAATTATCTAAATAACATGCATAATCATATTCAGATAGTTCTTTATCTTTATTATCATCAATATATTTCATCAATTTTAAAACATATAAGCCATCGTTAATGTGATATTTTAAAATGTTTTTAATTTCTACTTCACCTTTGATAGCTTTTGATATACAAACTGGTGAAAATACACCAACCTTATTTTTGATGGAGTTAACGATTTTTAAATTTGCACTATTCTTATCAAAAGCAATTTTTAAATTACTATTTTTTAAATATGAAAAAACATCATTATAATCATGAACAATAAGTTTACCTTTTAAAGAAAAAGACTCAGGTAATTTATTCTTATCAATGAAAAGATGAATTTCATCATTACTGATAAATAAATATGAATAAAAAACTGGAGCATAACTAATATCAAATCCACGATAGCCTAAAATATGAGCAACTTCATCAAGAGCTGAGATGATAATGGCATCGTAATTATTTGATTTTAAATAATTTCTAACTTCAATTATTCTCTTATCAAAAGTTGTCGATAAAAGAGAATCATCTAATTTAAAAATTTTCTTAGTTTCAGTTTTATCTTCTTTAGTAAATAAATCAGAAATTGATAAATTAACAAATTCAAGATGATAACCTGATAAAGTTTCAATATATGAATAAGGAACTAATGATTCATCAATCCCAAGTGGCGTCAATTTATTCAATTTGATGAATTCTTCCATTGGTAGAACATCTTTCTTACCAGCTTTTTGGAGCTTTGTATTACTGCCTTTTAAAGCTTTTTCAGCAGCAATCCAAAATCTTCCATCTGTGTAAATATATGATTCATCTAATGTAACAAGCATTGTGCCAGCTGGTGCATGATAGGGTGAAAATTGATTCCTGAGTGAAGAATAGTATGGATTTGGTTCTTCACTATTATGAGGATCTGAATTAAAAATAATATATGATTTTAAATTTAGATCTCTCATCAATTTTCTAAGTTTTGTAAGATTTTCTTCATAATTAATAAGCTCTGGCATAATAAATTACTTTTTCTCCTTTTTTATCATCGAGGGAATCATTTTCTTGGAAAAGTCTTTGATTAAATGGAATGACACGTGGAGTTGCTGAATATTTTTCTTTCATATAATTTTCTTCTTCGGCAGTTTCATTTGAAACTACTTTTGCAAACCCTTTATGTCCTTTTAAGATATCATCAACTTCTTCTTTATTATGGCATTCATAAATATGATTTAATAAAAAGTCATTAGCTTTTTGATACATTCCTTCCTGAATATCATTGAGCGTTTTTAAAATAGAATCGGCAATATTATCTAAAGGCAAAAATGTTTTTTCTTCAGAATACCTTTTAGTTATCATACATGAATTTTTTTCTAAATCCTTTGGTCCAATTTCAATTCTTAAAGGTATTCCTTTCATCTCATATTGAGAAAATTTCCAACCAGGTGATTTATTTGAATCATCGATTTTAACTCTGATATCTTTTTTAGAAAGCTCATCAGCAACCTTCTTGCATGTTTTTAATATCTCAGGATTAGTCTCACTTCTAACAGGAATGATGACGACTTGAATTGGTGCTATTTTAGGAGGTAAAACAAGTCCATTATCATCGCCATGAACCATAATCAAAGCACCAAGAAGTCTAGTTGATACACCCCAGGAGGTATAGTGAGGATAGCAAATAATGTTATCTTTGCTAGTGTATTTGATTCCATATGCTTCAGGGAAGCCAGTCCCTAAATAATGGGTAGTTCCACATTGTAATGCTTGACCATCAGGCATCAAAGCTTCAATGGTATAGGTTGAAACAGCACCAGCAAATTTTTCACTTTCGGTTTTTTGACCAGATACAAAAGGTATAGCTAGTAGTTCTCTTCCTAAATCCTCATAGATTCTTAAAATTGATAGAGCAAAAGCTCTAGCTTCATTTTCATCAAGATGAAGAGTATGGCCTTCTTGCCATAAAAATTCACTTCCTCTTAAAAATGGTCTAGTTGTCTTTTCCCATCTTACTACTGAGCACCATTGATTGTATAGAATTGGAAGTTCGTTGTATGAATGTAGAATGTCTTTGAAGTGATCACAAAATAAAGTTTCAGAAGTTGGACGGATGACCATTTCTTCTTGTAAAACTTTATTTCCACCTTTAGTAACAATAGCACATTCAGGGGCAAAACCTTTAACATGCTCTTTTTCTTTATTTAATAAAGACATAGGAATCAAAGTAGGTAAATAGACATTCCTAACACCTAATTCCTTGAATCTTTTATTTAAATAATTTTGAATTTCCTCCCATAAAGAATATCCATCTGGGCGATAGACAATAAATCCTTTCGTGGTCGCATAATCCATAAGTTCAGCTTTTAAACAAACATCGGTATACCATTGAGTGATATCCTTAGATTTGCTTGTAATGTTTAAAACAGTTTTCATATAATTTTAATTCTCCTTATTATTCAATTTTGATTTCTTCATCAATGAGTTTATTATCATCTTTAACTATTTGACTGACAAGTTTTGAATCAAATGGATAAATCTTACTAGATAATTTGGATAAGATATCACATTGCACATTTCTTCCTGAATATAGAATAGCTAAATCAATATCAATAGGATCTTTTAAATTTATATAGCATAATTGACCTGAGAAGCTTTTAAAGAAGACTGATATTTTCTCTAAGTCTGCCTGTGTTTTAGCTGATTGAATATTCTTAGTCATTTGACTTGTTAAAACGTAATATGACATCTCTTCAATGATTGTTCTTTTAATTGATATCGAAGAAGTCTTAATAAGTAGTCCTGAATGAATATCTTTCTTTTTATATTCTTTGATATTGTTTAAAATTTGATCCTGAATTGAAATTTTAGACGATAATTCTTTTTCATCAAAAAGAAGAGTATAGGTGAAGTTTCTTTCGTATTTAGTATCAATAGCTTGATAAAATAAGCGTGAAGATTCATAGGGAATATGCAATATAATTTGCAAATGGGTTTGATAGCATGCAAGTTGTTTAATAAGTTTAAAGTCAAGGTTTCTAAATAATTGAATACATTTTTCACCATTATCAATTTGACTTGAAATATTGACAATATCAGCAAAATCAGTCAAATCAATACCATAGTTTCTAATATTTAGAAAGACTGGACCAAGCAAACCGGTTGTAACATCAAGCGAAGATAAGAAAGAAAGATTAAATGTTGAATTTTTGATATACATGAGAGTATCTTTTTTATTCTTTTCATCTTTAGTAAGATTTCTTGTAAAGTCTGGATCATAGATGAGAACTTTATTGAAACTTTTCTTTTTGATAATAGCATCAACCATTGATTTAGCTTCACTTTGACATTCATTATATGTCTTTGGTGGATGGGTTTGAATTGAAGCACCAATTAAAAATTCATAATTTTTATCTTCTTGTTGATTTTTTAAAACAGCATTCGCAGCATTTGAGATGGTTGAAGCATAACCTAAAGATATTAGCTTTGAATTTGAACTAGTATCAATGATAACATAGTCGGTATTGTTTATTTTTAAGCATTTTCTGGTAGGAGAAAGATATTTTAAAATACCTTCATTTTTAATTTTATTAATTAAACTTTTAAATTTATTATCATAATTTTCATTTTCTTTAAGGCTATATAATTTCAAATAATAAAGTGCACCTTGACTAGATTTAGAAAAGTTAGAAATATATTCATCAATATCTTTTTCATTTTTCAAAACATACTTTTCAGATATTTTATAATTGTAGACAGTATCAATGTAAGGAAGAAGATGCATTTCAAAATGAATTATTTTACTTTCTTTATCAATCTTAGTTAAACTTAGTACACAAGTCAAAGCGACATTGGTAACATTTTCAAAGTTGCGATCAACTTGAATAAATTGAGAAGCCGTTTCACTGGTTGTTATATCTTTCAACCAGTTTTCAATTCTAAATTTATCAGTAGCAATAAACAAAGATAGAAATTCATCGGTTGTTAAAATTCTTTCGTTTTTTGGGTTCAATCTATCAAAGTAAAAGAATAGTCCTCGTGAATAGTCATAAGTGTATATTCTCTGATTATTAGTAAGCAAAGCGACCTCTTTGCTTTTTTGCATATTTTTTTCTTCAATTCTGATCACTAGAATGAAAGTAAAAAGTGCACTGACTAATACAACAATGGTGGCTATTAAAAAGATGAGCGATAAGCGATTGTCTTGATTCTCAAAGATATTGATTAATATAAAAGGATTCATAATAAATGCGTACCATATTATTATAGTTTTTTTTAAAATTCATAGCAATTATAATAAAAATATTGTATATTTTTATAGAGGTAATTGATATGAATATATTTGAAAAAGTTAAAGAAATACTAGGATCGCAAGTAAATAGGAAAAAGTTTGATCCTGATAACATTAAAGAAGATACACCACTTGATAGTCTCGGTTTAGATTCACTTGATGTGGCTGAAATTGTTATCAATTTAGAACAAGAATTTTCACTTCCTGAAGTTTCTCAAGATGAAATGATGAATTTAAAGACAGTTCAAGATATTGAAGAACTTATAAAAAAATATCAAAAATAAATAAAAATAATATTGCAAATTAATTCAATCTTTGATATATTCTTATGCGTGCCTGCTTAGCTCAGCTGGCAGAGCAACCGGCTGTTAACCGGTAGGTCGTAGGTCCGAGCCCTACAGCAGGCGCCACTGTCGTTTGGCCTGGTGGAGAAGTGGTTAACTCACATCCCTTTCAAGGATGCATTCACGGGTTCAAACCCCGTCCAGGTCACCAAATACTGATAAACAAGTTTGATATAGTGTTGTATCAAACTTTTTTTATTAGCTTTTAAAACATTGATTAATAAAAGCTTTGTCTATTATTAACAAAGTTGGTTATACATATAAGTTACTATGTATAAGTGATTAATAATTTATTTTATCTATTTTTTTAGATGTTTTATTTATTTGAATCTCAAATGTTTCAATCTTTTTAGAAATGGTATTTAAAGTATCATTTATAATATCACTAGCACTATTTTTTATTTTTTCACCTTCCTTTAAAATAGTATCTGAACTTTTTAAAATAGCTTCAATTTTTATCTTCAGTGATTCAATAGGCTTTTCTAAATAAGTATTTTTGATTTTTTCAAACTCAGCTTTGATATCTTCAGATGATTTAAATTTTTCATTTTCCTGCTGTTTTTGATTTAGTAATTCAGCATACTTTAATCCTAAATTTTGTAATATTGTTAAAAAAGTTATCATATACTGTGGTCGAACAACATACATATTTTTGTATTCATCAACTTTCAATATAGGGACATCATTATCTGATTTGTATTCTAGTTCAGAAACAAGGATTGCATATTCACAGTTCTTTTTATTGCGATCTGCATCTAATTTCTTATAGTGATCTGCATTTTTTAATTTGTTTTTGCTATCGGGATTTTCACTTTTCATATCAAGGCAAGCTGATGTTACTTCAAATGCTTTATCAGTGGAAGAATATGCTCTAAAAATATAGTCAGCCTTGGTAGAATTATTATCACCTTCATTTTTTACATTTTCATTATCTTTTTTCCAACTACAATTTGAAAATGCGCCACTTGTTTTATACTGATTAAAAGTGTCGTTGCACCAGGATTCTAAATTTTCTCCAATAAGTTTGATATTTAATATTGATTTTCTTCTTGAGAGCTCATCAATTTGACTTTGAAGTTCAGCTTGTTTTAATGAATTATCATTATTTATTTGGCTGATTTGATTGATATATTTACTATTTAATTTTTCAATTTCTAAATCTTTTTCAACATTGTTCTTTTCAATCTGTGAATTTAAAGATTGAATTTGTTCATTTAAAGAAGTGACCCGTTGATTAAATTCTTGTTTTTCTTTTTCTTTTTCTTCGTTATTTTTACTACTTAAATTAGCTATAACTAATTCAATTTCATTCTTTTTATTAATATTATAATTATCTAATTGAGATTGCAAATTTGCAATTTGTTTATTTAAATCATCAATCACTTTTTGATGATTTAAACTATATTCTTCCTTTTTTTTGAGAAAGTCACTTTGTAAAGTGGATTGATAAATAGCCTTATCTTTATTAAAATTTTCAATCAATTTATCAGTTTCTAATTTTATTTTTTTATCTATTTCTTTTTCTTTTTCATTATTTATTAATTTGCTAATAAAAGTAAGATCAACATTTGTTCTTCTTTTAAATTGATGATATCACCTTTGCTTGCATCTTCATCTAAACGGATTTCATCACTTGATATAATAGAGACTTTTACCTTTTTCATCAATATTTACCTCACTATTGAAATTATACTATTAGATATTTAAAATTAGCAATAATTGTATATAATATGTAATGCAAAAAAAGAGGTAATTAATATGACATATATGTTTTTAGTATCACTTGCAGCAACAATTATTGCAACTTTACTTGGTGCATTACTTAATAAGTTGCTTGAAAAAGCACCACATGAATTATTATCTTTTTTTCAAAATTTTACTGTTGGTGGATTAGTTGCACTAACTTTTATTGAATTGTTTCCAGAAGCGATTGAAAACTATGCAAAAGCTATAGGTGATAATAAAATTTTGGGAGCTGTATATGTTGCATTAATTGTTTTACTTGTTGCTGTTGTATTCTTTGCTTTGCATGAACTTATTCATAAATTATCTAATCATCATAGTCATGATAAAGATGATAATGAAGACTGTCATGATCATGGACATACGATGGAAGTTTTTGAAGAGAAAAACTTACTGCTTGCTTCATTTGTTTTCTTATCAGCCATTTTTGTTCACAATATTCCTGAAGGTTTGTCTTTAGGTATTTCATTTATAAATGCTAATAGTAATAATGTACCAGTTGATGGAATCATCATGTCTTCAATACTATTCATCCATAATTTATTGATTGGTTATTTAATGATGTCTAGTTTTTTAAAAAGCAATAAATCTTATAAGTTTTCTTTAACAATGACTCTTCTTTCATCACTGCCAGCATATGTCCTTGCAATTGTTGGTTATTTTGTGGCTAGTATTGATATTTCTGAACTATTTAAAGGCGTCATCTATTCAATATCAGTTGGTAGCTTATTATATGTTTTATTTATTGAACTTCTTCCACAAACATCAAAAGAATATAAAAGTCGTTTTACTTTTATATATGTCTTATTAGGACTGCTTATTTCAGGTGTATTGGTCTTTTTAGAGTAAATTAATTATCGTTTCTAGAAAAACCATTTTTCATATGCATACTAGCATTATATAAAACTTTATCTAGGCAACTATCAGTTTCAGCATGAACCATATCTGATATTTTATCATTAGCTTCTTTAATAACATTATCATCATTTGTTTTTATATATAATTTGTCATATTTATTAATCAAATATAGCGAAGAAGCAAGCGTTTTATTTTGATAACGCTCAATTATCATGATGCCAGTATTAAAATGGGCGTCAACTAAAGCAGAGATGATTCTGCTTTGCCAATAGAAATAATTTGTATCAACTTTTTCGGAAGTATTTGAAATATACTTTGGAAGTGAATCAACATTAGTGTAGAAAGGAAGAAGAGTATTAAAAACATTACATGAAAATGATAACCAATTAATTGATTTAATTTTATCATTTTGAATATATCCTCTTATTTGTAAGACTGACATAAAAGCAGTTCTACTTATTCCTATAGGTCTAAATAAAAGGCGTTGCTCCTCTTTATATTTATAATAAGGATCATAAATTGTTCCCTGATAATGATTTGACAAAATGTACTTAACATCTTCAATAGTTAGTTTGTGACTTGGAATCATTGAAAAAGGTATATCGTCGCTGGTTGGTTTAATATTTGCATTTTCTCCGTCATAAATAGCAGTTTGATTGCTTCTAGATGAGGTAGTAGAGAACTTACAATTTAAACAGCGATATCCAATCCAGGCACGAGCAGTATTATATTCATGATCTGAATCAGAATGGGTTCCAAACATAATTTTTGGATTTTTTATATCGCGTATATGAAGCATCTTAATAAAATTTAAGATATCATTAGAAGCAATAAATTCTTTATCTTTATTAGTTAATGCATCATCAATTGATGCTTTATCAAAATCAAAATAATCAATTGATAATTGGTTTGGAAGAATTGCTATTTCATCATCTTTTAATCTTCTTGCAATGTAATGATGGCCACCAATTGTTTCAAGATACCAAACCTCATTTTCATCAGCAAAAGCAATACCGTTTGGTTCATATGTTCCATAATTTTCTAAAAGTTTGCCTAATCTTAAAACACCTTCTCTTGCATTTTTAATATATGGTAAAACAAGCATAAGTATATCTTCTTCACCAATTCCACCAGCAGTATTAGTCTTTTTATCATAGATAACATAGGGGTCTGTTGCTAAAACTAAATAATTAGCAGTTATTGTTTCAGTGGCTGTCATTGAAACATTATATTCATTGATTCCACTTGCTCCCCAAATACCAGAATCACCTTTAACAGATGGTGTATATGAAAAACGATATGAATTATCAGGTAGAGGAATTTCAACATGTGATATTTTTGATTTATAAACTTTCGACATTTTATTTCTTTCACATATTTGAACTTTTTTAACTGAAAAAGTGCCAGTTGGATTATCATCATTTCTAGCAATCATAGTTGATCCATCATAACTAGCATTTTTACCGACTAAAACTGTTGTACAAGCCATTTTATTTTCTCCTTATTTTATGAGAATAATATATCAAATTTATAAATAAAAGTAAGAAAAGTACATATTATATATGAAGTTTTCTTATTAATTCATATTTTCTATTATAATTTTTATAAATATAAATGTATCCAGGTATCATCAAAATTATATCAGCAAATAACCAGGCCATTGGATCAGCTAAAGCAACCATAACAAATGCTAAATCACTTGCTGATGAGTTGATGGGCCCATTATTAATGACACTAGGTAAGAATGTACAGACAAGTATTCTTCCAACAAGTTCACCAATGCCAGCTAAAAATGGCCATAATGGTTTTTCAATTCCTTGCAGTGAATTTCTAAAAATGAATAAAAACATCAATAAGAAATATAAAGGTAAAATAGTGTATAAATAGATGTTTCCATATTTTATGACATCAGCATTCACTTTATCAGCTTTTAAGAAAATGTAAATATAGGTACCATTTATTGTAAGAAGCATACCAACAAGCAAAATAAATATACACATGATAAAACCAATAATTATTCCTTGATTGACTCCTTTGATGATTCTTTCATATTTTTTAGCACCATAGTTTTGACCACAATATGATAGCATAGCCGTGCCTAATGCATTTAATAAACACATAAGAAAATTATTTAATTTATAACCAGCACCTATTCCATTGGTTGCTGGTGTTAAATCAACCATTATACCAGCTGCAGTTTTATCAAAAGCAACAACAGAAGCTTGCATAACAATGATTCCGATCCCTAAAACTGAGAACTGGAAAGCAAGCGGTAGACCAAGTTTTAAATGATCAAGAACATATTTAAAAGAAAAATGAAAGTCTTGTTTTTGTAATCGCAAATTTTTATATCTTGCAAATATGTAAATGAAACAACCAACTGCTGCGATAAATTGTGCTAAAACAGTTGCAACAGCAGCACCAATTACTGCCCATTTTAAGATGACAATAAATAGTAAATCTAAGCCAACATTTAAGATGGTTGAAAAGACTAAGAACAAAAATGGTATGAAAGAATCACCAATCGCTCTGAGCACACCTAAAGCAATATTATAAAATAAGACTGGAAGTGTACCAATGATGATGATTAATGTATAAATATAAGCTGAGTTATATATCTCATCAGCATTGACATCAATACTGCTGGGATTAATATTCATCCAAGTTAAAATAGGTTTGATTAAAAAGATGAAAACGAGAGTCATTATCGCACCGATTAAAAAACCAAATATCAGTTGAACAAGAATTGATTTTCGTGCATCAAGTTCATTTTTCTCACCAATTTTTTTAGAAACAATGACTGAAAAGCCAGCAGGTAAACCCATTGCAAATTGTAGAGCTAAAAAAGTGATAGAATTTGAATTATTAACACCTGCTACTTCATTTGCTGACAAATTTTGACCACAAATAATAGTGTCAGTCAAAGTATAAATTTGCTGAAAGAGATAACTTAAAACAATAGGTGTCATAAAAAGTAAAATTGTCTTCCAAATAGTTCCTTCTGTTAAGTCGATAGGATTAAATAATTTCTTAAATTTTGAAAAAATATTCATAGTTGTATCCTTGTAACTTTAATATTTTAATAATTTGTATTTAAAAGTGAATATAAAATAATTTAAAGTGCTTTCAATTATCAAAAAAATAAATTAAAATTAGTTTATGAAATCTTGTAAGAGTACTATTTATATCATAAATTGTGAAGATATATCATTAAATAAAAAGCATATTGAAATAATTGAAAACTCACCATATTTTAAACTGAAAGCAATTAAATTAGCTAAGATAAAGGAAGTAAGTTATCAACGATATTTAGAAAAAAAAGAAATGTTAAAAATAACATCTCTTTTTTTATATTTTTTAATTGGCAGTAATAACTATCAGATAAAAATTGATGAGTTTGGAAAAATTAATATTCCTGAATTTGATAAGATTTCAATTGCTGATTCATATCCAATAATTTGTATTGCAACAAATAAAAATTATGACATTGGAATTGATATTGAATTTAAAAATAGAGAAGATGAACTATCAGATAAATTATGCTTTTATAGTGAGAATATAAAATACAATCTTAATTCTTTAAAAGTATGGACTATTAAAGAAGCCATTTATAAGTGTTATTCTTCTTCTAGATTTGATTTTAGAAATGAAGTTATAAAATTAGATGACAATCTTTTTTCTTTTCAAAATAATAAAGCATATATCCGCTTTATTGATGAAAATGATTATATTATTTGTGTTGCTTGCAAATTGGACTGTAAAATTATGATTAAAAAAATAAATTCAAAAAATATTGAAAATGAATTAAAATAATTAACAATTAGGAGGGCGTACATATGCTTAAAAGAAAGAAATTACTCGCTACAATGTTAATGACGTTATTAATGACTTCATGTGGTGAAATAACTAATATTAGTTTTTCTAGTTCACAAGGAACTAGTTTGAGCGAAAGTACTACTCAAGATGATTCATCTTCGTCAAATTTGTCTACTTCATCGTCAAGTAAAACACCAAGCAGCAAAACCAGCAGTTCATCAAGTGGTAAATCAAGTTCATCAAGCAGCAAAACATCCTCTTCATCTAGCAAAACTTCAAGTTCGTCTAAACCAAGTAGTTCAAGCTCAAGCAGTAAACCTTCAACTTCATCATCATCTAAACCAAGCAGTACTACTTCATCATCTAAGCCATCTTCTTCAAGTTCTTCTATAAGTAGTTCAGCAACTGATGAACTTCCATATGAGACACTTCCAGATAAAGGTGTTGAGGTTGTTTTTGATAATAATACGATTACATTAACTGATATTAAGATAATTGATAAAGAGTATCCTGGTAAAAAAAGTTTACATGTCTAAAGATCAAGGTGTAAGAAAATATGTTGGAAAATTAGATAACAGTGGTACATTATCTTTATCATGGTCGGTTGCTTCACTTGATAAAAATAAATTATCATTTTTAATTGAAGGAAGTGATCATTGTAAGACACTTGATAAATTAACCACTACTGAAATGAATGCATTACAGAGAAGTTATGGTTTTCAAAATGCATATTGTTCAACTTACAATGAAATATATCTTCAAGCGGTTTATGTGGCTGAAAATGGAATAAGTTATAGAACAGGTAAAAGCACTGTTTTAGGTGATAATGGTACTAATCTATATTCCATTTTTTCTAACAAAGATAATTATTCTTATTTAGTTTATCCATCATCAATGATTGATGTTGATGCTATCAATACCATTGTTAATGAAAGTCAAACTATTCCTAATAAATTTGCAATAAGCCTTATAAAGACTTAAATTATGGTATAGGTTATTCTACAATATCTGAAGATAATAAAAATTATTTTAATAATACTAACGTTCTTGCAGTAAGCAGTGGTTTAAAAAATAAAAAAGATAATATCACTCCATCTACTGTAACTGATAATCTTCCTTCTTTTGCTGGTTATAAGCCGTATTATGGAAAAGGAACAAATTCATTACCTGTTGAATCTTTCCCAACAGTTAATCATGTATCAACTGGTTTTTCAGTCTATGCATATATCACACATGGGTACCGACCAATATGTGAAAGTGGATCAAGTGCTGAAAAAGTTTATAATAATGCTAAATCAGTTTTAAAAGCTATCTTAGATGATACGATGAGTGAAGCTCAAAAAGCTTTAGCTATTTATGATTGGATAACTTTTAGGGGGACTTATAATTCAACTGATATTAATAATGATTATAATCAATTGATTGATGGTTTACTTAAAGATAGTGATTATAATTTGACTGTTTGTAATGGTTATGCACTTGCTTTTGCAACACTTGCAACAATGGCTGGATTAGATGCTAAATACGTGATGGGATATGCTGGTGAAAATCATGCTTGGAATGAGGTTAAAATTGACAACAAGTGGTATTGTGTTGATACTACTTGGGGGAAGACTTCAGTTGGAGAGTATCAATTAGAAAATCACATGTTTTTCTTGATTTCTTGGGATGAATTAAGTGCATTAACTACAGGTGGAAGAAGTAAAACACCTTCATATACCTATTACGTTGATTCTTTAGCTACTAATGGTAATTATCCATATTATAAAGATGTTGCTGAAGGATTTACTTATAATGGTAGTGTATATTCAAGATATATTGATAGTGATGCTAAACTAAATATAGTAGTTGAATATTTAAAAGAAAAGAACTATTTATGGAATAATAATCAACTTGTTAATGATATGTATATAGCAACATTTAGTGGATACACTAAATCAACAAGTGATCGTTTGATGGAAGAATTTGGCTTTTCTTCTAGCGAACTTCTTGAAAAATTCAAAACTAAAACTGCAGCTCTTGTAATGCAGACAAATAGCAATAATTATAATTCATATTTTGGTTTGTTATATGATACTAATTAAAATTCTGAAAGTTCAACTAATTTTTTATAATCAATTATCTGATAAGAACTCTGCCCTACTTTTTTGATAATATTATCATCAATCAGTTCATTTAATTTACGTGAAACAGTCTCAGTTCTTAATAAAACACTTGATGCAATATCTTCGCCTTTTAAATTGATGATAAGGGAATTATCTTTTTGACTCATATATAAAAAGAAACCACAAATTCTATTTATTGGATCACTATGTGATAATATTTGATTTCTGATATTAGCATCATGAAGTTTTTTAGATAATAAAGATATTATTTTTAAAGCAATGTTTTTATTATTGATCACTTTTTCAAAATATTCAGTTTCAATTTTACAGATTCTAGTTTTTTCTAAAGTTATACAATTGAAAGTGTACTTGCCATTTTCTAAAAATAGGGACTCCCAAATGACTTCTCCTTTTTGGAAGATGGAAATGATTCTTTCGTTGCCATTTAAATCATTGTTAGATATTTTTACTCTTCCAGTATCAATTAGCCAAAGTGATGATGCTTTTTCATTTATTTGAAAAAGAAATTCACCTTTTTCATAGTCTTTATAAAACATCTTACTTTTTAAGTAATCTCGTGATTTATTATCAAAAAGAAGAAGAAAAGGATGACATTCTTTACATGAATTAGTGCAGTGTTTATAGCAAGTTGTCATGTCTATTCCTTTTTATCTTTATAATCAATGGAGGCTTTAATAAAACTTACAAAAAGTGGATGTGGATTTAATGGGCGTGATTTAAATTCGGGATGGAACTGACATGCTATAAAAAATGGATGATCTTTAAGTTCAATTATTTCAGCTAAATCAGTTTGTGGATTGACACCTGATATAATGAAATTCCCATCATTAAATTTTTCTTTATATTTTGGATTGAATTCATAACGATGTCGATGCCTTTCATTGATCAATTCTTTTTGATAGGCTTTATAAGCTTTGGTTCCTTTTTTGATTTTGCATTGATAGGCACCAAGTCGCATGGTTCCACCAAGTTTGATTCCTTTATACTGATTTGGTAAATAATCAACAATAGAGTATTTTGTTTTTGGATCAAACTCAGTTGTATTTGCACCTTTTAATTTTAAAACATCGTTAGCATATTCAATTGTTGCCATTTGCATTCCTAAACATAGTCCTAAATATGGGATGTTATTTTCACGTGCATATCTGATAGCAATTTTCATGCCATCGGTTCCACGACTTCCAAAACCACCAGGAACGATGATACCATCGATATTTTTAAAAGTGCTTTTAATCTCTTCTTCATTTAATGATTCAAGCTTTTCACTATCGATCCAAGTTATATTGATGTTGGTATTATTTTTATATCCAGCATAAACAAGAGAAGATGAGACTGAAATATAAGCATCATGTAAAGCAACATATTTTCCAACAAGAGCAATATTCACACTATCTTTAATTTTTTCAATCTTCTTAACAAGTTCTTCCCAGTCAGACATATCCGCTTCTTTTCCTTGAAGTGAAAAATGATCTAAGATGATATCTTCTATTCTCTGTTTATGAAGCTCCAAAGCTACTTGATAGATATATTTAACATCCTTGCAGACAAGAACATTATTTACAGGAACATTGCAAAAGAGAGATATCTTTTCACGAGTATGTTTATCGATACTCACTTCACTTCTTAAAATGATGATGTCAGGTTGAATACCCATTGATGATAATTCTTTAACTGAATGTTGAGTGGGTTTACTTTTTACTTCACCGGTTGTATGTAAAAAAGGAACTAATGTATTATGAATAAAGAGAGTGTTAGAATACCCCCATTCAAGTCTAGCTTGTCTTATTGCTTCAATAAAAGGAGTTGATTCAATATCACCAACAGTTCCTCCAATTTCAATGATGACAATATCAGCTTTTGAAATGCGAGCTGCTTCTTTCATGCGATGCTTGATTTCATCAGTCACATGTGGAATAACTTGCACAGTATTTCCTAAATAGTCACCATTTCTTTCTTTTTCTAAAATAGTTGAATATATTTTACCTGATGTAACAGATGATTCTTTAGTCAAAGTTAAATCAGCAAAACGTTCATAGTGACCTAAATCAAGATCAGTTTCAGCTCCATCATCAGTTACAAAAACTTCACCGTGTTGATAAGGTGACATGGTCCCTGGATCAATATTTAAATATGGATCAAATTTGACCATAAATACTTTAAAACCTTGCTTAGATAAAATTCTAGCGACAGCACTAGCAGAAATTCCTTTTCCTAAAGAAGAAACAACACCACCTGTAACAAAAATAAATTTAGTATTCATAACATCCTCCTATTTATTCACCTTTTAAATCGCGTTTCATCAGATTTTGTAAGACAGCACTTGGTTTTTTGTTTTCAAATAATATTTGATACACACTCTCAGTTATTGGGAGAGAAATATCAGTATTTTTTATGTTATTTACAATAATTTTAACAGCTTCAATACCTTCAATAGTTTTATTGTTATTTTTTAGTAAATTAGTCGAACTATCATCAATGCCAATTTGATATCCAGCTTGAAAATTTCTTGATTCATCACTAGAACAAGTAAGATATAAATCACCAATGCAAGCAAGTGAGAAAAAAGTTTTTAATTTAGCTTTATGATAGATACCATATCGTATTATTTCACTAAGTCCCCTTGTTATCAAGGCAGCACGAGTATTATTTTCAAATCCTAAACCTTTACAAATTCCGCTAGCAATAGCGATGATATTTTTCATACCTGCTGATATTTCACAACCTATTAAATCATTGTTAGTATAGACTCTAAAGAATGAATTTGAAAATAATTCTTGAACAATTTTATTATTTTTTTTATTTTCAGATACTGATGTTATACAAGTATACTGCTTTTTAATAACTTCACTTGCAAAAGTAGGGCCAATTAATGAAACAATACCTTTGATTTTAATATCTTTAAGTATTTCTTCTTCTTTATAGTGAATACCAAGACCACTTTTTGGATCAAAGCCTTTAGTTGCATTGACAACAAGTGGATTAGAATTTATGTATTTTTTTATGCCACTTAAAGAATCAATTTCTTTAGATGGAATTGATATCAAAAGATAATCACAATCATTTATAACTTCTTTTAATGATGTAGAAGCACTTATATTGCTTGGTAAAATAAAATCGTGCAAATATTTTTTATTAGTATGATCAATATTAATTTCATTTTCGACTTCTTTATGTCTTGTATACATTTTTATATCATGATTATTACAAGCTAAAACAAAAGCTAAGGCACTTGCCCAACTTCCTGAACCAAATACTGCAATCTTACTCATGACTTAAACCTTCAATAAGCATCTTTTTAATGCTCTTAATTTCTAAAAGAGATAATAAATCATTCTCGTTTTCAATTGAATAATCTTTAAGTAAAAGTGCTAACTTTTCTAATATATATTTTTCGTCATCATTAAAGAAATATTCTTTTTTTAATGATTTTTCAAATTCAAAAGACACGAGTAAGAAAATGAATCTTCTTATTTCAACTAGGATTGAATTTTCAATCCAAAATGAATATGTTACATTGCTATCAGTTAATTTCTTTAATAGTTTAAAATAGACAGGTATTGCCTCAATAGCTTGATGATAAGTATCAATAAAAATATAATTAAAATCAGTTAATGAATTAGAATTAATATATGAATACATGTCTTCATAAACCAATTTAATCTTACTTTTATACTTGAATTTTGAAATCAAATTATTATTGATGAAATCATATATGTCCTTATTATTTTCAACAATTGTTATTGATTCAACATCATCTTTATTTGAAACCATAAAAGGAAAATAAGCAAGACCTAAACCAACAGTCAAAACATTGCCAGTTGCTTCTTTTATATTATCTTTCATTGTATTTATCTCAAAAGGTGTTATATTCATCCAAACATTATAATTTTCTTTATCATCAAGAAGATTGTAATAGTAAACTCTTTCATCAAAGAAGCCTAAATTATTTTGCTCATAGAAAGAAACTAATTTTACTTCGTCAAAAAGAAAACCTTCATATGGTTCATAATAATTCTTCTCAAGTTTGATAGAATTAAAAGCCATATCATCTAAATTTAATGAAGAAATAAATTTAAAATACTCATTATCATTAACGATTCTCGAATTTAAAAGTTTAAAATCAGAAAACTTATTATTTTCATTAAGTAAAGCTAATTCATTATCTTCTTCTGATAAATCAAATAACTGATAAAAAGCTTCTTTAAAAGCTTCAACCTTATTATTTGATTTGGTTTCTTTTAAAATAGCTTCAATAGTATCAGATGTTATTTTTGAATAATTAGTCGTCAAATACTCATCTAGAATATAATTATCTAGACCATTAAGATTGCTTATTTCTTTAAGCTTATAATAAGTATCTTTAAGAGAACGGCTAAATTTAATTTTCATGACATATTATTTTAATTAAAGTAATTTATAAAGACAATCAAAATAATTATTTGATTTTTAAATAATAGTTAATATAACTTAAAAAATATAGTAAACACATGGGAAAATATACAATAATAGATAATCATTTAAGAAGATGAGTAGGCATAAAAAAAGATATATGTATTTTTAAAGATAAAAATTAAACAAAATATTTAAACAAACTAAAATGATAATATTCAACAAATTAAATTATATTGTAATATAAAGTTTTAACTTTTGTATCTAATTATTGACATTATATATATATATCACTAAAATGTCAAAAGTTAGGTATACAAAATTTATTTTAAT
>ERZ808240.2029-NODE-2029-length-23378-cov-16.479098_pt1 | contig 23378 bp, 25 predicted proteins | sample MGYA00521084_ERZ808240 | MGnify/ENA primary metagenome ERZ808240 (study PRJEB31516, sample SAMN03275571) | gut metagenome | biome: mammalia-associated habitat; material: feces | host: Papio cynocephalus | place: Kenya | collected 2012-08-06 ...
GTCCCCAGCATTGTAAGCTGCATATTGGAGTGCTCCTTTCGTTTCAGATATCTTTCAATGTCCACTTTTTACCTTGAATGTCCACTTTTTACCTTGAATGTCCACTTTTTACCTTGAATGTTCACTTTTCTCTCATTTTATAGAAACAGTATAGCATATATGACCTTCATTACAATACTTCTTCTACCTGATTCATACTATACAAAGTTACATATATTCTCAGAAGCACTCCTGCTAAATCTTTTCATTAAAACACATTTACGCCAATTATATTTGTTGTGTCATCGCATCGTAATTTCATATCTGTTTTATATTTTTTCATAATCTTAATGACCGCACCTTTTTTGATATTTTTAAACGATGCCGTACCTAACTTGTTTAACTTATTTGCCTTAATTGTAACCCTTTTCAAATTACTGCATCTATAAAATGCCTTCTTACCAATAGACTTTACTCCTCTTGGAATTGTTACTTTTTTCAGTGATGTACAACCTGAAAATGCCTGTGTTCCAATACTTGTAACTTTCTTTCCTATTTTCAATGTACTTAATTTTTTACATCCTTTAAATGCATTTTTCCCAATCGTTTTTACTTTAGATGGGATTGTCACTTTTTTCAACGATATACAGCCTGAAAATGCTGCACTGTCTATTTTCTTAACATTTGTCCCTATTACCAGTTTTTCAATATTTGTGCAGCCCAGAAACGCATTTTTCTCAATTGCTGTTATATTCTTTCCCATAACTACTTTTTCAATATCATCCTGATACATAAACGCATTTTTCCCAATTGCTGTTATCTTATATGTAACACCATTCATTGTTACCGTATTGGGAATACTGATATATCCTTCATCAGCATACAGTCCCTCATCACTATACTCATCTAAACATCTTCCGATTACTTTTACCGTAGGATTTTTCCCTACAGATGTAATTCTATATATATACAATCCATCATCAAAAGACTCTCCCTTCGAATAAATATATTCTAATATCGGCGTTAAAGTCATATTCCAATTTACTTTGTCTTTGTTAAAGTCCCACTTTGAGCCGACATATTTCCATCCTTTGAATTCATATCCCTGTTTAACAATAACCGGTTCTTCAATTCCTGTTGATGCAATCGTTTCTCCTTTAGGCACTTCCACAGTCTTTATCGTTTTTGCTCTCAATCCGTCCCCATCTTTATAAACTACAGTACACATTATTGGCTTCGTTTCGCCACTTGTATCAGATTTAGGCGAATCTGGTGTACCGGAACCAGAAGGAAGCGTTGATGATGTATCTTCCTTAGACTCTGATGAGTCTTTATTTTCTCCTGATCCATCATCTGATTTAACGTATTCATTATTTTCTTGGCTTCCAACCAATAGCATTTTTGCGTTTTCATAACTGACATTTGAAATATAAGAAACAGAAAGCTTTCCTTCTTTATCAGACTTTCCCTGCGTTAGATATAATAAATTATCTGTTGAAAAAATATCTCCTATTCCTTCCTCCTCTTTAAGCACATAAAAATTATATAATTCCTCCACATTAAGCCCCTCATAATTCTTTTGTACTTCATCTCCAGCAGAAACATCGCTACAATCTGAAGCCATCCAATCAACTGGTAGTCCATATTCGTTTTCTTCTGATGACTTTTCTATCTGCAAATGATTACTTACCTGATTAATAAAAACTTTATGATAATTATTTGTCCATTCTATATTTGAGCAGTCACTCCAATTTGTGCCATCATACGGAAGGTCCCCCCATATCACAACACTTCCATCCTCCAAAATTGCACTCCAATTAGGTATAGATATGTCTCCTGTATACACAGGATCTGCATAATTAAAATCACTTACACCTGTTTTAATTTGCTGTATTGTTGTATAGTTTTCCCAGTACTGTTCTGAATTACATAAATCACCCAGTCCCTGATCATACACATATCCCCATGACCAAAGCGTTCCATTCTTTTTCAAAATATCAATGGTTCCAAAACCTCCTGCAATCTTTTTAGCATCTGTTGTGACTAAACACGGCTTACGGCAATCTGAAAATCCTTCTATTAGATTACCATTTACATCATAATATTTAAAATCATCATAATCAAATTCCTTATCCGCTAAATAACCACCCCAAATATATAAATTTCCACCTTTTGTAATAGCAAGTGAATACTTATTTACCACATATATGGTATCTACATTACTTAAATTTATTTTTTGAGGATTTTCCTGATTAATTGTTGTGCCCAGTCCCAACTGCCCGTATTTATTATCACCATAACTCCACACAGTTCCATCATTTTTCAAAAAGATATAATAGTTAGAATCATATCCTTTTCCCCATACAACATCCTTCACATTTTGCATAATTTTTTTAAGATATGCTCCATTTTCATATCCCCATACATAGCAATCCCCTCCTTGTGTAATAGCAGCAGTTTCATAGTCAAACAAATCTTTTCCCATGCTTACTTTTTCTACATTTTGTAAAACACAGGCAGGTTTTTCCCATTTATTTTCTCCTGTATCAGAATTATACTCGATTCCTTGCCCAATTTGACCAAATACATTACTGCCCCAAGTCCAAAGTTCCCCATTGTTTTTTATTACCGCATAGCAATCATAGCCTGCATATATACTTTTAACATCATCCAAAACATGATACGGTTCCAAAACACTCTTGTCAGTTGCATAACCGTTTCCTATCTGTCCATAATTATTACTTCCCCAAGTCCATACAGAACCATCTTTTTTTAAGGCTATTCCTCCCAAGTCTCGTAATTGTACATCTTTAACATTTTCCATAGATAAATTCAATTTATCATCTGTTTCATAACCGCAAACTCCCGAATAATACATCACGCCGTCCTCAGTAATGGCTGCAAACGCACTATCTGAACATCTTGTAGATACAAATTTCTTTTCTTGACTCTGTGGTTGTGCTTTTAATTGTATTTGAATACTTCTCGGCTGATCTTTTACGATTAATTTCTTTTGGGTTGAAACATAACCATTCTTTGATACCTCAACTGTATATGTATCTGATTTTAAATACTCCGAAACCTCTCCCTTACTCGTTACATAGCATTTTGGATAATCTTCCCCTTTTTTCTGTTTGAACTGGACATTAGCTCCGTCCAACAAATTGCCATTTTCATCTTTTATTGCCACAACACAATCATATCTTATATTTGGGCATGCTCCACTTCCACCTTTTAGATTATCTAAAGAATAATACCAATCTAACAATTTTACGGAGATATTAACTGCATCGCTCCATTTCCATTTTTTCGTAATATTTGCGTTTACTTTTTTTTCTGCCTTGAAAGTTATATCGCCATCTATACACTCTTTGCAACTATGCTGTTTTGGATTACGATCAGTACTAAATACAACCAATGCTCCTTTAATTTCTATTCCTACTCTATCCTCAACCTTTGCATTTATCACATCTGAAGACACTACCTGAATCACACCATTCATTACAAGTCCAATATGAACAGATACTTCAGCTTTTAATTGCATATTAACCTTCGGATTTTTGGTAATCTCCCTAATTCCAGTATCTGTAGAAATAGAGAAGCCTGTTTTCCCTGAAAAAGTCACATCCAGCGATGTTTTTCCCTTAAATTCAAAACCAATTCCGGCATCCAGTTTTAGTACTAAACTATCACCAAAATTATAGCTTGGCGATCCTAAACCTATGACTGGTATAAATTTTTCGCCTTTTAAAGAACCGCTCAAATAAACCTTATAGTCCATCTCTATCTCAAAGTATGATAAGGAAAAAGAAATATAATATTTTAATGATGGATTAATTTTCACATTAAATGATCCATCAAAATAATCATTTTTTTTAAACTGATATTTCAGACTTGCCTCATTTCCTACCAAATCACCAGAAATAGCAGTTTCTGACGAAATATCCTGATTTTCAGACTCTGATTCTAAACTTGTATTATCCTCTACATCTTCTACTACCCCAAGATATATAAGACTTTCATCCACGCTAGATGTATCCAGAGTAGCTTCATCAGTCATAGCCTGCATATCAAGCTTTAAATATTGAAACACTTCCTCCATATCCGTCTCTGCTGCAGTAACAATTACTGTTGTACCTTGAATAGAAATATCAGCTACCTTGACTATAAATAAACCATCTTTACTTTCCCATGCATAGATATCTCCCGATTGTAACCCTAATACTTGTTCACTTGCGTTTTCAAAAGTATAAACGCTATTATTTTTATATACGGTTTGATCTGTTATCGATCCATACTTATCTACAACAACATCTTCATTATATACACCAAAATTATTAGTTGAATCATCGTCAAAATTGTATACTTTAGAGTCTTCAAACTGATCCGTTGTTAAAGCAAACAGTTCCTGCATTTCTTTAGTATATTTTGACGATTCATATGTCGCACACAATGGTCCATATGTTTCAATGTTAATCAAATACACTTTTACATAAAAATATTCTGGCATTGTTTCCGTTTCAATATTTACAGTCACCTTATCTTCATCTTGCGTAACGCTCATATGTCCTGTTGCAACAAGTGTTTTCTGATCTTCTTTATATATTGCCACAATAACCATTGCATCTTCTAATGTACTATACTCTACTGTTGCAGCAGATCCTTCCACATCTACAGACACAATGCTATATCCCTCAGTATCCTGATTTTCAGCAGTTTTTTCCTCAATTTTATCTGCTAATAAATCACCAAATGAATCCTGCCCTACTACTTCAATATTTCCACTTTGCACCTCTGTTCCTGTCTCTGGCAAATCCATCTGTATGTCTTCAGTTACCTGATTGTCAACTGAATTCTCTGAAACTGCCATTATTTCCGTTATATCTTTTTCTGTTGCATATATGCTGCTTGGAATTGATACTGAAAAGATAATAAAGGAAAGTATTGTTGCTATCAGCCTTGTTATTCTTTTTTTGTTTTTCATGTCCCCATCCTTTCTAAAATTGCATTGAATACAATTTTCCCTCTTTTTACATATTTTAAACTATACAGGCATATATTAGCCTATATAGTTTATTTTACATTATCATATATGCCTATACAATTCAAGTAAGATTATTGTGAATAGGTAGGAATTCTCGTATGAGTCAACAAGAAAATTTAGACTACTATAAAATAGGGCAACGTATCCGCAAATATAGAAAAGCTTGTCACATGTCCCAAGAACAATTGGCTGAAAAAATTGGAATTTCCGTCACACATTTAAGTCATATTGAAACGGGAAATACAAAACTTAGTCTTCAGGTATTTGTTAATATTGCGGACGCTTTATCTGTACAATCTGATGAGCTCCTTCATGATATTTCAGAGAATAACCTCTCTGCAAAGCATGAGATCCTTGAGATCCTAGATACATGCTCCTCTCGCAACACTTTCATTTTAAAAGATATACTAAAAACAGTTTCTACAGCATTAGAAAAATATGGCAGCTAACCTAATGTTAATTTTAGACTAGCTACCATATGTTATCTCTATATGCTGTTTTTTTCTACCCTAACACCGATATCGGATCCAGACAGCATCGCTGTCAAATTTCTGCACATCCAGAAGCTTCAGTCCGGTCACATCGTGGGACATATCAAGTCCGTCAAAGACAGCAGGCATTCCGCCTCTGCCATCGATTCCTGCTCCGATCAGAATACTGATCTCATCTAAAAGACCGGCTTCTAAGAAGGCTGTGTTGATCTTGGAACCGCCGACAACACCGAGTCTGGTTACCCCAAACTTATCTGCAAGGATTTCCACCGCACGCTGCAGATCCACCTGCTCTTTTCCACATGCGATCCATGAAATATGCCGGCTGTCCAGATATGCCAGATATTCTTTCGTTACCTGCTCACTTGTTATGATCAGATAAGGCTTCTCCATTCCTGCTGCATCAGGCCAGAGCAATTTCCCTTTGGTATCAATTACCACTTCATAGCCTGCAGCATCTGCCTGTTTGGAACATCCTTCCTGTCCATAGCTTTCCGCATGCTCCGGTACAAATTCACCCGGCTCTGCCATTTCAAGCTCTGCCGTCACACGTCCGCTTACCGTTGTCGGTACATCGATCTCCTCCAGCGTTGTGTAGTAGTCGTCCACGCCACACAGCCTGGATGTCATGGCACAATCGATCCTGCCGTCTAATGAAATCATCATGTGACAGATGATATATGGTTTCTTCATGTTACGCCTCCTGCTTTATAATCTTCCGCCGTATACCGGGAAGCCACTGTTTGCGCCGTAGCTTTCGATCTTCTTAAAATGCTTCAGCACTTCCATATCCTCTGCACTGATCTCAAAATCTACGTCTGCATTTGTCTTCATATGGGCAGGATTGCCTGTTTTCGGCAGAGAGATCGCGCCAAGCTGCAGTGTATAACGAATGCAGAGCTGTGGAACGGATACGCCATATTTATCTGCCATTTCTTTGATCTGCGGCTGATTTAAGATCTCGCCATGCGCGATCGGAGAATATGCCTCTACTGCAATTCCATTCTTCTGGCAGTACTCTACAAGTTCCAGTGGCGTGTTACTGATATGCAAAAGGATCTGGTTTACCATCGGTTTGATCTCGGCTGTTTCCATCAGACTCTCGATGTCTCCGATCTGGAAATTGGAAATACCGATTGCCTTCAGCTTACCAGCCTTATAAGCATCTTCGAGCGCTTTCCATGCAGCTCTGTTTCCTTCTACATAACGGTCTTCGGACTGGTTTACTTTTACCCATGGCTGTGGAGAATGGATGATCATCATATCCAGATAATCCAGTCCCATGGTTTCAAGTGTTTTGTTGATACCGTTCATGGCTTCTTCATAGGTCTTATGCTCTGCTGCAACCTTGGATACCACAAATAATTCTTCTCTCGGAATACCACAGTTTCTGACACCTTCACCGACACCACGTTCATAAGCATATTGTCAAGTGTAGGAGTCAGATTTTATATTCAAAATAGTAAAAAGCTGTTACTCCCTAAAGAATAACAGCCTTTCTTACTATATCAGCCTTTTGGAATTTGACCATCAACATACAGAATGTGATTAACTAACCACTCTGTGAGATATTTTAAAATCCCCATAATCTGTTCATCCTGATCTTCTATCTCATCATTATGATGCTCCATAAATTCATCGAGTTTGTGTATAAATTCCTGATGCTGAACTTTCTGTGTAAATAACTTCTTATAATTAATAGATTCCATATACTGCTCTTCATCAGTAAAGTGTTTTACTGTATAATCACGAAGATTTTCCAATATTATGTCAATTCTATCATATTTATCTGGTGTATACTCGTCATGAAGCAATTCATAAGCCTCATCTGCATACTTAAATAACTGCTTGTGTTCTTCATCTATCATATCTATTCCGATATAATATTCTGGTTTCATTTCATACATCCATTAGTCCTGCTTTCATTTTTATTCAGCCTTTGAAAACTGGTCTTTGCCTACAGAGCATAACGGACATTCAAAATCTTCCGGAATATCCTCCCACTTTGTACCAGGTGCAATACCACCTTCTGGATATCCCTTCTCCTCATCGTATTCCCATCCGCAAACATCACATACGTATTTCATTTGTTGTTCCTCCTTGTAAATATATTAATACACAGCCTATATTGCTGTTATATTTGTGTTGTTCTGTAATCTTAATATGTATAAATGCTTTTAGCATTTCCATAATCCATGCAGGTTACAATATGCATATACTTCTTCTACCTGTTCACCATCACAAAGACAAAAATCTGCTACCGGCTCCTGCCCTGGATTTAACTGTTTTCTGTATATTCCCTGGTTTGTATTTAATGTAATCCACTCAATGAAATGCTCTTCAAGCATTGGATGTTTTGTCTCTCCGACCACGACATGAACATGACTGCCTTCTATCGTATATACGGGTACGTGCTTCTCGACAGCAGCATCTGTCACTCCAGCTTTTAATTCCTGCATAGTTTCTCCGCAACAAATTACAGGTACACCCTTATCCTTTACCTTTTCAACAATGTTTCCACAATGCTTACAAATATAATACTTAACTTCCATGCTTTTATCTCCTTCCATGTGTAAAATTTATATCTCAATTGTCTCTATAATCTTTTTCAAAGAATCTGCGGATTCCTTAAGCTTTAACGCTTCCTCACCACTTAAATTAATAGGTATATCAGACTCAATACCATCTGCACCTACAATAGCTGGCATACTTAACGATACTCCGTCAATATCATATACTCCATGAATCATGTGTGATACAGGAAGTATTGATTTTTCATCTCTCATAATCACTTCGCAGATTCTTTTTACAGACATTGCAATTCCATAATATGTAGCGTGCTTTTTATTTATTATCTCATAAGCACTGTGCTTGACTGCTGTAGCTATTTCTGCTGTGTTTTCCTTGTGCTTGTAATGTCCACGCATTTCACACATTTCACTCAATGGAACACCAGATACATTGGCTGATGACCATGCTACAACTTCGCTGTCTCCATGCTCACCTACTATAAATGCATGAACACTCCTACTGTCCACAGATAAATGCTCACCAAGCTTATATCTTAATCTGGCACTATCTAACACTGTACCCGAACCAATAACCCTGTTTTCTGGAAGCCCTGATAACTTTATGGCTACCTGAGTCAGGATATCTACCGGATTCGCAACTACAAGCATGATACCTGCAAAATTTCTCTTTGCTATTTCAGGAATGATTGACTTAAATATTGCTACATTTTTATTTACAAGATCAAGCCTTGTCTCTCCCGGTTTCTGTCCCGCTCCGGCAGATATGATAACTATTGCAGCATCAGTCACATCATCATAATCTCCGGCATATATCTTCATCGGACTGGCAAACGGAATACCATGACAGATATCCATCGCTTCTCCCTCTGCCTTGTTCTTGTCTGCATCAATAAGGACAATCTCTGTAAACAAGCCACTCTGCATCAGAGCAAATACCGATGCAGAACCAACAAAGCCACAGCCTATCATTACTGCTTTTTTTGAATTAATCACTTTCTTCTTCGTAATAATCTCATCTCCTTAATAATTCTCTTCATGTACTTCAAAATAGCTCTGTGGATGATTACATACCGGACATACTTCAGGTGCCTTAGTTCCTACCACAATATGTCCACAGTTACGGCATTCCCATACCTTCACTTCGCTCTTTTCAAACACCTGAGCAGTTTCAATATTCTTAAGAAGTGCACGATATCTTTCCTCATGGTGCTTCTCAATTTCACCTACTGCTCTGAATTTTGCTGCAAGCTCAGGAAAACCTTCTTCTTCGGCTGTTTTCGCAAAGCCTTCATACATATCTGTCCACTCATAATTCTCTCCTTCTGCAGCTGCCTCCAGATTTTCCTTTGTATCACCAATTCCTGCTAATTCCTTAAACCACATCTTTGCATGTTCTTTCTCATTATCTGCGGTCTTTAAAAATAATGCAGACATCTGCTCATAGCCTTCCTTTTTCGCTACAGAAGCAAAATAGGTATACTTATTTCTTGCCTGCGACTCTCCTGCAAAAGCCTCCTGTAAATTCTTCTCTGTCTGTGTTCCTGCATATTTGTTTGCTGCCATTTCTTTTTCCTCCGTTTTCTTTACTATTTTTTCAAAATCTGATGCTGGGTGCTTACATAAAGGACATATAAAATCATCTGGTAATTCTTCTCCTACATATTCATATCCACAAATTCTGCAACGCCATATTGTCTGCCCATCCTCGGTTTTTCCGACTGCCTGTGGCTTAGGTTTAATATTATTCTGGTAATAATCATATGTGACAGAAGGAACATTACTTAAAACCTCCATATCTGTTATCTCACCGATAAACATTGTATGTGAGCCTAAGTCCTCCGTTTTATTAACTGTTACAGAAATGTATGCATTTGTACCTTCTGTAATATAATAAATACCATTTGTACCCCTGGCACACTTTTCAAATGCTTCAAATTTATTGGTATCCCTTCCTGATTGGAAGCCAAAATGTTTGAACAATTCAAACTGTGCCTTCTGACTTAAGACTGATACTGTGAATTTTCCAGTTCTCTGAATCATGTCATGTGTGTAATTTGCTTTATTGACGCAGATACTTAACTGGTTTGGTTCTGAAGCTGCCTGAATGGCTGTATTAATAATACATCCATTGTCTTTTTCATCTTCCCTGGCAGTCAGTACAAACAATCCATAACTCAACTTATACATTGCTTTTCTATCCATTTTTTTCCTCCTTTACCTTCTCCCTGCATTTCGGGCAAATGCCTTTAAATGAAATATCATAATCCAAAAATTCAATTCCATGAGTGTTATGAATTCTTTCCAGCAAATCCGGTATTTCATCCATATCCACATCAAAAATCTCACCGCACTTTACACATCTTACATGGTAATGATTTTTCAATGTAAAATCAAATCGGTTCGGTCCATCCGGAACTTCAACCTTCCTTAACGAACCCTCCTCCACCAATATATCAAGATTTCTATATACAGTTCCTTTTCCGATTGTAGGATATGCTTCTTTTATAAAATCATACACTTCATTTGCTGTAACATGTCTTCTCATTTCGTATACGGCATTTCTTACAAGGTCTTTTTGAATGGTATTTCTCCGAGTTGTCATTCGTCCTCCTTATTAGGATTAATTCTTAATAAGAATTATATACCACTATTGTTATCTTGTCAATAAAAATAGTAATAATTCTCATTATTATAAAAAGATGCCCACACTGAGCATCTTTAATCTAAATCATTATTCTATTTTTCGTTCAAAAACATATTCAGTATCTGATGATAAATCAGACCGGAATGAATAACCAAGTCTGTCAAATTTCTTAATCTTCACCGGATTCTCAATATTATTTTCTGCCATGAATCTGACCATTTCGCCACGAGCCATCTTGGCATATGTACCTTTTGTTACCAGTTTATCTCCGGAAGTTTCACAAAATGTAACCGTAATATATCTGTCCTGCGGTGTCAGATACTTTTCTATACATTTTGAGTATTCTTTTGATGCAAGATTAATAATAATCCTGCTGTCATCGGTTACTGAGCTGTATAACAAGTCTCCCCAGTACTCATACAGATTTTTGGCATCGCCAATCCCGACCTTTGCCTGCATTTCCAAACGATAAGGTGTCACGCCATCCATTGGTTTCAGAGCACCATAAAATGCAGACAATATCCTCAAATGATTTTGCACATACTCAAACTGCATATCTTCAAACACCGATGGTGCCATATATTGAAAAGCAATTCCTTCATATGATAAGACAGCCGGAGTGAGCATCTGATAAATGTTCATATTTTCCAGTCTATAAAAATTCTGTTCCAGAATTTTGTCATTACATTTCCAAATAGCTTTCAATCCCTCTTTTGACTTATCTCTCAACCAGTTTAATATCTCTGTCGTCTTATCAATAAACCCAGGTAAAGCAACCGGCTCTATACTGTCAGTATCTGTAATCATCTTCTTTGCAGGTGATAATATAATCTTCATCAATTTAATTCCTTAAGCATATTTTCCGGATCATCCGCCGCTTTGACTTTATCATTGGCTTTGATGATAACCCCCTGCTCATCAATAAGATATGTGGTTCTTACCACACCCATAGAAACTTTTCCATAGTTTTTCTTTTCTTTCCAGACATCATATGCTTCAATAACTTTACGCTCCGGATCTGCTAAAAGCGTAAATGCCAGTCCATATTTTTCTTCAAATCTCTTGTGAGACGCTACAGAATCTTTACTTACTCCGAGGATAACTGCTCCATTCTCAGTAAACTGGGGATAACGCTCAGAAAAACCACATGCCTGCTTCGTACATCCCGGTGTATTATCCTTTGGATAAAAATATAAAATCACTTTCCTGCCTGCATAATCACTTAATTTATGTATTTCTCCATTCTGATCCGGCAATTCAAAATCCGGTGCTTTTGTTCCTACTTCTAACATCCGTTATTCCTCCGCTTCTTTCACTTCCGTCTGTTTTCTTGCTTTCTTATTCCCTGAAATCATTTTATGACCGGAATAAACTGCCATAATCATGCATATCAATGAACCAAACGCAAAGTATTTGTGTGCCGCCTTTAACCCCTTATATCCGGTATAAAAGGTTCCAGCCATTGTAACCACTGCTCCGATTGACCAATATTTATGTGCTTTCATGCTTCATTCACCTCCTGTATATGAACATATTATATCAAATTTTCTATAACATGGTCTATATCATCCTGAATGACAATACTTCTATGTTCCAGTACTTCCGGATAGCAAGGTAACGTAAGATTTACGCTTGCAAATACTGCATCCGGGTTTTCTGCTGCCATATTCCAGAATGGAACTTTTATGACACCAGGAGAATTAAATCCGACTCCTAATTCCAGATATAATACCTTTCCTTTTTTATGCTGTTCTATATAATCTGTGTACCGCTTATGTGCGATATGCCATCCCTTATCTCTGACAAATGTGTCATCCCAGAACAAATTGAAATCCATTTCCCGTCCGCATTTTGGACAATGCGGAATCAGCTCTGTTGGAACAGACCTATTTTTTTCTTTCTGAACCATTTTTTGAAGAGTTGCATAATTATCATAGGTATCTGTATGACATGGTTTTGAGCATTGGAACAGTCCAAAATCCCCCTGTGTATAGCACAGATGTTCTTTTGAAAAACCTGCCCTCTGGAATGTATGGTCAATGTTGGTAGTCAGGACAAAATAATCCTTTTCTTCCAACAGTTTCAGCAATTTTTTGTGCGTATCCTTTGGTATCGGTTCATAACGGTTGATCCATGCCCACCTTGACCAATATGCCCATCGTTCCTCGTTTGTTTCAAAATCTGCAAAACAGCCGGTATACATATCCTTCATTCCATATTTTTCTACAAAATCGCCAAAATATTTTTGTAGGCGTTCTCCACCAAAATCATAACCTGCTGACGAAGATAAGCCTGCCCCTGCACCTACAATAATCGCATCTGCATTTTGAAACACTTCTTTTAATTTATTTATTTCTGAATCGAAATCTCCAGTTGTTCCTTCTATAATTCCGTTATATCTCATATTTCCACCTATTACTTTATGGATATTTAAAACTTCTCTATCAAGTTCTCAAGGCAATCTGTTTCATAATCCTCAATCCTGCCTTCATCACATGCCTTTGCCAAAGACGGATCAATTGGGATTTCCGCAGTTATACCAATATGATACTCTTCTGCTAGTGATTCAATATCATTTTTTCCAAAGATATAATGCTTATCATGACAGGTAGGACATTCATAATATGCCATATTTTCTACAATTCCGATTACAGGGATGTTCATCATCTCTGCCATTTTAACCGCTTTTCCTACAATCATGCTTACAAGATCCTGTGGAGATGTTACCACAATAATCCCATCAACCGGCAATGATTGAAAAACAGTCAATGGAACATCACCTGTTCCGGGTGGCATATCTACAAACATATAGTCAACGTTACCCCAGCACACATCTGTCCAAAACTGTTTTACTGTTCCTGCAATTAATGGACCTCTCCATATTACCGGATCTGTTTCATCATCTAATAACAGATTTACCGACATTATTTTTGTTCCATTTGCAGATTCAACTGGAAGAATTTCTTCTTCACAAGTCTGTGCTTTTCCGGACAGTCCAAACATTTTAGGTATGGAAGGTCCGGTAATATCAGCATCAAGAACAGCGGTTTTATATCCTTTCTTTCTCATAGATGCGGCAAGTAGGGAAGTTACAAGTGACTTACCGACCCCACCTTTTCCACTTACAATTCCAATCACTTTTTTTACATTTGAATCTGTATTTGTTTGTTCTATCAGACTCTGCGGTTCTCTTCGTTCTGAACAATTACTTCCACACTCTTTACAATTATTGGAACATTCTTTTGATTCGCTCATTAACAATTACCTCCATTACCGGCACAGCCATGCTTATCCTCACCACAGTGATGTTCGCCACAGGTATGCTCCTGTTCATGGTGCGTGCAATGTACATCTGGATTATAATTTAACTGCCCGCTTATATATTTTTTCACTGCTTCATCTGCATTTCCACTTACACCACCAAGCAACTGAATTCCGGCTGTTGCCAGTGCTGCCTGAGCACCGCCACCAATGCCACCACATATAAGCACCTCTACTCCGGCATCTGTCAGAAATGATGATAATGCACCATGTCCCTGTCCATTTGTGTCCACGACTTGTGTCTGTTTGATTTCTCCATTCTCAACATCATACAATTTGAACTGCTCTGTATGTCCAAAATGCTGAAAAATCTCTCCGTTTTCGTATGTTACTCCAATTCTCATCTGTCGTTCTCCTTTTCCATGAATGTTGTTATTAAAAATGGATTTGCTTGTTCTTATACATGTCTGCTTACAGCAAAAAACATCATTACCATCGCAAAAGCAATAGTTTCCTCCTGAAATATTCAACACCTTACCATGTACCACACTGTCTGCAAGTTTATAGCGGGCAGATTCATAGATTTCTGTAACAGTTGTTCTGGAAATTTCCATCTGCTGTGCGCATTGTTCATGCGTACATTTATTCAAATCTATCAGGCGTATTACTTCATATTCATCTACAGTCATATTTATTCGCTCACTGATAGGTATTCCTTCTGGTCGGAAACTATCATAAGCAGGTTCTGCACATATTCTTCTGCATTTTGTAGGTCTTGCCATATATTCACATCCATTTCCGTCATATGTCGGTAATTATCATAATTTCTGATTATGACATATTCAAGTAACTGATAAATTTATTAGTCACTCTTATTCTTCATATTTGGGTAGTCAAAATCATGTTATAGATTTCATATTTTATATGTCGATATTATACTAATTTTAAAATAGCGTATTATTTCACTCTGCCTAAATTTTTTCTAATTGTTGGCTTAGAATCCTCCTGTTCATTATCCATACTTTGATTATTCTTCATCTGCTTACTTATGCCGCTATCTTCTGACTTTCCACTTTTCTTTTTCTCCCATTCCTCAGATTCCTGTAAATAATCTTCATACTCGCCTTTGGAAGCATAATAATCACTATAAAATTCTTTCACATTATCATACCCATATTCCTGCACAATTGATGAAAGCTGCTGTTTCATATTGTTAATCATGCTATCCAGTTCATCTATCTGTTTCCGCAATTCTGCACGTTTTCCTGACTTAAATACACCATTGCAATCTGATAGTTCAATCTCCAGATTGCCTCTGTTTCTTTCCAGATTGAAAATAGCTTCATTTTGTCTTTGCAGTTCCTTATGAACATTCTTGAGTAGCACATATTTTGAAGCAAGTAATGACATTTCAGGATGCGGTACGGCTACAGCAGTCTCTTGCACCTTTGTTTTTGTTGCTTCTCCTGTACCAGCTCCCGGCATTACATCAAGCACCTTTTCTGCCACACCAACCGCAGCTAGCATAATGCGATTAATAAGAAGTTCCAGCACTGCAATAGCAAGCTTTATAATACTTGCAAGAAGATCTGGTCTGTCTCCATATAAATCTATAGAGTCCCTTACCTTTTCTGTTATTTCTTTCTTCTTTATACTTGATATGTCCTCTTCTGACATTCCGCTTACAATTGCTCTATCAACAGTCCTGTTCCATTCCTGCCGCACCTCATTGTCAGTTTTTATCTGCTCTTCCATTGGATTATTTTTGCCTATTTTTTTAGTAGCAAGATACGGACTGTTCTTATCAAAGACTTTAAGTTTATCCTCTTCATGCAGCACAAGCTGATTTATTTTATTTGTAAAAAACATCTTTGCCTCATCAAGAAATGAATCCTGTTTAAATCTGTCGTCTTTTACAGAGAACTCTTTTTTCTCATAGACCTCGCCTTTTCTGATAATCTTACAGCCATTACGGATGTTACCACTTTCATCCAATATCTCTTTCTTAGTACGCACATGCTTTCCATTCTCATCATAAAACATATTTCTTGATGCCACCTTTACAACTGGCTTTTCCAGCTTTGTCCTCTCTGCAAATATCAGATGGATATGGAAATTAGTCTTTCTTTTGTTATGATGCAGGGCTGCATAACAGTCCACACCATACTTTTTCTTGAAATCCGTAGCAAAATGTTTGATAAGGTAATCATGTTCATAATGATACAAGCCTTCCGGTAATGCTATAATCAGTTCCCTTGCCTCAATACATTTTCCTGTCGTTCCACTTTTAGCAAATTCTTCTCTGTTGCATTTCGCAAGATCTTTCCAGAAAGAACGAAGTGGCTGTGTAGCATATATGGCATATAAATTCTCCTGTTTTACCGTGCTTGTTATATAATCAATTCTCCCCATGACATTATGAAGTTTCGTCATCTGTATAAATGAATGTCTTGGCATTGCTATCATCTCCTTCTTTTCATCAGCTACATTTAATTCTTCAAATGCAGCCATAGTAATATTTATTCTCTGGCTCGATGCAATCGCGAAATCCCCGGAGTACAAAACGAAGTTTTGTGCGGAGGGTGTATTTCGCTCTCAAACGCCGAGGGCTGCATTAGATTCTTTCTTTTTCCTGTCTACAGCAGCTTTTGCTCTGATAAATGTTTAAAATCTTACAAAAATATCCTTTTCCCAAAACTGACGGCACTTTATGACGGAACTTTTCAAAATTGACATTACTTTATGACGCCACTTTTCAATTATGCCGTCGCTTTCTGCCATCATTTTTCTTCCATTACATTTCCGTCTTCCTTTCATTCAGGTTCCATGCCGTCGGATTATTACGGCATTTTAAGTAACTGCCGTCGGATTGTTCCGTCTCTTTTTATTTCTGCCGTCGTTTTATACCGGCAGGCATTACAATATTTACAGATAAAAAAATAAGGACCATGTATTTCTACACAGTCCCTGTCTCAATAACCTATATTCTATTGTTAATCACTTTCCATCCAGTTCAATGCATTTTGTACTAATGCCTCATCTTCCTCATAGTTCTCCGATTCATCATCAGATATGCTTTCCATTCCTGCCCTCACCGCAACATTATCCGGACTTATTACAGGCATAGTGCCACCGCCAGCCTGAATTGCAGCCAGCAGACTTCCTACCATAGTCATCACTTCCTTATTGGCTTCCTGTCGTGCTTCTTCTTTTGCAGCCTGCCTAATTCTTTCCTCAATTGCATCCATATCCTCTGTTGATACATACTCTGGCTCTTTCTTTTTCTTTTGCTGAATTAACGCTTCCTGCCCATAATTCTCAATATAATAAGTTGCTGCATCTATAAAAAACTGATTCTTTGACTTAAATATATCTAAATTCAACTCATTCAAAACCTTATTAATAGCTACATGTGCAGGATTTAACATATTTAATCTCACTGTAAACTTAACTGTTCTATCAATCGACATAAATTGTTCCTCCTAACTTTCATATAATTCCAATAAAATCGCATATCTTATCAGATAGCATATTTTTCCTTTACCTCTGCTTCCGTAGGCAAAATACCACTTTCTATCACAATTTTGTTTTCTCCGGCAGCAACACCTGCAATACGCTCTGTCTGGTCTGTCACACCAGCTTCATCTGAGTCAAGAAGTTTCTGAGCATTGGCTTTTGCCACTGCAAGCTGTTCCTGTTTCTCACTTTCACTTACCTTTGAGCGTATTTCCTTTGTCTTTGGCATAAACTTTGCCCTGCGCCTTCTCTGATACATGGCATTACGCTCACGAATTCTCTTTTTTTCTGTAAGTTCAGCCTGTTCCTCTTCTGATAGTTCCACAGTTGGCAGATTAACTTTTCCGATAAAATTCAAGTATACCTCAATCTCTACTACACGCTCACCATCTATCTTCTCCGCTTTATGAACAAGTACCTTATCAACAAATTCATTGATGATAACAGGTGTGAGTTCTGTAATATCCGTATACTTATGAACCAACGCCAGAAATTCCTCTGTTCTGTCTGTGTCACTTTCATACTGTGCTAACTGTTCCCTGCATTCTCTTAGAGTCTGCGTAAGCTGTTCCTGCTCTGTCTCGTATTCCTGTGAAAGAATCTCATACCGCTTGTCAGACAGCTTCCCAAGAGCATTATCCTCATAGACTTTTTTTATCAACAAATCCAGTTCGCCATATCTCTTTTCCTGTTTTTCAAGAGTAGACTTGATTTTCTTTATCTCTGCCTCATCCCTTATTGCTGACACACTACGCATTGCTTCTGCAAATGCATTCTCATCAAGTCTCACACTCTGGCAGGCATAACGGATCGTCTCCAGAATAATCTGCTCTATTACTTTTTCCTGAATAAAATGGGATGAACATTTATGTTCAAACACTTTTCTTTTATTCATATAAGTACTGCAGTTGTATGAAGCCGGTTCTATACGGACTCCTCCATTTGGCAGTCCCCTCCAGTCTCTTCCTGCCCTTGTGTGCTCGCTTCGGTAATGCATCTTACATCCACAATCAGCACAGAATAACTTTCCTGTCAACGGATTGTTGCTGCCATCTGTATTAATCCTGCGGACAGTCTTTCTTAATTCCTGTACGATATACCAGGTCTTTCTATCTATAATGGCTTCGTGTGTGTCCTTAAAAACAAGAATATCCTTACTTTCATTCTTTTTTGCAGTTTTATCCTTATATGACAGCTTGTGTGTGCGGAAATTAACTGTATCTCCCATATATTCAGGCTTTTCCAGCATTCGTACAATAGTAACACCAGCCCATGCATATGGATGTTCCATATCACAATTATTCTTATAACAGCCTATGCCCCGGACCGCCTGATAATAAGATGGCTTTTCCACCTTTTCTTCACAAAGTATTCTTGCGATCTCATATGGACCTTTTCCCTCAATTGTCAGCATGAATATCCGTCTTACTACTGCCGCAGCTTCCTCATCAATAATCCAGTGGCTATTATCCTCCGGATCTTTGATATATCCATATGGCGGATTATTTGTAACAGGCTTTCCTTCCCGTCCCTTTGCCTGTATTACTGCTCTTATCTTGCGGCTGCAATCCCTTAAATACCATTCATTCATTCATGATATTTAAAAAAGGGGCGAATTCGCTGCTGGCATTGTTATCACTATCAACACCATTAGAAACAGCAACGAAACGGACACCTTTTTCCCGGAAAAATACCTCGGTATAAAATCCAACCTGAAGATAATCCCTTCCGACACGGCTCATGTCTTTCACTATGACAGTTGCAACTTTTCCTTCTTCAATCAATCGTAGAAGCTGCTTCCATCCCGGTCTGTCAAAATTACCACCGGAATACCCGTCATCCGTAAAATGCATAAGATTGTTATATCCGTTACTCTTTGCATAGTCCTCCAGCATTTTCTTCTGGTTCACTATACTGTTGCTGTCTCCCGCAAGCTCATCGTCCCTTGAGAGTCGCTCATAAAGAGCAGTTATTTTATTTTCTGTTATATCAGCCGTCTGTTTGTTCATGCAGAACTCCCTTCCGGCGGCTGACTCATTTGTGGTGCACTAATTATACCACATTTTGTCCCGCCTGAAACAATTTCATTATGAATCACACGAAAAACTTTATCAGCAAATGTATCTGTCTCCGTATCACTTGTAAATACACTTACTTTATAAAGTGTTGTGCCAATTCTGCGGTAAAAAAATCCAGCCTTATTCGGGCTGGTTCCTGTTTTATCCTTATTCAGTTTGTCTTTTTCCATAGTATAATCCTTTCTTGCCTTAGCCTAATTCTTAACTTATAATGTTTTTATACTTCCAATCCTTGTAATTGGATTACGCTTTTATCCATATTTCATAGTCACGTCCTCCTTTTTGTAATTGTTTTTAAAGCAAATCAAATTACTTTCTTCACAAATAGGAGAAATATGACTGTAAAACGGAAGTGTTTTTAAAATTTTTTTATTTTATGAAAGGACTGACTACTTTGCCCAAATACGCTGAGCTTGCAGCATTTAAAGAACAAAATCTAATACCTGAATATAATGGCGAAATGCTGCACCGGGAAGCCCGTGCCCTTGCAATCAGCCGTTTGGAAGAAAGCGCAAGAACCGAAGCAGATTTCCGTAATGTAATTTCATGGTGGGATAAACTGGATTCCAACAGGGAACGAAAAGAGCGTGCACATGAGATAGGTCGTTCTGAAATTCCTCTTGAATGGGGTGCATCTGAATATTATCTTCCTGCAAATGCCTCATATGATATGGTACTCCAAAATCTTCTGCTAGTTGGTGATTTCATAGATTACATTTATGATCAGCCTGATAATTTACATGAATTAGTGACCACATCCGATATATCAGGTATTTTAAAGTCACTCAAAGTTTCCCACAAACAGCTTATGTTCTATCTGTTTGTTCATGCATACTCAACTGTACAATATGCAGCGTTAAGCAATCAGACAGACCGGAATGTGCGTGGCGTCAGAGAGACTGCACTCAAAAAGATAAGGAAAGAATTGACAAAGGCATTAGAATACAGAAAAGAACATGATGAGCAGTCCCTTACACCTGATGAAAAATATTTTCTTGAAAATGGTGTACGCAGGAAATCAGATATGAACTTGAAGCCATAAATCATCATGTCAAGTTATGCTTGACCATATTTTTGTAATCGGATAAAATATATATAAGATTACATTCATTAAGTAATGAACAGATTGGAGGAATAGAGAATGAAGAATCTGTTTGAACACACAAGTGCCCCTTGGGTAAAATATAGCAGCTATGAATATCGCACTGCTGATGATGGCACTTTATATATAGTAGTTTCAGAAAATGCAAAACCTCAGATGTACCGCCCAATACAGGATGCCAATGCACTTGTCCTTGATGCGGTTAATATTGGTCTTATGGCTATGCATAAAGCAGATGATGATATATTGCAACAGATGGTTCTTGATTTTGTATCTGCTTATGGATTCCTTGGTTTTATGACAGCACTGCCGACAACGGCACAGTTTGTTACATATGAATCCGTATATCTTCCTAAAAACCACTTTATCAAAGAAGAAGCTTTTTCAACAGAGGATTATCTTACTTACTTCTACCCTTTTGAAAAGCTTGATTTTCACAAGAAAGGTACTGAATCCGGATGGTCTGTTACAGATAAAGATGAAATTGCTGTTGTGATGGCAATGGGTAACAGTCCTCAGGCTGTATCCATGAGTTTTCAAAGGGAATATGCTGAACGATATGACTGGCTTATAAAGGAATTTACTGACTGGGCTTTTACTTATATGACAAGTTTTCTCTACTACCATGACTATGATTCGATAGATGAACAGACAAAAGACCTGTATCGGCAGGGAATGTCGGCATTTGGCGGTATATCTCCGACATATCATATAGCATTGGAAAAAGATTCACCTGTTATAGTATGGGATTTCCATTCGCTGCTTGTTATGATACAGATGTGCTTTTCTTTTATGCTGACAGATGAAAGCTGTGAAATGAAATTGTGTAAGCACTGTGGTAAAGCATTTATCGCAAGCCGAAAAGGAAATGAGTTCTGCTCTCCAAAATGTAAAAATCAATATAATGTGTATAAGACAAGAGCAAAAAAGAATAATACTGATGAATAAAATCGTTTTTTATAATGTTCAGGAGGTTTGTACGCAATGAGTGAAATCATTAAAACTAATACAGAATATTCAAAGTGGATTAAGGAAGTTTCTTTAAGATTCCGCAACAGCCAGATAAAAGCTGCAACAAAAGTTAATAGAGAAATGCTGTTATTTTACTGGTCTATTGGGCATGATATATCAGAGAATTACAATGAAAGCAAATACGGAAAATCTTTTTTCAAAAATCTTAGTCTTGATTTGCAGGATGCACTACCTGATGTAAAATCATTTTCTGTAACTAATTTAAAATATATGAAATATTTTTACGATTTATACAGCAATTCAAATCGTCAACAACTTGTTGACGATTCAGATACACGAATATGTCAACAAGCTGTTGATGATTGTATTTTTATGATTCCGTGGGGACATCATATTCAGATAATTAATAAATATAAGGGTAATTTGGATAAGGCTTTGTTTTTTGTTAAAAAGACATATGAAAACAACTGGTCAAGAGCCGTCCTTTTAAATTTTCTCGATACAAACTTGTATGAAAGAGAAGGTAAAGCCATTACAAATTTTGAAAAGCTGCTTCCTGATATTGGCAGCGATCTTGCCAGAGAAATCACAAAAGACCCATATAATTTTGATTTTCTTACTCTCAGAGAAGGATATGATGAAAAAGAATTGAAAGATGCACTCATGGATAATATCCAGAAATTCCTTCTTGAATTAGGACGTGGATTTGCTTTTGTCGGTAGAGAATACCGGCTTGTTGTCGGAGATACTGAACAATTTATTGATATGCTGTTCTACAACATACAAAAACATTGTTATGTTGTAATTGAAATCAAGACAAGGGCATTTGATCCCGGAGATATGGGACAATTAGGAACTTACATTGCAGCAACAGACGGCATACTACGTTCAGATAACGATAATCCTACAATCGGCTTACTCATATGCAAAACAAAAGATAATGTTCTGGCTCAATATGCTACCAGTGCAGTGAATGTTCCTGTTGGAATTTCCGAATATGAACTTAATAATCTTATTCCTGATGACTATAAAAGTTCCATGCCTACCATTGAAGAGATAGAACGAGAACTGAAAGACTAATATGTCGCTTGTTTAGACAGTATCTAAACGCCTATATAATACAACAGCAGGAAATCTGTATATATAGACTTCCTGCTTTATTTTTAATTTGTATATATCAACTCACGAATCACAATTTCTTCTGCCCTGCTCTGAATGCTATTCATCTTCCGTATCCATCCAAGATGGTCTGTAGACTTCATATGCTCAGTTAATCCTTCCCTCTTCGCCATCTGTTCCATAAGCCGGTCCAACATTTCATGACATTCTTCATCTAGTTCTTCGAGCTGTTTCCATAATTTTTCAGTAATAACCAGATGGAGATATTCTGATGGGTAATTTTCACATAAATATTTCTGACGCATTCTGCCATATTTACCAATATTATAACTACTGTCATCATCTAATGAAATATCCGGTATCAGATAATCACCTTTCCAATGATATGTTAATTCCATACGCTACTGCCTCCTTTGTGTTATGATATACAGGTAAGAAAAAATCATCACCTTCTTTTCTACAACATCTGCACTTTCATTCACCACAAATGAGCCAGCCGCCTATGTTATGTATTAGCAGATGTAGAAATCCGCTAAATTACAACATTTATGGGGATATCTGACATCTACAGTTCACAGCATATCACTTCATTGCCATATGCCTGTGCAGTATCAATATGTCTGTATCCGATCTCTGTCGCT
>ERZ808240.2030-NODE-2030-length-23377-cov-27.202041_pt1 | contig 23377 bp, 17 predicted proteins | sample MGYA00521084_ERZ808240 | MGnify/ENA primary metagenome ERZ808240 (study PRJEB31516, sample SAMN03275571) | gut metagenome | biome: mammalia-associated habitat; material: feces | host: Papio cynocephalus | place: Kenya | collected 2012-08-06 ...
GCCTCTTTGCACATCGGATCAAAAAAACTCGCGAGAACCTCGCGAGTTTTTTTTGATTCTAGTAATACTTGTAAAAGAGGGCAATGGAACGGACCCCGGCGAAGAACTGGGAGAGGAGATAGGACTCGTTCGGGGAATGGATGGTGTCACGTTCCAGGCCGAAGCCCATAAGAAGCGGGTCTATGCCGAGGATGTGCTGGAGGTCGGCGAGAATAGGGATGCTGCCTCCGCCCCGTGACGGTACCGGCTCCGTGCCATAGACCTCCGACATGGCGCGGGAAGCCGCCTGATAGGCCCTCGATGAAATAGGTATGAGAAAGCCGTTGCCGCCATGGCATTGCTTCACCTCTACCTTGACATAAGGAGGGGCTATGGAGAGAAAATGCTCCGTGAAGAGGCGGCTTATCGTCCCGCTGTCCTGATTCGGGACAAGGCGCATCGATATTTTCGCGTGGGCCTCGGACGGAAGCACCGTCTTGGAGCCCTCGCCCGTGAAGCCGCCCCAGATGCCGCAGACGTCAAGGCAAGGACGGATGCCGGTGCGTTCGAGAGTTGTATAGCCATTCTCCCCCTTTACCTCCTTTATGCCGAGGAAGGACTTGTACTCGTCAAGGTCGAACGGGGCACGGGCAAGCTGTGCGCGGTCGGCGGCCGACAGTTCAACGACGTCGTCATAGAATCCCCTGACCGTGATGCGCCCGTCCTTGTCGATGAGGGAGGAAATCATGTCACAGAGGACATTTATAGGATTCGCCACCGCTCCTCCGTAATGCCCGGAATGCAGGTCCTTGTTCGGTCCCGTAACCTTCACCTCAAGGTAGGCAAGCCCGCGCATACCGCAGTTGATGGAAGGAACCTTGTCCGAAATCATGGTCGTGTCGGAAACAAGTATGACCGACGCCGCAAGCCTGTCCTTGTTTGCCTCGGCCCACTTCGCAAGCGACGGGCTGCCGATTTCCTCTTCGCCCTCGAAGATGAACTTAACATTGTGACGAAGCCTTCCCGTGCGGACAAGATACTCGAATGCCTTTATATGCATGAACAGCTGACCTTTGTCGTCATTCGCTCCCCTTCCCCAGACTGCGCCGTCGTGTATTTCCGGCTCAAACGGGTCTGAACGCCAGAGTTCAATCGGATCGACCGGCTGAACGTCGTAGTGACCATACACGAGGACCGTCGGGAGTTCTGGGGATACCATTTTCCGCCCGAACACGACCGGATGTCCATCCGTCGGATAGACTGCGGCTTCATCCGCCCCGGCTTCTCTCAGCAGTTCCGTCAGCCTTTCGGCGCAGCGCAGCATATCTCCCTTATGATTCGGATTCGAACTTATTGACGGAATCCTCAGCAGCGAGAACAGTTCCTCGAGCCACCGCCCCTCATTGTCCTTGATGTATTTTTCCATAATAGTAATAAAAATTGTATTAAGAAATGTGAAAAAAATAAGTTGCTTCAGATTGGGGATTTATTTTTGAGTATAGATTTCTTTTGGAAGAGGGAGTGTACTGGAGGTACATGACCGATGAGAAAAGGAATATAGACCAAAAAGAAGCCACAGGATGATGCAAGTTATTTTTTGAAGATTTCTAAGATTGAATAAAAAGATGGAGTGCAAGGCTTGCGAAATCTTTTCAACCGGAGCAACCTTGTGGTTGTGAGGATTAAAAGTTGGGCGTAACGAAGCAATCCGCTTTTTATTCCATCCGTAATTTTGATTTTGCGTATTCCAGAGTAAGATTGAATGTCTTGCTCTTCGACGACGGTGCGTCATACATTGCATCGGTCATAATCCGCTCGCAGATTGCACGCAGCCCCCTCGCTCCAAGTTTCTCGCTTATAGCCGTATCCACAATGAGTTCAAGCACCTCAGGCTCAATCTCCAACTTTATACCGTCAAGCTCGAACATCTTTTCGTACTGGCGGATGATTGCGTTCTTCGGCTCGGTGAGTATGCGGAGCAGTGCCGGCTTGTCGAGATTATCAAGCCATGTTATGACGGGAAGGCGGCCGATAATCTCCGGAATGAGTCCGTAGGCACGCAGGTCGGCAGGCTCGACATAGCGGAGAAGGTTGTTCTTATCCACTTTCGGCCTGGAAGAGACTCCGTAGCCGATTATCTGCGTGTTCATCCTTTGGGCTATATGCCGTTCGATACCCTCGAACGCGCCTCCGCATATAAAGAGGATGTTCTGGGTGTTCACGTGAATGAACTCCTGTTCAGGATGCTTGCGGCCTCCCTTGGGCGGGACATTGACGACATTGCCTTCAAGCAGCTTCAGCATGGCCTGCTGCACTCCCTCTCCGGAAACGTCACGGGTGATTGACGGGTTGTCTGACTTGCGGGAAATCTTGTCAATCTCATCGATGAACACGATTCCCCTCTCGGCCTGCGCGACGTCGAAGTCAGCCTCCTGAAGAAGACGTGTGAGTATGCTCTCGACATCCTCGCCGACATAGCCGGCCTCCGTCAGCACGGTGGCATCGACAATCGTGAACGGGACGTCAAGCATACGCGCTATCGTCTTGGCGAGCAGAGTCTTTCCCGTTCCGGTCGGGCCCACCATCAGGATGTTGCTCTTCTCAAGCTCGACATCGTTCTTCGCGGCATCAGCCGAAAGATTGTGTTCCAGACGCTTATAGTGGTTATAGACAGCCACGGCAAGCTGTTTCTTAGCCCTGTCCTGACCGATTACGTACTGGTCGAGAAACGCCGTTATCTCATGGGGCTTGAGCACTTTCTTCCTACCGGAAGCCGCCGCCTTCGACGATTTTTTCTTCGTTTTGCCGAACGCTTCCTCGACATACTGATGCCCAAGCTCTATGCAGTCCGAACAGATGCAGGCGTCAAGCCCCTGAAGCAGAAGGGGAACATCGTTCTCGCTCCTGCCGCAGAACATACAGTATCTAAGGCCGTCGCCCTTACTTTTTTTCTTGTCCATAAATAATCCATTGAATCTGCTCCCTTCAATCAGGAGCAGGAGTAAACGGCTAGCGGGTCTTCTTCACGAGAATCTCATCCACCATTCCGTAGGCCTTCGCCTCCTCCGCGTTCATCCAGTAGTCGCGGTCGGCGTCGGCGGCAATCTTCTCAATGCGCTGGCCGGAATGCTCCGAAATGATGCGGTAGAGCTCCGTGCGTGTCTTCTCAATCTCGCGGGCGGCAATCAGGATGTCCGAGGCCTGTCCCTGTGCGCCTCCGAGCGGCTGGTGAATCAGCACGCGGGAATGCGGAAGAGCCGACCTCTTGCCGGCGGCGCCTGCGCACAGAAGCACAGAGGCCATGGAAGCGGCAAGTCCGGTGCAGATTGTGGCGACGTCGGGCTCGATGAGCTGCATGGTGTCATAGATTCCAAGTCCCGACGAAACCTGCCCGCCGGGGGAATTGATGTAAAGGGATATGTCCGCAGACGAGTCGGACGAAGCGAGAAAGAGAAGCTGCGCCTGAATTATGTTGGCGACGTCGTCATTTATCGGAACTCCGAGAAAAACGATCCTGTCCATCATCAGACGGCTGAAAACGTCCATCGAAACCGCATTCAGTTTCCTCTCCTCAATGATTGTCGGGTTGAGATATCCGTCAAGAGCAGCCGCGCCCGAACGGGACACGGCTGTCTGATAATCATGCATCTTCAATGACGATATTCCTTCCGACCTTGCGAATTTTTCAAAATCAGTCATATTATTCATTTTTATAGATTTATGACGATAAAAAGATGGAGTGCAAGGCACTCGGTGATGATAAAACCGCAGCAACCTGATGGTTGTGAGGATTTTATCAAGACGAGTAACGCGGCAATCCGATTTTTAGCGTTATAAATCTCTGAATTTCTCCACGGAAATTTTCTTATGCTTGAGCGTTATCACATTCTTCACCGCAGCGACGGTCTTCTCGTTCTCCACCTGCTCAAGAATGCGGCGGGCCTGCTCCTCATTCGCGAGCACGCTCTTGGCGTATGACTCAAGCTGCTCCTCAGGGACATTATTCATCCCGTACATAGCGAACTGGTAGGCGGCAAAGCCCTTCGCACTCGCAAGCAGGTCGGCCTGCTCAACCTTCACGCCGTACTTGTTCATGAGGTAGCCGCGCACGAGCTGCCAGCGGTAGTCCTCGACGAACAGTCCGAACTCCTTCTCGATTTCCTCCATTGTGAACTTGCCCTCATTGGCGGCGTGAATCCACCTCTTCATGAACGCCTCCGGAAGTTTGAGGTCAGCCTTCTTCACCAGATAGTCACGGAGATCCTTCGAAAAGCGGAAATCAGCCTCATTCGCGTATTCCGCCGCGAGCCTCTCGGCAATCTTCGCGTCGAATTCCTCCTCAGACTTCACTACGCCCGGCCCGTAAATCTTGTCGAAGGTCTCCTGGGTGAGCGGAGCCGGAGAGAAGGTCTTGACGGACTTCACCGTGACCTTATACACAGGATCGATGTCCTCAAGTTCCTCCTTCTTCACCTTGATGAGAGCCGCGCGGTCGTTCTCGTTCTCGAACGCCTCATTCACGTTCACTTCGAACGTGTCGCCCGGCTTCACTCCGACGAACTGCTTCTTTGCAGCCTCGGAGACATTGCGGAGAGCGATGTAGGTCCCCTCAATCCTGTTCTCTCCCTGCTCAAGGTCGGCGACAAGGAAATCATCCTCCTTCGCAGCATCGCCGTCAGTAAGCTCGCCATACTGCTTGAGAAGGCTTTCCCTCATCTCCTTCTTGGCCTCATCCGTCACGGTGATGTCATAATAGACGACCTCGTCCTTCTTGTTGAGCTCTATGCCGACAGCAGGATTGCAGGCGATGTCGAACTTGAACTCAAAGCTGTTGCCGTCGGTCCACTCGTTCTTCGGCTGATCCTCCGCAGGAAGCGGCTCGCCTATCACATTAAGTTTCTCATCCTTGATGAAGGAGTTGAGCTGTTCAGAAATCACGTCGTTCACAGCATCGACAAGAGCGCTGTTTCCGTACATCTTCTCTATCAGGGACATGGGAACCATTCCCTTGCGGAATCCCTTGATTTCTGCCCTGCGGCGGATGTCGGCGAGCTTCTTTTTCTTTCCTTCCGCATAATCGGACGGCTCAATTGAAAGAGAAACCTCCATGCTGAGATCATCAATTACATTCTTTGTCAGTTTCATAACTATAAATTTAAATTTTACCTATTTCTTCCTTTTTTCCTTCCCGAAGGATAGGCCACACGCGCATGATAGACCTGGCGGATATACTCCTTCAGATTCTCGCTCACCGTGTGAAGTTCCTTGAGGGATATGTCCGCCTCGTCGAACTGACCCTCGTCAATCTTGCCCTGAACAATCCTGTCAACAAGTTCGGAAATTCCGTTCGGAGTGCGGTCCTTCAGAGTCCGCGACGCCGCCTCAAGCGTGTCGCAGAGCATCAGAATCACCTGCTCCTTAGTCGTGGGGCGCGGACCCGGATATGTGAAGTCGGCGACGTCGGCCGGGTCTCCGCCGGCATTGACATATTTGCTGTAGAAGAACGCGGCCTTGGTCGTTCCGTGGTGAGTGGCGATAAAGTCCCTGATTACAGACGGCAGCTTGTACTTCTCCGCCAGCTGCAGCCCGTCGCTCACATGACGGATTATCTCCCGGGCACTTTCCTTCGGGTCAAGCGACTGGTGGTAGGTCTCCCCCATAGTCTCGTTCTCTACGAAACACTGCGGGTTGCAGACCTTCCCGAGGTCATGATAGAGCGCACCTACCCTCACGAGAAGGGCGTCGGCGCCGATGCTGCGCGCGGCAGAGTCAGCGAAATTGGCAACCTGAAGACTGTGCTGGAACGTTCCCGGAGCCTTGCCGGCAAGTTCCCTGAGAGCCCTGTTATTGGTGTCCGACAGCTCCATAAGACGGGAGGAGGACACGAGGTTGAATATCTTCTCAAAGAGATAAATCACCGGATAGAGCGCGACTGAAATCATCGACGCGAGGAAAAGCCTCAGAAGTTCCCAATAATTCACGGTGCCGTTCAGCCCGTCGATGAAACGGAATGAGAACCACACTACGGCCAGAGTGAAGAACACGATGACGGCGTTCACGAACTGGAGCCAGCCTCGGTTGAAGAAGTCGAAGATATAAATCGCCACTACCCCGGCCACGGTGTGCATCACGAAAAGTTCAATCCCGTTATGCCCGAAGACCAGCAGCGGAATGAGCGACACGATATAGACCGGAAGTATCAGTTTCCTGCGGAAAAACGCGAGGAGGTAATACGCGAACAGGGGGAACGGCACAAGATAGAGTGAACTCGGGGAGAGATTTTCCACGACCGATGCGGTGAATGCCGTGAGGGTGAATATGAGAAGCAGGTAAAGATACCTGTTCATCTGAGTGAAAATCTGAGGATTCGTGAACCATATCACGAAAAACAGGACGAGTACAATCGCGAACGCAAGCAGAATGTCTCCGCACCACATCACCGCCCGGTTTCCGGAATACCCTATGCTTGAATCATATTCCGCACGATAGGAATCCAGAATCTGCTCGACCTCCGCAGTGACAATCTCGCCTCGGGACACGATGACCTTCCCGGCGCTCACGACTCCCTTTGTCGGGGATATCTCCTGCGCGTTCTCGGAATTGACAAGCTCGGACATCTGCCTGTCCAGCGAAAGATCCGGCACAACGAGGGAATAGATTCCGAGTGCCCTGCACAGCGAATCCGCAGCCGTCTCTCCGGAAAGAGAGGCAAGCAGCTCAAGCCTTGCGGAGGATACGGAGAATATCTCCTCCACGGGTTTCTTCACGGCACGCTTGTCCTTCTGGACATAGACGAGAGTCCAGTCGTAGTCTCCGGACTGCCGGCCTCCGAAATACTCGTCGTCCGCCGCGACTCCCTTCTGGTAAATGGTGCCGAGAGAGGCGGCCACAGCCGGCTTCATCCGCGCATATTCCCCGAAGTCAATCGAGTTGAGGGAACGGACTGCCTGAAGACCCACGTTCCTGTCCTGCTTGTAGTAAGGGATTATGCTGCTCTCCTCGGAGTTCCTCTCCTGCTGGAGTTCGGCGGCCGTCTTGAGTATCGGGAAATCGAATTCGGCTACAAGCGTCTCGTACATCCACGGGGAGCCCTTGCTGTAGCTGTAATTGAATTTCGTACTCCTCGGCATGAACAGCACAAGAAGTACGAAAACTACAGCCAGGGGCAGATACACCCTATAATCCTTCGGAAGCCTTTCGCTCATAAATCAGTCAGGGTTGAGACGGCTATGCGTCAACATTTGCGTAATGCGCGTTCTGTTCGATGAACTCGCGGCGAGGCGGGACATCGTCTCCCATGAGCATGGAGAACGTGAGGTCGGCGGCGGCGGCGTCCTGAATGGTAATCTGACGAAGCAGGCGGTGCTCCGGATCCATCGTCGTGTTCGCAAGCTGCTCGTCGCTCATCTCGCCGAGACCTTTATAGCGCTGCACGGTCACGCCCTTGTCGGTGCCCTTTCCAAGCTGGAGGGTAGCCTCGCGGCGCTGGTCATCCGTCCAGCAGTAAATCTCCTCCTTGCCCTTCTTCACGAGGTAGAGCGGCGGAGTGGCGAGATAGACATATCCGTTCTTGATGAGATCGAACATATAGCGGAAGAAGAATGTCAGAATGAGGGTCGCGATGTGCGAGCCATCGACGTCGGCATCGGTCATGATGATGACCTTGTGGTAGCGCAGCTTACTGAGATTCAGAGCCTTGCTGTCCTCTTCAGTGCCGACGGTCACGCCGAGCGCCGTGTAGATATTGCGGATTTCCTCGCTCTCGAACACTCTGTGTGTAAGCGCCTTCTCCACATTGAGAATCTTACCCCTCAGAGGAAGGATGGCCTGGGTCTTTCGGTCGCGTCCCTGCTTTGCCGTACCGCCTGCGGAGTCTCCCTCGACGAGGAAGAGCTCGCATTTCTCAGGATCCCTTTCGGAGCAGTCCGCGAGCTTGCCGGGCATTCCGGCTCCCGACATGACGGACTTTCTCTGCACGAGTTCACGCGCCTTGCGGGCCTCGTGGCGTGCCGTCGCGGCGAGTATCACCTTATCGACGATGGCCTTGGCCTCCTTGGGGTTCTCCTCAAGGAATGCCTCAAGCGCCGAAGACACGGCCTGAGAGACGGCCGGATCGACCTCACCGTTTCCTAGCTTGGTCTTGGTCTGCCCCTCGAACTGAGGTTCGGCGACCTTGACGGAAATCACCGCCGTAAGTCCCTCCCTGAAGTCCTCGGCGGCGAGGTCGAACTTGAGCTTCGACAGGAAATTGTTCTTCTCCGCATAGGCCTTGAGGGTCTTGGTGAGTCCGCGGCGGAAACCGGTAAGATGCGTACCGCCCTCTATGGTGTTGATGTTGTTGACATATGAGCGCACCTCCTCAGAAAATCCGGAGTTGTACTGGAGGGCTACCTCAATCGGGATAATCTTGGAAGTCTCAAGACAGATTACTGAACTTATCGGCTCGTTGTGGCTGATGGAGTTGATGTATTCGACATACTGCTTCAGACCCTCCTCGGAATAGAACTCCTCCGTTCCCGGATGAATCGCATCCATCATTTCCTTACCGCCGTCCTCGACAGGCTCGCGCAGGTCCGTGAGAGTAAGCCGGATTCCTTTGTTGAGGAAAGCAAGCTCGCGGAGACGGTTCGCAAGCGTCTTGTACTTGTAGAGGGTCGTGACGGTGAAAATCTCGGCATCCGGATGGAAGGTTATGGTTGTCCCGGAGTCATTTGACTCGCCCACGACCTCCACGGCCGTCGTCGGCTTTCCCTTGGAGTACTCCTGAACGAAAATCTTTCCCTCCCGGTGAATCTCGGCACGAAGGTAATCCGAAAGCGCGTTGACGCAGCTCACGCCGACGCCATGAAGACCTCCTGAGACCTTGTAGCTGTCCTTTGAGAATTTTCCGCCCGCGTGAAGCACGGTGAGGACGACCTCAAGGGCGGAACGGTGCTCCTTCTCGTGCATGCCCGTCGGGATGCCTCGTCCATTGTCCTTTACAGTTATGGAATTGTCCTTGTTGATTGTGACGTCGATGCGCGTGCAATATCCCGCAAGCGCCTCGTCTATACTGTTGTCAACGACCTCATATACAAGGTGATGAAGACCTCTTTCGCCAATGTCTCCGATGTACATTGAAGGTCTCTTCCTCACGGCTTCAAGCCCTTCGAGAACCTGAATGCTGTTTGCGGAGTACTGCTCTTCCGCCGCCTTGATTTCTTCGTTTTCAATCATCTCGCAAAATTCGTTTTAGCCTGCAAATATAGCGATTATTTTCCAAAACTCAAACGCAGTCCGACGGTAAGTTCCGGCCCCCGTTCCGCATAGAGGGGCGTGCGCTGAATCGTCTGCCCGGTAAGCCGGCTGCCGTGAAGCCAGAATGCAAGCAGCCTGCTGTAGCGGAACTCGGCGGAGAAGTAAGGGTCTCCGAAACCGGGAATCCGATAGTCTGTCATGACGCCAGACGCTGTCTCCATCTGTCCGAACCTTACGGTGGAAAACTCGCATCCGACACCGAGGAATACCCTTCTGATTATGTTGAACTGCACGGAGACATCACCCGTAAGAGCCGCAGGGGCAATGTATTGGAGGGCATTGTCGCGGACAAAAAGTCCGTTGTAGCGCAGCTTCGCGTCAATCCGCCCCCAATCGTCGGAATACCTCGCGTCAAGTCCTGCCCGAAGAAGCCCCGAAGAAGCATAGGCAAGGTCATACACAGGCTGCGCCGACACGGCTCCGCCAAGTTCCAATTGTGTCATACGCACACTCTCAAGAGCCGACGTTGCCCGCTCCGACCATAACACGAAAGCCTCATATCCGAAAACCGAGCGGATGCGTCCCCTGATGCCGAAAGATGCGTTCACCCGCTCCACGGTGTTTCCGAGCGTCGGATGGGAGAGGAGCGCGGAGGCGGAGGCTCCGTAATGGCGGTAGTCATCGACGACCGACGTATATGAGTTCATATATTCCCCGCCTTCAATCCGCAGCCACAGACCAAGGGGCGCCCGGCGGAAATCGTAGCCTATCTTCAGCGCCGGGTAGGCATACTGACTTTTCGCGTAGTTCTCGTAACCGGCTCCGGAAGACGCGAAAGGAACATCAATCCTCAGCCCGAGGTCGAATGACCAGCCCTTCACATTGAGCCGATACCGAGGAGTGAACTCAAACAGGGCTGCCGTGTGCGTCAGGGCATACATATAGGACGCGACGTCGGCGTTCATGTCCAGCACGAAGCGTCCGGCCTTTTTCGTCCTGACATTGAGGCTCACGCCGGCCTTGAAGCTGTTTTCACCGACGGCAAGGCGCTCCCCCGCATATTTCGGGTCCATGCAGTCATGACCGAAGCCGTATTTCACCCACGTCTCGAATTCCACGCCCCCGCTGACGGTGTCCTTGGAAAACACCCGCACCTCCGCAGTCCCCCTGTCAAGGCTGCGGCTGCGGAGCCAGTCACGCTGCTGCAGACCGGCATAGGCAATGTCGGCTGTAAACCCCACGCGGCTCCAGTCATAGCGGAAGGACATTCCGGCATCGTTGTCCATATCGTAGTTCCATCCCGTCCAATACTGTCTCCGACCATCCTCTCCCCTGAGCCCGACGAGACGGCCCCGGCTGTCCAGCCCGACCTTGCGGTAATCCCCGGCATAGGAATGATGGGAGCCATAGACATCGACTGAGAGCCTGCCGTTTGAAACCGGAGACCAGACAACGTCCAGCTCAGGATGAAGCGTATAGCCGAGCCCGGCGTTCATGTAGAACACTCCGGGACGGCGGTTCCCCACGGACGGCTTCATATCGACGCTATACGGGCTGAATTCGTATGCACCACGGTAGGGACGGTCGAACACCGAATAGTCGAACGTCATGTCGAAGCGGCGCACGGAATCCGGGACGGCCATCTCAATCTCCCCCTTATGGGCATCTTCAGTCGCCGCCCTGTACCTGTTGGTGACGACGACGGTAGGACTATAGTTCTGCGCGGACGCGGCCCCGGCAAAAGCGCAAAGGCCGGCGAAGGCAATCATATATCTTCTCATATATCCCATATAATCAATGACTTTTCAATTTATGACTCATCCGACGGTTTCCTATTTCACATCCATCTCAGCAAGGCGTTCCAGCCTCATGCGGACATTATCCGGGATGTCATCTGTGTCGGAAACAGGCTTATAGCCGTCCCGCACGCTCTCGAAGGTTGCCCTTGCCTGCCTGAGGTCTCCCTGCTCGGCAAAAGAGTCCCCGAGAACAAGGAATGCCTTCGCCAGCCAATAGTTCTGCCTCGTGCCGGAGTCCGAAAAAGCATAGACAAGTTCCTCGACGGCACGGTAGTCGGCGCGGTCGAACTTGTCCTGAACCAGCAGATACGCGGACTCTGCCCCATATGCGTCGGCAGGGTCCTTCGCCAGACGGGCAAAGAGCTCATAGGCGGTGTCACGGCGGCTGAGCGAGAGAAGCGACTTGGCACGTACATACTCGGCCTCCCTCAGCAGTCCGACGGAAACTGAATCCGACGCGGCGACCGCTCCGGCACACTCCTCGGCCTCGGGATAGAGCCTTGCCCTATAGGCGGAACGCATCCGTCCGACAAGCGCGCTTTTTCCGGTCTCTCCGGAGGAAACCTTACCGTATAGGGAAGTGTAGGCGAGATAGGCCTCATTCCAGTGTTCCAGAGTGAAGGACAACTCGGCGTAGCGAAACATCGCGGTCTCGACGAAGACACTCTCTCCCCTGTCAATGACCTCCTCATAGGCATCGCGGGCACGCTCGTAGTCTCCGGTAAGGCGCAGGCATTCGGCCATATAGAATCCGGCCTTGTCCCTGTTGCGTCCGGACGGATATTCCTGCACATACTCGGCAAGCGCGGACATCGCCTTCCCATACTCCCTGTCGAGGAAAAGCTGCTCGGCGGAAGCAAAAAAGAAGTCGTCCTTCTCCTCGTCGGTCTTGGACGCACCCTTTCCGATGCTCCCGATGTAGGCGAGATATTCCTTGGCGCGTCCTTCCGACTGATAGATGGACTCTATCGCGAGCAGGGCATTGTCGGCATATTCCGTCCCGGTCATATTTTCCGCCACGCGCTTGTAATACCCGAGAGCCTCGTCCCTGCGCTTGGAGTTCCGGGCCTGCATTGCCTTTTCAAGCAGTGCCTGGGCCACATACGAACTGTCTTTCACGCCGTCAATCACACGGTCGAAGCATTCCGACGCCGCTCCTCCATCCTTCGCCTCGACATAGGCGCGCCCAAGTTCGAGCATGGCATCGGCATAGTGTTCGGCCTCCGGCTTTGCTTCCTTCACCTCGGCAAGCCGCTCAATCTTCTTGGAAAGCTTTCCGTCCAGGCCATAGGCCACGGCAGCCTGCAAGTAGGGATAGACATCATCCGGGTCACGATAGCTGTCGGCCACGGTTCCATATGCCTCCGCGGCCGCCTTGTAGTCCCCGCGGATGAAGCTGCAGTCCGCTATTCGTGTCAGAGCGTCCTTACGGAAGTCGGAAGAACTGCGCGTGTAGGTCCAGCTCTGCTGCATGGCGTACTCGTCGAACCACTTGACCGCCAGATCATAGTCTCCGAGACGGTAATAGGCATAGCCTATATTATAAGGAATGAGACTCCCCTCCTGCGTACCGCCGAGAGCGGAAATGTTGTAGAGCGACCTGGATACCGAGACAGCGTCGGCATAGCTGCCGCTCCGGTAGTAGGCCTCGGCGAGCCAGTATCGCGCCAGCTGATTGAATGAATCGTTGCCGTCGGAGTAGAAAGTCACTGCCTTGAGGCACGGCACGGCGGCGCGGAAAGAGCCGGCGGAAAGGAGCTGCTTGGCACGCAGGTAGTTGGCCTTCACATAGTTGCGACGCATCTCTCCGGTAAGTTCATCTATGTTGTCGTAGGCGTCTATCGCCCCCTGATAGTCCCGGCTGTAGAGCGCCGTCAGGGCAATGTAGCCGTAGATGTCCTGACTGTCTGTCTCCGGATAGCGCCTCAGATATTCCCTGAACACGGAGACGTCGGTGTTCAGGTCGAAGGCGAGCTTCGCGTAGTTGAACATCGCATCCTTCTCAATGGACTTGTCCCACGAGCGCATTGAGGCCTCGCGGAAAGCTTCCATGGCCGCGACCTTGTTTTTCATCTTTATATAAGAATAGGCCATGTGGTAGTCTGCAATCTGGCCGAGCGAGTCGGTCCTGTCCTCCATTTTCTCAAAATTCTCAATCGCTCCGGCATAGTCCCCGACCGCATAGAGCACCGAGCCGGCGAAGAATCTGTCCGAACGGTTCATCTCTGATTTTCCGTAAGCGCTGAGGTCGTAATATTTCTTTGCGGTCGCGGCATCTCCGGTTACAAGCGCTGACTCGGCAATCATCCTGTTCAGACGCGGCCTTCTGTCGGACGGGACGGTCTCTGAAAGCCTCGGCCCGTTCTTAAGCACATAGTCATACTCTCCGAGCATAAATCGGCACTCAAGAGTGTAGTAATCAGACATCTCAGAAAAGCGCCTATCCTTCCCGGACTTCGAGAACCAGTCGATGGCCTCCGCAAATTCATTCCGTTTGTAGCATATGTAGCCGAGCGAATACTGCGACGGGGCCGTGTAGTCCGACTTGGGCTGTGAAACGACCTGAGTGAAAAGCTCATACGCCTTGTTGTAATCACCGGTTTCCTGCGCGGAGAATGCATATTTGAACATATACTCCGTCCTCGACGAACGCCGAAGCTGCTCAGGCTCCATGCCTCCGAATATCTCCGCACATTCAGCGTATCTTCCTTGTTCAAAGAGATTTACGGCATGGGCAAAACGAAGCCGGGGAATCATCTCGGAAGAAGGATATTCGGCGACGAAAGATTCGATGTCGTGGACATATCCGTAGGTTTCGAGGGACGTCGAGCACAAGATGGAATATCCCTTCGCCTCCGTGGAGCCGGTATTCTCGTAAATCTCATCGAAAACGGTTCTAGCGCGGCTGTACATCCCCTTGTCATAGAGTCTGAGGGCACGGGAGAACGCGGACGAGCGTGTCATTTCTTCTGCGGCGACGGCATTTTTCGGCGAGGACGCCGAAGCTTCCGGCATATTTCCTGATGGCGCCGACATGAAGCCGAGCGCGGATATGACGGTGAATATATATATACCTTTGAACATAAGCCAAAATTTTTACAAATTTACTCAAAATTTCTCACTATCTTTGCGAGGATGTGGTCTTTTTGTACATATCCTTGTCGCATATCATTCCGAACGAATAATTTGATTTGACATGAATCCGCTGATACAATTCAATGACGCCGACATCATGAACGGCGAGACGACCGTGATTTACGGGCTGAACCTGACGGTAGAGGCCGGGGATTTCGTGTATATCGTCGGAAAGGTCGGCACGGGAAAGACCTCGATTATAAAGACGATGATTGCGGAAAACCCGCTCGGAAAGGGCGCAGGAGAGGTCTGCGGATTCAATCTGAGGACAATCAGGGAGAAAGACATTCCGTTTCTGCGCCGAAAGATCGGCGTGGTCTTTCAGGATTTCCAGCTGCTGATGGACCGGAGCGTGCACGACAACCTGCATTTTGTGCTTGAGGCCACGGACTGGAAGGCCGAGGCGGAGATGGAGGCGAGGATTGAGGAGGTTCTGACGGCGGTCGGCATGGCAAGGAAGGCTCACAAGATGCCGCACCGGCTTTCGGGCGGGGAGCAGCAGAGGATTGCTATCGCGAGGGCGATTCTGAACCGTCCGCAGGTGATTCTGGCGGATGAGCCGACGGGAAATCTTGACGTGGAGACTGCGGAGGGCATAATGCAGCTGCTCCGGAGACTCAACGAGGAGAACGGGACGGCGGTGGTGATGGTGACGCATAACCTGCAGCTGTGCGGGAGGTATCCGGGGCGTGTTCTCGTCTGCGGAAACGAGGAGTGCAGGGAACGTGAAGGCGGAGCGGCGAATCTGAACAGCGCAAACAATGGCAATGATGTGGCGGCGTCCGTTACCGTAAGGGATGAAGATGCGACGATGAATCCAGCCGCCAAGATGAGCGAGAACGAGGAATCTTTGACGGAGGGAACGGAAGAATGACGAAGAAAGAAAGATACGCGGCGGTTCTCGGAGCGCTTAGGAAGAAAATGGGAAATGTCGGAAGCGAGCTTATGTTCGCTTCGCCGTTCCAGCTGATTGTGGCGGTTGTGCTCTCGGCGCAGTGCACGGACAAGAGGGTGAATATGGTGACGCCGGAGCTTTTCAGGCGCTGGCCGGACGCGCAGTCTCTGTCGCGGGCATCATTTGAGGAGGTCTTTGAGGCAGTGCGCTCGGTGTCCTACCCAAACAGCAAGGCACGCCATCTGATTGACCTCTCCGGGATGCTGGTCCGCGAGTTCGGCGGTAAGGTGCCCTCGGAGACGGACGATCTGGTAAAGCTGCCGGGAGTAGGCAGAAAGACGGCGAATGTGGTCGCGGCGATAGCCTATGGGAAGCCGGTCATTGCGGTTGACACCCATGTTTTCAGAGTTTCGAGGCGCATCGGGCTGTCGGACGGAACGAATGTTGAAGCGGTGGAGAAGGATCTGACCGGGAACATTCCCGCGGAACAGCGCGCCGACGCGCATCACTACCTCCTTCTCCACGGGAGATATGTCTGCACGGCGCGTGCGCCCCGCTGTGACGAGTGCGCCGTGAGGGAATGGTGCCGGGAATTTGCCGAGGGAGGAGGAAATACGGGCAGTTCAAAACCGGATGCCCCACATCTATAATTTGAGAGGTTTTCACTTATGTTTTATGTCACGTCCGAAAATATTCTGTTCATAGGTTCGATACTTATTTTTTGCAGCATACTCGTGTCGAGGGCAAGTTCACGGTTCGGAATCCCTGCCCTGCTTCTCTTCCTTGTGGTGGGAATGCTGTTCGGAAGCGACGGTCTGGGAATTGTCTTCGACGACGTGAACAAGGCCAATTTCTTGGGTATGGTTGCCCTGTGCGTCATTCTGTTCACGGGCGGCATGGAAACGAAGATCTCAGACATCCGGCCGGTACTCTCCCCCGGGCTCGCCCTCTCCACTCTCGGGGTGCTGCTGACGGCCGCGGTCACGGGAGGGTTCATTTTTTTTATGAACGGCTGGAAAGGAGTGGGACTGGGACTCCCGCTCGTGTCCTGCCTGCTGCTCGCGGCGACCATGTCCTCAACGGATTCGGCGACCGTGTTCGCGATGCTGCGCGGCAAGAACATGAGGCTTAAGAACAACCTCCAGCCGATGCTTGAACTTGAGAGCGGCTCCAACGACCCGATGGCCTACATAATCACGGTCGTCCTCATCGAGATTGCGACAACCATGAGCAGCGGGGCGGGACTCGAGCCGGAAGCCAGCGCAGAGGCGGCGCACGCGGCAGGATTCGCGACGGCGGCAAGCTACACGACCTATATGACGGTGTGGAATGCAATCAAGGTGTTCCTGCTCCAGTTCATTGTCGGAGGCGCCGTGGGAGCCGGCATCGGCTATGCGACAGTATGGCTTCTGAACAAGGTGCAGCTCAACAACACGCCTCTCTATGCGATAATGCTGCTCAGCATCGTGTTCTTCGCCTACTCGCTCGCCGGAATGCTCTCTGGAAACGGCTACCTCGCCGTCTATATCGCCGGCATACTCATCGGAAACAGCAAGTTCAACCACCGCAAGCAGATCCTCGCGTTCCTCGACGGCCTGACGTGGATGATGCAGATAGGAATGTTCCTTCTCCTCGGCCTCCTCGTGAATCCGGTCCAGATGCTCCGCACGGCTCCTGCGGCCATGCTTATCGGAGTGTTCATGATGCTGGTTGCACGTCCGCTGTCGGTGTTCGGCTGTCTGCTTCCTTTCAGGAACATCAGCCCGAAATCCAAATTGTTCGTCTCCTGGGTCGGTCTCAAGGGGGCCACGCCCATCATTTTCGCGACATATCCGATTCTAAGCCACATCGAGGGCGGCGAAGTCATCTTCAACATTGTCTTCTTCATCACGCTGATGTCACTCGTAGTTCAGGGAAGCACCCTCCCGCTTGCGGCAAAGTGGCTGAAACTCAACGACGACTCCGCAGTTCAGGACAAGGAGTTCGACGTGGATCTCCCGGAGGAGGCAGGTGACCTCACAGAGACAACTCTCACGGAAGAAATGGTCAAGGATATGGCTGCGGCGGGAGGCACTGCACTAAAGGATCTGTCGCTGCCGGACGGCGTGCGCGTACTTATGATTAAGCGTAACGGGAAGTTCATCGTCCCGACCGGAACGACGGAACTTTGTACAGGCGACCACCTGCTGATTATCAGCGAATCGACGGAAGACTTAGGAAAAACGGTGCTGGTGTGACGGAGAGACACTCCGGACTGTGCGTTTACAGAGAGCGGTCGCAGCGGGAAATTGACTCAGTCAAGCGGGAAGCGCCGGGGCGGACGAACAAAAAAGAGGCGAAGTCTTATGAACTTCACCCCTTCCGTTATCATCAGAAATACTATTTCTTCTTGTTTGCGTACCTCTGGTAGAACTTATCGACACGACCGGCAGTATCGACGAGCTTCATCTTGCCGGTGTAGAACGGATGCGAGGTATTTGAAATCTCGACCTTTACTACAGGGTATTCAACACCTTCAATTTCAATTGTTTCGCGAGTGTTCGCGCAGGACCTCGTGATGAAGACCTGATCGTTTGACATATCCTTGAAAGCTACAAGACGGTAGGTTTCGGGATGAATTCCTTTTTTCATTTCTATATAATTTTAATTTAGTTGTCCACCATCCGCCGCAGTCCGCACGACAGCGACGCCCGTTTTGGGAGCGCAAATGTACGCAATATTTCCTTTTCCGCAAAGGGAAATCCGAATAAAATCAACTTCCCCCCCAAGAAAACCGCTCCGGCACAAACCGCAACGGTACGCCGACTGTTGAGATAAGAGGATTCGAACCTCTACAAAGAGAACCAAAATCTCTTGTGCTGCCGTTACACCATATCTCAATTCCGCTGCAAAGTTATGATTTTTTTATCGTTTCGCAAAATTATGACGCTCCTTGTGCATCTCCATCTGCTGCTCAAGGCGGTCAAGTCCCCGTTTTATAAGAGGCTCGCGGCTCTTGAACGGCACGGCTTTCCCGGTCTGCGAAAAATCTATTGTCTCCGGAGCCAGTTCCCGCACATAGCCGGCAGCTTCAAGAGCCGCACAGGCATCGGCATATCCCCGTCGAAACAGTTTTTCTATCGACGACATATCATAGACCCCGCAGCCGTCGGTGTTCAGTTCGATGTAGGTGTCCGCAAGACGGGAATCGGCCATAATGTTGGACATGAACATCATACTATAGGCACGCATGGCTACATAAACCAGATTGTCCCGATACGGCTCCGGCTCTATCTGACGAACACTAAAGGCTATCACTTTATCGCAAAGTTCCCGTATTGCAGGTACAGGAAGGTTCTGGAACACCCCGCCATCGACATAATGAACCCCATTGATTACCATTGGCTTGAATATTATAGGAATGGAGCATGAGGCGACAAGGCGGGGAGCGAGTTTCCCCTTTGAAAAGACTTTCGGACAGCCGTGATCCATGTCCGCAGCCACGATATATGTCGGGACAGGCAAATCTTCAATGTCCGAATAGGGCAGTTTTTCCTGAAGCAGTTCAAGCAGAGGCGCCGAATCGAACAGGCCGCCCCTCGGTCTGGTCGGCGAGACTATATCCTTGAAGAAATTCATCTCACGGAACATCCCGATCATCTGGACCGGTGTGAATCCCGCCGACCAGAATGCGGCGACAAGAGAGCCGGCGCTCGTTCCGGACACCACATCAGGCCTTATCCCGAATTCTTTCAAGGCCTGAAGAGCCCCGCAATGAGCCGCAGCCTTTGCCCCTCCGCCGCTGAAAGCAACTCCCAGTTCATATTTTTTCCTTGTCATATCGCCAACTCTCTGATTATCAGATAGAATATCCGCACCAACGAAGTTTACGACAGAATGTCCGTCCGTTCTGTCCCTTTATTCTATATGTCTTCGTCACATTCCACTGCCCGCCATACGCACTCTGCGAACCGGTGGAAATGTATTCGTTCCCATATTTGTCAACGAATATGTCTTCTCCCATCCCAAGCAGAAGCACGGCAAACCGCGACCATGCACGCCAGCCGTCCTTTTCGTAAAACACGCTCCCCCACAACGCCGCAGCGGCAAAAGCCATCGGCAGAACAAGTGTAATTATAGCCTCTGTCATATTTCTGTCATTCTGATGGTTTCAAAGATACTAATAATCTAATAATAATGGACATACCGCGAAATATTATTTCGCAATCATTAAGGGCTACTTCACCCTGTAGGGCTGGTCGTCGTAGAGGAGGTATTTCTTGGCCTTGCGAATCCATTTCTGCTCTTCGGACTTGACATGTTCGCGCATTTCGAGAGGGTCGAGACTGCCACGGATGCAGGAGAGGATGACGGGGTCGGAGAGCTTCCGGGCGAATGTCGGGTCGAGTTTGAAGTCGGAAAAATTCTGATGCATATAGCGCATCAGGTAGGCTGTATGAAGAAGGGAGTGGTACTCTATGCCGGGCCGGAGCATAATCTGGTAGCCGTAGCATTTCTTGCCCTCGTAGCGTCCGCAGGCCGGGGTGAATGAGCATGGACGCATCATGACCCCTTCCGGGGCGGGCGGCGGGATGAGACCCGGCTGGCCGCCCGGCGAGGCTGTCTTGATAAAGGGGGCTCCGATGTATTCGTAGGGGCGGGCAGTGCCGATGCCGGCGGCGACATTGGTGTTGTTCCAGAGACCTCCGCCGCTGTACATGTCGCAGGTGAACATCCCCGGGATGTCCGAGCATGGGGCAATAGTCCATGGAAGAAGAGTTTTCGTAGAATCGGTCGCATTCGCCGAAATCACATGCAGGGCATATTTCGCTCCGATTTCCATATGGTAGAGGAGGGCAAGTTCGCCGAGCGAGAGGCCGTGGCGGTGCGGAACCTTCGGTGTGTGCAAATCACAGTCTGCTTGGGGCATCGAGCCTTCCACCACGCGACCGGCGGGGTTCACATGATCCACGATGTAGAGCGAGGGGGAATCGTCGCCGAGGTCGCGGAGGGTTTCCATCAGAGCCATCACATCCTTTGTGTAGTTGAAATACCGCACGCCGACATCCTGAATTTCAACGACGACTGCGTTGAGACTCTTAAGTTCGTCGGGAGTGAATTCGATGTGGTTCGTGAGCGGAGTCAGTTCCGTGTCACGAGGCGAGAAAACGGTCTGAAGGTTTCCGCGCCGGCGGAACAGCTCGTACATATACTGACCGGATGCCGTGTCCCAGCAGTTCTGGGTGCAGAAGCAGCCTACCTTGCCGTCAACGAGAGCCTTGTCGAGCTGTTCATGAAGGGGAGTGGTTCTGAATGAGAACATATTTACCCGAGAAATTTCGCAAGCAACACAACACGGTCCGGAAAAACCCCACCAAGGAGAATCCCCGAACCGACCGAATAATAGGGCTACCGGCCGATAATCTTTTTTGCAATGCCGATTACTTCGGCGGCAAGTGCGTCAGCAGCCTCTTTGGTTGCAGCCTCGGCATAGATGCGGATAATCGGTTCGGTATTGGAGCGGCGCAGATGAACCCACTGCTTCTTCTCCTCAAACGAAATCTTGACGCCGTCAATTGTGTTGATGTTCTCTCCGGCATAAGCCTTCTGCATCTCAGAGAGAATCTTGTCTATCATCGCCTTGTCGGAAAGCTCGATGCGGTTCTTGGTGATGACATACTGCGGGTAGGTTTTCAGGAGCTCCGAAACCTTCATCTGCCTGTGGGCAAGATTTGTAAGGAACAGAGCCACGCCGACCATAGCATCACGTCCGTAATGAAGGGCAGGATAGATGACTCCCCCGTTTCCTTCGCCGCCTATGAGCGCTCCGCATTCTTTCATTTTGGCAGTGACGTTCACCTCGCCGACAGCCGAGGCAAAATACTCGCCGCCGTACCTCTCCGTGACATCCCGCAGCGCACGGGAAGACGACAGGTTCGAGGCTGTGGTCATGCGATATGGAGCGCATACCTCGTCAAGCGATTTACCGCTCTCAAGAGCCTCGCTGTATGCCCGCCCGAGAAGGTAGTCGGCGACACTGACGAGAGTATATTCCTCCCCGAAAGGCTTCCCGTCCTCACAGATGAGAGCAAGACGGTCAACATCGGGATCGACGGAAATTCCGAGATCAGCCTTTTCCTTCACAACGGTTTCGCAGAGTTCCACGAGATTCGCAGGAAGCGGCTCAGGGTTGTGCGCGAAGTCGCCGGTCGGATTGCAGTTGAGTTCAACGCACTCCACGCCGAGGCGGCTGAGAAGCCGCGGCATTATTATACCGCCGACAGAGTTCACAGCGTCGAGCACGACCTTGAAGCCGGCCTTGCGCACCGCATCGGCATCGACAGCGGGAAGCGCGAGCACGGCATCAAGATGCTCGTCCGTGAAATCATGCTCCTCAACCGTTCCAAGCTCCTCAACAGAGGCGAAGTCAAAGTTCTCTTTCTCCGCGCATTCGAGTATCGCCGCGCCCTCCTCGGCATTAAGGAACTCCCCTCTCTCATTCAGAAGTTTAAGGGCGTTCCACTGCTTCGGATTATGTGAGGCAGTTAGAATGATTCCGCCGTCTGCCTTGGAAAAAGTCACGGCCATCTCCGTCGTAGGCGTCGATGCAAAACCGGCCTTCACGACATCAACGCCGCAGGAAATCAATGTCCCGCAGACGATGTCCTCAACCATCTCGCCGCTTAGGCGCGCGTCCTTTCCGACGACGACTTTGTAGCGGTCGCCGGATGGCTTGGGGCGGCGTTCGCGAAGTTTTTCGCAGTAGGCATAAGTGAATTTCACGATGTCAATGGGGGTGAGAGCGCCGCCCGGAGCGCCGCCGATGGTGCCTCTGATTCCGGAGATGGATTTTATCAGTGTCATATCAATAGAATTATGTAATTTCGCGCACGGCCGCATCCTGAGAACAGCCCTGTTCTGGATGAAAGATTACCGAATCGTGCAAAATTACAAAAATAGGGATATATTTTCATAATTTTTTGATGATGTTTTCAAACATATTCTTACTTTTGCCGCCACAAACGGGTCCGACCACAACCTTGTGGCCTTCATGACCTCTCAACCCACGGACATTATGATGAAAGTAATATATACGATTCTGCTCCTGATTTGTTCAAATATTTTCATGACATTCGCTTGGTACGGCCACCTCAAGCTACAGGAAATGAAGATTTCAACCGGGTGGCCTCTGATTCTCGTGATTCTGTTCTCATGGGGCATCGCGCTGTTCGAATACTGTGCGCAGGTTCCGGCAAACCGCATCGGATTCTCCGGAAACGGAGGTCCGTTCACGCTGATGCAGCTCAAAGTCATTCAGGAGGTCATTTCCCTTACAGTGTTCACCGTACTCGTGACAGTATTTTTCAAGGGAGAGGCGCTCCAATGGAATCATTTCGCGGCTTTCGTCTGTCTGATTCTTGCCGTATTCTTCGTCTTTCTCAAGTAAGAAATGCAAAAAATTGCGGAGAAAACCACAAAAAGTTTGCAGGATAAAAAATTTTACCTACCTTTGCAATCCCAAACGAAAAATGCTGGGTTCGTATAACGGTTAGTACTCAAGATTCTCAATCTTGCAATAGGAGTTCGATTCTCCTACCCAGTACCAGAGAAGTTCCAGACGGAGCTTCTTTTTTTTGAAAGGAAGGCATCGCTGCAGCCGGATTTACGTCAGGCAAGTTTCAAGCGAACGGTGAGCTTCCGACAAGATTGGAGAGATGCTCGAGTGGCTTAAGAGGCACGCCTGGAAAGCGTGTATACCCCTAAAGGGTATCAGGAGTTCGAATCTCCTTCTCTCCGCCCAATCACCCTAATTCTCTGATTGACAGAATTTTAGCCGAATTTTCGGAGAAAAACGGGACAAACACGGGACACAGTCTTTCGCCGTCGTCCGACAACCTCTACAGGGTTCTGTCGGAGCTGTGCGAAAGAAAAAAAATGTCTTTCTTCAAACCAACCCCCTACATTGAATATACGCCCCCTAAACTGACGCAGGGCAAAATCTGGTACATCACTTATTACGTCCAGGACCCCGGGACGATGAAGCTCAAGCGGATGAGAATCAAGGTGAACCGCGGAGACACGCTCCGTGAACGCAAGGCCATGGCAAAGGCCATCATGGGACGGCTCTCCGAAAAGCTGGCTATGGGCTGGAATCCGCTCGTGGAGAAGTACGCCCCTAAGGCATACAAGCGGCTGTTCGAGGCATTCGATGCCTTCCTCGACGCGAAACGGCGCGAGCTTGAGGCCAACTCTCTGAGGAGCTACAACTCGTTCATACGAACCATAAGGGAGTGGTTACAGGCGCACGGATGCGACGAGAACACCTACGCCTGCGGATTCACCGGAACGATGG
>ERZ808240.2032-NODE-2032-length-23369-cov-13.562752_pt1 | contig 23369 bp, 22 predicted proteins | sample MGYA00521084_ERZ808240 | MGnify/ENA primary metagenome ERZ808240 (study PRJEB31516, sample SAMN03275571) | gut metagenome | biome: mammalia-associated habitat; material: feces | host: Papio cynocephalus | place: Kenya | collected 2012-08-06 ...
GCTATGCATTCTTCTTCGCTCCCCTCTTGCCGATGACGTGGATGATGACGATGAACAGCAGGCTCATGCCCATGAGCAGAAGGCCCAGGCTCCACAGCGCGTGGTACTCCACCGAGCCGGTCGTGGCGTTGGCAAGCCCGCTCGTGAGGGCCGTGGTGAGCGTGGCCGCGGGGTCAAGCAGGCCGGTGGGCATGGCCTTCTCAACGCCACCGATGACCATCTGGACGGCGAGGGTCTCGCCAAAGGCGCGCGTCATACCCAGAATCACGGCCGTCATGAGGCTGGGCAGCGCGCTCTTGAGCACCACGTGGCACACGGTCTGCCAGCGTGTGCAGCCCAACGCGTAGCTGCCCTCGCGGTACTCGTTGGGAACGGCGGCCAGCGCGTCGATGGACAGCGTGGTCACCGTGGGCAAGATCATGACGGCGAGCACGATGGCACCCGACAGGATGCCGGCGCCGGTGCCGGCGGCATCGCCAAAGATCGCGCGCATCGCCGCGTTGACGACGGTGAGACCGATAAGGCCGTACACGACCGAGGGGATGCCCACGAGCAGCTCGATGAGCGGCTGGAAGACCTTGCGGCCAAAGACCGGCTGCACCTCCACGACAAAGATTGCCGAGCCCAGCGCGATGGGCAGCGCGAGCACGGTGGAAAGCAGCGTGACGGAGAACGATCCCACGATGAGGGGCAAGGCGCCGTAGCGGCCGTCCGAGGGAATCCAGTTCTGCCCAGTGATGAAGCTGCCAAAGTCGACGCCATCGGCAAAAAACGTGGTGAGACCCTGCTCGGCGACCATGACGATGAGCGTCACGACGACGAGGGCGACAAGGGCAACGCACGCCCCTGTGAGACCAAGGCCCACGTTCTCCAGGCTACGCTTTGGCATCATGCGTTTTGCCATACGAGTCCTTCTGCGAGGTGGTCATGGATGCGCGGCGCCGCGCCCGGGCGGATGGGCACGACGCCGCGCAAAGGGAGGGGTGAAGCTAGGCGGCGGAGATGGTGCCGGAGGCGTCCTTCTTGACCTTCATGCCAGTCAGGGGGATGAAGCCCTTCTCCTCGACGAGGCTGCCCTGGACGTCGTCGGAGAGCATGTAGTCGATGAAGGCCTTCGTGACGTCGTCGGCGTCGGCGGCGGTGTACATGTGCTCGTAGGACCAGATCTTGAAGTCACCGGCCTCGACGTTCTCACTCTTGGGCTCCACGCCATCGACCTTCAGGGCCTTGAACTTGGAGTCATCGAAGTAGGAGAAGGCCAGGTAGGAGATGGCGCCGGCCGTCTGCTGGAGCTTCTCGACAACGGTGCCCGAGGAGTCCTCCTCGGCCACCGGCTTGAATGAATCGGGCACGGTGGCGCCGGCGAGCACGGCGTTCTCGAACGTGGCGCGGGTGCCCGAGCCGGCCTTGCGGTTGATGACCTGGATGGGGCCGGCCGTGCCGCCCACCTGGCTCCAGTCCGTGATCTCGCCGGTGAAGATGCCCTTGAGCTGCTCGGTGGTGAGGTCGTCGACGTCGACGTCGCTGTTCACGACCGGACCCATGCCCACGACGGCCACCTGGTTGTCCGTGAGCTTGGCGGCGTCGGCGGCATCGAGCTTCTCCTCGGCGAAGATGTCGGAGCGGCCGATCTGGGCCTTGCCGTCCTTGACGTCGGACAGGCCCTGGCCGGAGCCACCGCCGGAGATGGTGATGGTGACGTTGGCGTTGGCGTCCATGAAGGCGTTCGCGGCGTCCTCGACGAGCGGCTGGAAGCTCGTGGCGCCCGAGCAGGTGATGGAGCCGGAAAGGTCGGCGGCAGCGCTCGAAGCGGCGTCGGCGGTGCTGGCGGAGCCGGAGCCACCGCACGCGGTGAGGCCGAGGCCGGCGAAGGCGGCGAGGCCGCCGGCCATGCCGAGGAACTGACGACGAGACATACCCTTGCTCATGGTTCTCCCTTTGTTGAGTGTTGCGAGCGGCGACGCCGGGGCACCGAGTCTTGTGGCCCTCAAGGCGCTCGCCCGCTTTCCAAGTCGAGACTCTACGGGCCACGTGCCGCCGTTTTAAGCTCATCGGCCAGCCCTTACCCGGCCGTGACGCTCCCTTACCGGCGCGTGACGCTGGCTTACGGTGCGCTTACATTCACGAACCGGACTCCAGTGGGCGATTCTCACCTAGATTGCATGCCAGCCCGGCGCCAGCTCCCCACGCCTCCGCACTTGCCTGCGTACGTAAATGATTAGGTGCCGCAATGTTAGGTTCCTATTAATTAGGTTCCATATAGTTAGGCACCTTGACTATTATCGCCCACGGTCCTAGCATGCTCTCGTCACATAGAGAGAGAAGGAGTCACATGACCCAGCAAGACCCAAGGGAGGTGAGCATGGAGGAGCCGGCTTCACCGCCCGACGAGGAGGCCTTTGCCCCATGCGGGCGCATCGAGGCGCATCCCGTCCCCACCGCAGACGACCCGTTCCGCCCGCGCTGGATGGACATCGCCGACGACCGCGAGCGGCAATGCGCCCACATCGTTGACCTGCTTGGCTTCTGCGGCCACTACATCCACGTCAACGGCGGAGGCCGCTCGGGGCGCGCACCCATCATCTGCGCACTGCTCAAGCACGGCGACGCCATGCCCCAGCGCGAGCTCATGAACATGTTCGAGCTCAAGGCCGGGTCGTTGTCAGAGGTCCTCACCAAGATCGAGCGCGACGGCCTCATCGAGCGCACGCTCGACCCGCAGGACCGCCGCCAGCGCATCGTCCGGCTCACCGAGGAGGGCCACGCCCAGGCCATGCTCGAGCAGCAGTCGCGCGAGAGCTTCCGCGCCCAGGCGCTCAGCTGCTTCAACGAGGACGAGCGCACCCAGCTCGAGGACATGCTCGCACGGGTTGCGGCCCACTGGAAGGACATCGAGCCAGATTTGAAGGGAGACTGCGCATGCAGCAAGAACTAGACGCAAACGCGAGCGCCGAGGCCGCCGAGAAGGTCAGCTACGCCAAGATCATGCGCCGGCTCGTGGGCAGCGTCCGCGAGTACAAGGGCATGACCATCGCCACGCCCCTGCTCGTTCTGGGCGAGGTCATCTGCGAGATGGCCATCCCGTTTCTCACGGCCCAGCTCATCGACCAGATCAAGGTGAACGCCACCGTAGCGGAGCTGCTCCAGCCCGCGGGCACCCTCGTGCTGCTCGCCCTGTGCTCGTTGGCGTTCGGCACGGGCGCCGGCATCACCTGCAGCCACGCAAGCTGCGGCTTTGCCAAGAACCTGCGCCACGACATGTTCTACAACATCCAGCGCTTCAGCTTCGCCAACATCGACGAGTTCTCCTCGAGCTCGCTCGTGACGCGCCTCACCACCGACATCAACAACGTCCAGCAGGCGTTCATGATGATCATCCGCATCGCCGTGCGCACGCCGCTGTGCCTCGTGTTCGCCTTCACCATGGCAGCCGTCATGGGAGGCGCGCTCGCGCTGGTCTACGCGGCCATCATCCCCGTGCTGGGCTTCGTGCTGTTCTACATCATCCACCTCGTGAGGCCCATCTTCTCGCGCGTCTTCCACAAGTACGACGCGCTCAACGAGTCCATCGAGGAGAACGTCACGGGCATGCGCGTGGTCAAGAGCTACGTGCGCCAGGACTACGAGAAGGCCAAGTTCGCCCACGCCGCGCAGGACATCTGCGTAGACTTCACGCGCGCCGAGAAGCTCCTGGCCATCAACAACCCGGCCATGATGCTCGCCGTCGACCTCACGTGGGTCGTCATCATCTACTTTGGCTCCCAGGTCATCATCACGAGCCACGCCACGCTGTTCGACGTGGGCCAGCTGTCGGCCATCTTCACGTACGGCTTCCAGATCCTCATGAGCCTCATGCAGCTGTCCATGATCTTCGTCATGGTCACGATGGCAGACGAGTCCGCCCGCCGCATCAACGAGGTCCTCGAGGCCGAGCCCACGATCGCCGCGCCCGAGAAGGCCGTGACCGAGGTCGCCGACGGCTCGATCGACTTCGACCACGTGAGCTTCAAGTACTCCGCGCGCGCCGAGCGCCAGGCGCTCGCCGACGTGGACCTGCACATCAAGAGCGGCGAGACGATCGGCATCCTGGGCGGCACCGGCTCGTCCAAGTCCACGCTCGTGAACCTCGTGGCGCGCCTCTACGACGCCACGGAGGGCACCGTGCGCGTGGGCGGCGTGGACGTGCGCGACTACGACCTGGAGGCCCTGCGCACCAACGTCGCCATGGTCCTGCAGAAGAACGTGCTGTTCAGCGGCACCATCGCCGAGAACCTGCGCTGGGGTGACGCCAACGCCACCGACGAGGAGGTCCGCGAGGCCGCGCACCTGGCATGCGCCGACGAGTTCGTCGACGGCTTTGCCGACGGCTACGACACCTACATCGAGCAGGGCGGCTCCAACGTCTCCGGCGGCCAGAAGCAGCGCCTGTGCATCGCGCGCGCCCTGCTGCGCCACCCCAAGGTCCTCATCCTCGATGACTCCACGAGCGCCGTGGACACCAAGACCGACGCCAAGATCCGCGAGGGCCTCGCCACCTACCTGCCCCAGACCACCAAGGTCATCATCGCCCAGCGCGTCTCCTCGGTGCAGGACGCCGACCGCATCGTGGTGATGGACGGCGGCCGCATCTCCGACGTGGGCACCCACGACGAGCTCATGCGCCGCAGCGAGATCTACCGCGAGACCTACACCTCGCAGAACCGCATGGGAACCGACGAGAGCGACGTCGAGGCCGCCGAGGCCCAGGCAGACGCCGCGAACGCCACCGCCGAGAAGGGAGGCGAGGCCGATGAGTAAGACCGCCAACAAGCCCGGAAGGCCCCAGGCCAAGGCCGGCACCGCCGTCCGCCTCATCAAGACGCTGTTCTCGTTCTATCCCCGCCTGCTGCCGCCCGTCATCGCGTGCCTGCTCATCGCGGCCGTCTCGAGCTCGTTCGGCGCGGTGTTTCTGCAGGGCGCCCTTCAGATCGTGACCGAGTTCGGCGAGACGGGCGACTGGTCTGTCGCCGGCCCGCGGGTCTTTGCGCTCGTGGCCGAGCTCGCCGCCGTCTACCTCGTGGGCGTGGCCGCCTCCGCGTTCTGGAACCGCGCCATGGCCACGATCACGCAGGGCACGCTCGAGAAGCTGCGCGAGAAGCTCTTCAACCGCATGCAGGACCTGCCGATCAGCTACTTCGACACGCACCAGCGCGGCGACATCATGAGCCACTACACCAACGACATCGACGCCATCCGCCAGATGATCTCCCAGTCGCTGCCCAACCTGTTCCAGACGGGCGTCGTGCTCGTCACGGTGTTCATCATCATGCTGTACTACTCGGTGTGGATGTGCATGGTCATCGTGGCCGGCGTGGCGTTCATGGTCCTCATGACCAAGCTGCTCGGCGGCAACTCCGCCCGCTTCTTCGTGGCCCAGCAGAAGGAGCTCGGCGTGGTCGAGGGCCAGGTCGAGGAGATCATGAACGGCCAGAAGGTCGTCAAGGCCTTCTGCCACGAGCGCGCCGCCGAGGCCGACTTCGACGCCTTCAACGAGCACCTGTTCGAGGTCTCCCAGAAGGCCAACATGTACGGCAACATCCTCATGCCCGTGCTCATGAACATCGGCAATCTCATCTACGTCATCGTGGCGCTCGCCGGCGGCCTGCTGCTCGCGCTTAACGTGCCCAACCTGTCGCTGTCCGGCATGGCGCTGTCCATCGCCGTGGTGGTGCCGTTCCTCAACATGACCAAGCAGTTCTGCGGCCAGATCGGCCAGATCTCCCAGCAGATCAACTTCGTGGTCATGGGCCTTGCCGGCGCCAACCGCATCTTCGAGCTCATCGACGAGCAGCCCGAGGCCGACGAGGGCTACGTCACGCTCGTGAACCTGGGCGTGGAGAACGGCGAGCTCGTTGAGAGCGAGAAGCGCACGGGCCTGTGGGGCTGGAAGCACCCGCACCACGACGGCACGACCACCTACACCCCGCTGCGCGGCGACGTGCGCATGGAGCACGTTGACTTTGGCTACACGCCGGACCACCAGGTGCTCTTTGACGTCTCCGTCTACGCCAAGCCCGGCCAGAAGGTCGCGTTCGTGGGCGCCACGGGTGCCGGCAAGACCACGATCACGAACCTCATCAACCGCTTCTACGACATCGCCGACGGCAAGATCCGCTACGACGGCATCAACGTCAACAAGATCCGCAAGGCCGACCTGCGCCGTTCGCTCGGCGTGGTGCTGCAGGACGTCAACCTGTTCACCGGCACCGTCATGGACAACATCCGCTACGGCAAGCTCGACGCCACCGACGACGAGTGCATTGCCGCCGCGAAGCTCGCCGGCGCGGACGACTTCATCACCCGCCTGCCCGAGGGCTACGAGACGATGCTCTCCGGCAACGGCGCGCAGCTCTCCCAGGGCCAGCGCCAGCTCATCTCCATCGCGCGCGCCGCGGTGGCAGACCCACCCGCGATGATCCTGGACGAGGCCACCTCGAGCATCGACACCCGCACCGAGGCCATCGTCCAGAAGGGCATGGACGCGCTCATGCAAGGCCGCACGACGTTCGTCATCGCGCACAGGCTCTCGACGGTGCGCAACTCCGACGTCATCATCTGCCTCGACCACGGCCACGTGATCGAGCGCGGCAACCACGACGAGCTCATCGCCAAGAAGGGCTACTACTACCAGCTCTACACCGGCGCCTTCGAGCTGGAATAGCGCAGGGCACATGGCCAGCGCTGGACACATGGTCGCCTGAACCGATAGGGCCCCGCAGCGGCTTCACGCGCTGCGGGGCCCTTGTTTGCCAGCGAATGAGGCTGTGCTCGGAGCGTTAGACGATGATCCTTCCCGTACCCGACTTCCAGCCATAGTCGGGCCGATAGTATCGGACCTTCACGAAGATGGTCTTGCCACTCGATTCGATGTAGCACTGTTCAAACGAGGCGCCCGTCGCCCCGCTCTTGCAGGAAAGCGACTTGCTCTGGATGCCTATGGCCTTTCCATAGCCATCGTTGTACGTGTAGGTGACCGTGGCCGTCACATAACCGTCAATTGTCACCGACCTCGTCATCTGCAGCATGGAACGAGCCGCATCCGCAGAGAGGCAGGGGGCGGCGGCAGAGGCGTCGGTCACCTGAGCCGCCAGGGCAGCGCCTGGCGTTGCGCAGACTCCAATTACAAGAAGTGATGCGATGGCGCGCCGTATCGTCTTGCGACTCATGTTCTCTCCTTCTCTCGTGTATGGACGCCTACTCCTCCTGCTTGCGATAGATCCTCGTTGGCACCGGGGCGTCATTGGAAAAATCTTCCTCTTCCGTGTTCCACATGACGTCGAGGTAGTCACCCACCTGGATATCCCTAAATCCAATAAGCTCGTTGTTCTCATCCCTTATGTCGACCGTTTCATCGCCGAACTTGAAGACGTAAAAGTCATCCGTCCAGGTGCTCGCGGGGTCGTCAGAGGGGTACTTGGAAGTTGGGTACTTGTTCTGGACAACGATGCTTTCCTTGCTTCGGGCGATCACCGTTCCGTGAACCGTCGACGTGAAGCCGCCACTCTTTGGCGCAGAGCCAGAAGTGGAAGCTCGAGGCGCATCGGATGAGCACGCACAGGCAAATACGAGGGAAAGGAGCAGAAGGGTACATGCGATTCGGTGCCGCTTCATTGATTTCACCTCCCCTCATAGTCATTCGATATTAATTAGGGAGCCTTATTCGTATTGTTCCATGCCAGCTACCCAGCTATCCCTTATTAAATTGGGACGACGGTGAGCGGCACGTCAGTAACGGCGAGCGGATGAGCTGGCGCGCCGTTGATAAAATCGGGTTTAAGAATCGGATTGGAGCCACATGTATTCGTTCACAAGCCGCGTGAGATATAGCGAGATAGACGAGAACGGGGCGCTGTCCATCCCCGCCCTCGTGGACTACCTGCAGGATTGCACGACGTTTGGCAGCGAGGAGGTTGGCCGCGGCCCGGCGCACGCGGCCGCGTGTGGCCTGGCGTGGCTGCTGTCCGCCTGGGAGATCGAGATCTCCGAGCTGCCGCGCTTTGGCGAGAGGATCGTCGTGAGCACGTGGGCCACGAGCTTCAAGGGGCTGCGTGCGGGGCGCAACTTCACCGTGCGCCGCGAGGGCGATGCGGAGCCGATCGTGCGGGCGGACTCCAACTGGTTCATGTTCGACATGAACCGAGGGCGCCCCGTGCGCACGCCCGAGAGCGAGAGCGCCCCCTACCTCGCAGACTCGGCCGGCGATGAGCCGCTCGACCTGCCCGCGATCCCGCGCATGATCCGCGTGGGAGGAGAGGGGCAGGCCGCCTCGCCCATTGCCGTGACGGGCGCGCACCTCGACACGAACCACCACGTCAACAACGCCCAGTACGTGAGCCTGGCGCTCGGCGTGCTCGAGGAGGGCGAGGTGCGGACGCCCTGCACGCTCGACGTCCACTACAGCCAGGCGGCCAAGCTCGGCGACGTCATCTACCCGCACATTCACCGCGGCGAGCGCGCCGAGGACGGCAGCCCCGCCACGACCGTGACGCTCGACGACGAGGCAGGCAGACACTACGCGATCGTGAGGATCCACTAGCGGCGAACGCGCCCAAAAGTGTCAGTCGCTTTTGGGCACACCGAACGAAAGCGACGCGCCCGGGAATGCCAGCCATCCCCGGGCGCGTCTCGTCTAGTAGAAGATCTCCTTGCGGCGGATGAGGTCGAACGCGATGACGCTCGTGTCCACGTACTCCTCGGCCACGACCACGGGCTCGTCGTCTCCGTCGTAGGCAACGGAGCGCACGAGCAGGTATGGCCGCTCCCCCACCTCGGAGGTCTCGAGACGCTCGGACAGGGTCGCGACCTCGGCCGGCGTCGCCACGTCTATCTCGGCCTTGTCCCACTCGATGGCACGGCCGCTGCGCTGCCGCACGAGGCGGAACAGCGACTCGTCGCTGCGGGTGAGAAGCTCGATGCCCTGCTCGGCCGTCTCGCAGCCGGTCGAGGAGAGCGCGAGCCAGTCTCGGCACGCCGCGCACATGCGGCCGTCTGCGCAGAAGAGCTTCACCACCTCCAGGACGGGCTCCTCACTCGGGATGCCGAGCGTCGCCCGCACGCGCGAGGAGCGGGCGGCATCCGGCTCGCGCGCGCCAAGCAGGCGCACCTCGGGGGTGTGGCCTGAGTCTTGGATGGCGTCCGTGAGCTCGGTGCTGGGTGAGAAGCGCGCGCGGATGCCGCGGGAGGCCTCGTTCACGAACGTCCCCCTGCCCTGGCGGCGCAGGACGATGCCGTCGGCCGCGAGGTCGTTGAGCGCCTGGCGAACCGTCGTGCGGCTCACGCCGAGCATGCGGGCGAGCTCCTCCTCGCGCGGAAGCTTGTTGCCGCGCGAGAGGTCCATGCCCTCGATGATGCGGATCAGCTCGTCTCGCGTGCGCTGGGCGAGCGAGGCCGTCTTCAGGCTGCCGGACATGGCAGGTCACCTAGTCCCAGTAGCCCTTGTGGACCTCGGCGGCCTCCTCCTCGACCTCGGGGAACGGCCCCTCGACCAAGATGTCCTTCTGGCCGCGGGCAAAGACCTCGCGACACGGCAGGTCGAACGTGGGGTTCTGCTCGTTGGAGCCGGTGAGCTGCAGCAGGCGGCGTTCCGTCATGCCGTAGACGACGCGGCCGATGCCCGCCCAGTAGATGGCGCCCGAGCACATGGCGCACGGCTCGGCCGTGGTGTAGAGTGTGCAGTCCTTGAGGAAGGCGCGGCTGTACTCGTGGCTCGCGCGGCGCACGAGGGCCGTCTCGGCGTGGCCGGTGGCGTCACGCTGGGTGATCTCGATGTTCTCCTGCTCCATGAGGATGTTGCCGTCCTTGTCAGTGAGCAGGGCGCCGAACGGCGTGTTGCCGTGCTCGCGCGACTCGCGGGAGACCTGGATGCAGCGACGCAGGTAGTACTCGTTGGACTCGGCCATGACTTGCTCCTTAGCTCTTTTGCCGCGCCTCGCCCTTATGGCCGCGCGAGCAGGGTGCGCGACGGGTGCGAGGCCATCCCCCTTCCGCATGGCCACGCACCCGTCTTGGCGCCTGAAAGGTAATAGGTATGACCTTTCGACTGCCATCATAAACCCTGGGACGAGAAGAGCCCCGCACCGCGCGAGGCAAGCTCGCAAACGGTACGGGGCTTCGAGTGAACGGTGCGTGGCGGCGTGGGGCCATCCGGAAATGCGGGGCGCAGCGCCGAGACACGTCTCGCTACATGAGCTCGCAGACGTGGCTGGCGAACGCCACCGGGTCCTCGGGCAGCATGCCCTCGACGAGCAGGGCCTGGTCATAGAGCAGGCCGGCGTACAGGGAGAGCTTATCCTTGTCGCCCGTCTCCTGAGCGGCCTTGAGCTTGTCGAACACGGGGTGCTTGGCGTTGAGCTCGAGCACGCGCTGGGCCTTCGGCGCCTCGCCCGCGTCCGGGCCGGCGGCGAGCACCTTCTCCATCTCGAGCGACAGCGGGCCCTCGGAGGTGATGGCCGCCGGCGCGTCCGTGAGGCGCGCGGAGACCGTGACCTTGGTGACCTTGTCGCCCAGGGCATCCTTCATGGCACGGAAGAGGTCCTCGTTGGCCTTCGCCGTCTCCTCGGCGGCCTTCTTCTCGTCGTCCGTGGCGAAGTCGACGTCGCCGGCGGCAACGTTCTTGAACTCGAGCGAGCGGTCCTCGGTCTCGGGCTCGGCGCCGTCTGCCACGGCCTTCTCGGCGGCCTCGCGGGCAGCATCGTCCTCGTAGGTCTTGGGCAGGCCCTTGGCCTCGTAGGTGCGCATGGCCTGGAACGTGAACTCGTCGACGTCTGCCGTGCAGAGCAGCACGTCATAGCCATGATCGAGCGCGGCGCGCACGACGGGCATCTTCTCGAGGCGATCGCGCGAGTCACCGGCGGCGTAGTAGACGGCCTTCTGGCCGGCGGGCATGGCCTTGGCGTACTCGGCGAGTGTCACCATCTTCTTGTCGCGGGCGCTCCAGAACAGCAGCAGGTCAGCGAGCTCGGAGGCCTTCATGCCGTAGCTGGAGTAGATGCCGAACTTCAGGCCGCGGCCGAAGTTCTCGAAGAACTTCTCGTAGGCGTCGCGGTCCTGGTCGCGCATGGCCTCAAGCTCGCTCGTGACCTTCTTCTCGATGCGGTTGGCGATGGCGCGCAGCTGGCGGTTCTGCTGCAGCGTCTCGCGCGAGATGTTGAGCGTGACGTCCGGGGAGTCCACGACGCCGCGGACGAAGTTGTAGTAGTCGGGCAGCAGGTCCGCGCACTTGTCCATGATCAGGACGTTTGAGCTGTAGAGCGCCAAGCCCTTCTCGTAGTCCTTGCTGTACAGGTCGAACGGGGCCTTGCCGGGGATGAACAGCAGCGCGTCGTACTCGAGGGCACCCTCGGCGTGGAACGTGATCGTGCGGGCCGGGTCCTCCCAGTCGTGGAACGTGGACTTGTAGAACTCGTCGTAGTCCTTCTGCTCCACGTCGCCGCGCTTCTTCCAGATGGGCGTCATGGAGTTGATGGTCTCCAGCTCGGTGTAGTCCTCGTACTCGGGCTTGTAGTCCTCGGGCGCGTCCTCGGGCTTGGGCTTCTGGCGGCTCTTGGTCACCATCATCTGGATGGGGTGGCGCACGTAGTTGCTGTACTGCTTGATGAGGTTCTTGAGCTCCCATTCCTCGAGGTAGCGGCTGTAGCGCTCGCCCTCGGCACCTTCGGTGCCCTCAACGTCGTCCTTGAGCGTGAGGATGACGTCGGTGCCGCAGTGGTCGCGCTCGCCGTCCTCGATGGTGTAGCCCTCCAGGCCGTCGCTCTCCCAGACGTGGGCGACGTCCTCGCCGGCCGCACGCGTGACGACGCGGACCTTGCTCGCGACCATGAACGCAGAGTAGAAGCCCACGCCGAACTGGCCGATGATGTCCACGTCATCGCCCTGGTGCTCGGCGTTGGCGGCCTTGAACTCCTCCGAGCCGGAGTGGGCGATCGTGCCGAGGTTTGCCTCGAGCTCGTCGGCCGTCATGCCGGTGCCGTTGTCCGAGATGGTGAGCGTGCGGGCGTCCTTGTCGGGCGTGACGCGGATGGACAGGCTGTCCTCGTCGAGCTTGATGCTCGGGTCGGTGAGGCTCTTGAGGTAGAGCTTGTCCTCGGCGTCCGAGGCGTTGGAGATGAGCTCGCGCAGGAAAATCTCCTTGTTGGTGTAGATCGAGTTGATCATGAGGTCGAGGAGCTTCTTGCTCTCTGTCTTGAACTTGCGCATGTGCAGGCCTCCCAAAGACGTGCGAAGTAGATTTGTGCCACCGCGTCGCGGTGGCACAAATCTACTATTGCTTGACTTAGGTTTTATATCCCAAATATGCGCAAGTATTCAAGAAATGCGTCTTTTGGACAGTTCCGACGCACGGTTGGGGCGCCTCGCACATGCTCGACAGATAGCTACATGCGAAATCTCGCAGCAGTTTTTGCTCATGGGAAGTAGAGACAAAGCTTCGAAATGAAAAGATGCAGGTAGATTGTCTGCACAGTATTTGTCTACTCGATGATTCGCAAAATTGCTGCGAGATTTCGAATTGTCTGTGCGCATAAGGGCTCACAGCGGCTGAAAACATGAACGAAGGCTGGGAATAATCGGGCTATCGCGGGGGGCTCGCACCATGCACCGAGACGACGAAACCGGAGGCAGGCGATGGACCGAATCCTGACAGGAACCAGCGCATTTCGTTACCACCGCGTACCGCCCCAGGTGCTCGCGCTGTATCCCGTGCTTCCCGAGCCGTATGAGGACTCAAATCACCGGAAAATCGCAAGCAGCCCCATAGTCGAAGACCTGCTGGGGACACCCATTCACAGACTCGTTCCGCATCCATGCACCCCAAGCAGCACAAAGCTCTATCGCACGCACACGTTGAGCAGGGACTTGCCGTTTGGCAGCGTCGTCGACACGGATCACGGCTTTCAGGTAGCGTCCCCTGCGCTTACGCTGTTGGGACTCGCAAACACGCTGAGTCGCGCGCAGCTGATGATGGCCGCCTACGAGCTCTGCGGCTCCTACTCCGCGTTTGCACCATGCCCTCGCACCGAGGGACTGCTCGCGAGCGCGATCGCAGACGGCAGCCTGTCATCGCACGACGGCTGGCGACGCGTCGTCGGTTCGGGCGGAAGGCCGCTCAACCTCTGGAAGCGCGAGCCACTTATGGACGTCGAAGAGCTCGCCGAGTTTGCGAACCAAGTCGAGGGGCTCCACGGCGTCAAGTGCCTGCGCTGGGCCGCCCGCCACGTGACGGGCATCTGCGCGTCTCCCCTCGAGGCGCAGGTGTCGACCCTACTCGGCCTACCCAAGGCAAACGGCGGGTTGGGGCTTACGTTCGCCAACAACCGTCGCATCGCGCTCTCGGCCCAGGCGCAGGCACTTTACCCGCGCAGCTGCTGCTACGCGGACCTCTACTTCGAGGACAGCGACTCGCACCCACCCATCGCGCTCGAGTGCCAGGGCGCCTCCGTCCACAGCGGCGAGGCGGCGGGCCTCTCCGACGCGGCGCGCACGGCGGCACTCCAGCTCATGGGCGTCGTGGTCATCCCGGTCACGCACGAGCAGATTCGCGGTGCCGGAGGTTGGGAGGCCATAAAGCAGCTGCTTACGAGGCATCTCGGAGCAAACACGTCAAAGACAGCCCGCCAGCTGAGGGCAGAGACCGCCCTGCGCCATGACCTGCTGGAGCACCACATCGCCTAGCGAACGGCCGTGCGCCTACTTCCCGTGCTTGCGGCGGTGCCTCGCCCAGATGTTGTGCAGCACGGCAAACGCCAGCGCAAACGCGAGCACGTAGCACACGAACGCGAACGCCGGCACGCCAAGCACGGAGAACGCATCCTCTGGCACGCGGCTGCTCATGACGATGGCGCTCGCCGCGATGAGAAATCCCACGCACAGAACGCCGAGCGTCAGGCGGTCGGCGATGTGGGAGAGGTCGTCGATGGGGTCCTCGGAGCCCACAAAGTCCATGTTGAGCTTGAGCTGGCCGCGCGTGAGCATGCTCATGGCGAGCTCGGCCTGCGCGGCGGCACCCAGCAGGCCCTTCGTCGCCGCCTTGCCGCGGATGGCAAGCTCGCTCGCGTCATGCCTGAGCTTCTCGGCCGCATCGGTGTGGGCGCGGATGTGCTGGGAGATGATGTCGATCATGTTGACGCCCGGCAGGAACTCGTCGAGCACGCCCTCGAGCGTCACGAGGCCGCGCGCCATGCTCGTGATCTGCCCGGGAAGCTCGATGCCGTTGCGACGCGCGAGCGCGATGATGTTGCCCAGGAAGCTCCCCAGGTCCAGCTCCGAGAGGCTCACGGTACCAAACTCGTCCACGACCTCGTCGAGGTCCGCGAGCAGCTCGGCGTGGTCCACGTCGTCTGGGTTCGTGGACGAGAGGCGCAGCAGGGCGCTCTTGAGCCGCGGGGTGTCGCGCTCTGCCACCGAGAAGATCATGTCACGCATGATGCGGCGCAAGGACGGGCTCAGCCTGCCCGTGATCCCCAGGTCGAGAAACACGATCTGCCCGCCATACACCTCGATGTTGCCGGGGTGTGGGTCCGCGTGGAAGAAGCCGTCGTCGAGCAGCTGGCTCGCGTAGTTGTCCACGAGCTTGGTGCCGATCTCCGTGAGGTCGTAGCCCTCCTCGACCAGACGTGCCGGGCTGGAGATCGTGATGCCGTCCACGTAGTCCATGACCACGACGTGCTTCGTGCAAAGCCGCAGGTAGGGCTTGGGACACGTCACGAACTTGCAGTCCTCGTTGTTGCGGCGGAACTCCTCGAGGTTGCGCGCCTCCACGAGAAAGTCCGTCTCCTCGCGAAAGGTGTCCCACAGCTCCTCGACGACGCTCGTGACATCCAGGAACTGCTCACCCTTGAAGAGGGGCGTCAGATGGCGCACGAGCGAGCGCATGATGTCGATGTCCTGCGCCATGACCTCCTGGACGTGCGGCCGCTGCACCTTGACGGCCACGTCCTCGCCGGTCGCGAGACGCGCGCGGTGCACCTGCGCCACGGAGGCGCTCCCGAGCGGGTGCTCGCCGATGGCGTCGAACAGCTCGCCGAACTGGCCGCCGTACTCCTGCTCGAGCACGGCGATGACGGTCTCGTAGGGCATGGGGTCGACGTCGCTGCGCAGCTTGGTGAGCTCGGCGCAGAAGCGCTCGGGCAGGATCTCTGAGCGCATGGACAGGATCTGGCCGGCCTTCACGAACGTGGGGCCCAGCTCCTCGAGCATGCGGCGAAACTTCACCGGCGTGATGCCGCCAAAGACGTCGTACTTGCGCACGATACCGAATATCTGCAGGATGCGGGCGTGGCGGCGCTTGGCCGAGACGCCGTAGCGGCTCGCGTCGTTGCGGCGCGCGCCGCGCAGAAGGCCGATCGTCACGGAGTCGTCCTCGTCGAGCTCGCCCTCCACGCCGGCAAGGGCCGCCTCCCACATGGCGTCCTGGGCCTCGGGGCTCGAGGGGTCCGCATGGGGAACGCGCGGGGCGCCCGCGGCGCCAGCGGGGACGCGAGAGGCCACCCCCGAGTCCGTCCCGGGGGTGGCCTTGTCGGCGTTGTTGTCGGTGCCGTACTTGCTCTCGGTGCTCAAGCGGGGCTACTCCGCATCCTTCTCGGCGTCGTCCGCCTCGACCTCGACGTCAACGGCGGCAGGCTCACTCGCCTGGGCGTTCATGTCGCTCGCGATCTGGCGGGCGCGGTCCGCGAACGCCTCGCGCTCGGCGGGCGACATGGCGGCGAGACGGGCGCGCAGCACCGTGTCCTGTGCCTCGTTCACGGTGTCCTTTGCCTTCTGCGTGAGCTCGCGGTTGAGGTCCTTGCCCTGGTCAACCGTGAGCTCGCCCTTCTTGACGAGCGTGTCGACGAACTCGGTGGTCTTCTCGGCACCAAAGGCCACGGCGCCCACGCCCGCGAGAAAAGCGGTGCGCGCTGCCTCCGCGATGCCGTTAGCGATGTCTGCCATGATGGCTCCTCTCCTCGGCGCGCAGCCGCGCGCGTGGTCGTTGCTAGCCTTGTACCCAGTGCGGGCGGAATCGCCCACGGCGATTCCGCGAGCGCGAAGGCATCGCGGCGAAAGGGAACGCCTCCGCGTCACCCGAGCAGCACGCGGCGCATGTCGGCCACGGAGCTCACGCACGCCGTGGCGCCGGCGCGCTCGAGCTCGCCGGGCTTGGCCGTGTCTGCCAGGTAGACGCCCAGGCTCGCCACGTCGTTGGCGCGGGCGCCCTCGATGTCGTAGAAGCGGTCACCCACCATGACGGCGTCGGCCGCGGCGCACCCAAGCGCCGCGAGCGAGTCTGCCACGAGGTGCTCCTTGCCCACGTGCGTGGGGTCGTGGGCGGCCACGACCGCGTCGAACAGCCCGTCGATGCCCGTCTCGGCCAGGGCCTTGCGCACGAGGCGCTCGTTCTTGGACGAGGCGATGGCCAGCCTCTTGCCGGCCGTGCGCAGGTCGCAAAGCAGCTCGCGGATGCCGTCGAACAGCGGATGGGCCTCGGGCCCCAGGTTTGAGTAGATGGCGCGGTAGCGGCGCGTGACCTCGGCGGCGTCGGCCTCGGACAGGCCGTAGACGAGCGAGAAGGCCGCCGGGAACGGCGGGCCCACGAGCCGGCCCGCGTCGCCGATCTCGTCGTCCGTGAGGCCAAAGCCGCGCAGCACCTCGGTGGCCGTGGCCACGATGCAGGGCTTGGTGTCCGCGAGCGTGCCGTCGAAGTCGAACAGCACGCAGGGCTTGGCGGCAAGGGCCGCCGCGGCGCGCGCCACCTCGTGCTCGTGGCGGTCCGCCGCGCAGTCCTGGGGTGCCTCGGCGCGCAGCATCGCCAGGCCATGGCGCGCGGGGCCAAGCACCGCCTCGAGGTTCTCGGTGGCGCCCTTGGGGCTGCCCGGCACGTTCACCACGAGCGTGCGGCCCAGCGTGCCGGCCGTGGCGCGAGACACCCACGCGTGGTCCGTGATGGCGGCCGAGCTGGCGCGCATGAGCTCGCCCAGCCCCGGCACCATGCGCTCGCACGCGGCCGCGGTGGCCTCGGGCGTGACGTCGCGGGGCGAGAGGCCCGTGCCGCCGCACGTGACGCACAGGGCGGCGTCGGCGGCGGACGCCTCGCGGATGGCCGCGGCGATGGCGTCGAGCTCGTCGGGCACGACCGTGGTCGAGACGACCTCGAACCCCTCGTGCGCGAGAAGGCCGGCCGCGGCGGGTCCCGTCGCGTCCTCGCGAACGCCGGCCGAGCAGCGGTCGCTCACCGTGATGACGGCCGCCGTGTATGCGGACGCGCCCTCCTCGTGGTCGTGATGATGTGTCATGGCTCCTCCAGCTCGCGCTCCATGCCGGTTCGCGCTACTTGCCGAACGGGCAGATCGGGTAGTGGCACTCCGCGCACCCCAGGCACAGGCCGCCCTCGCCGTACGTCACGACGTCCTCACGCGAAAGACGGATGCCCGCCGCGATTCTCGGCAGCACGAGGTCGAGGATCGTGGCCTTGGCGAACATGACGCAGCCCGGAAGGCCCAGCACGGGGATGCCATCTGCATAGTAGCCCACAAACAGCATGGCGCCGGGCAGCACGGGCGCGCCGTAGGTCACCATCGCGGCACCGCTTCGCTGGATGGCGCCGGGGGTGTTGTCGTCCGGGTCCACGGACATGCCACCCGTGCAGACCACGAGGTCAACGCCGGCCTCGCGCACGCGGCCGATGGCGGCCACGATGTCGTCCACGTCGTCGCCGGGCAGCTCGTGGGCCACCATCTCGATGCCGTACGCCGCGAGCTTTGCCTGCACCACGGGCGTGAACGAGTCCTCGATGAGGCCTCCGGCCACCTCACTGCCCGTCGTGACTATTCCTACGCGCCGCAAGCGAAACGGCACGACCTCGCACAGCGGGCCGGCGCCGGGGGCGGCGGCCGCGACGGCGTCTGCCTCGTCGAGCACGGACTCGTCGATGACGAGCGGGATCACGCGCATGCCCGCGAGCTTGTCGCCCGCGCGCACGGCCGTGTTGCCCTTGCGCGTGGCCACCATGACCTGGGGCACGGAGTTCACGGCGAGAAGGGCCTCGGAGCGCACGGTGAAGCAGCCGTCAACGGTGGCCGTGAGCTCGATCTTTCCCTCCTTGATGTCGGGATTGTGCGTGCAGCCCGGCCCCTCGGCAAGCCTGCACAGGCGCAGCGCCGCGTCGTTCTCGTGCAGCATGCCCGGCTCCATCTCCCAGACGTAGACGCTGCGCTTGCCCATGGACAGCAAGACGTCCACATCCTCGGGCCGCACGACGTGCCCCTTGCGGAAGCGCGCACCCTTGAACTTGCCGGGGATGATCTGGGTCATGTCGTGGCACAGCACGTGCCCCACGGCGTCCTGGACCGCAAGCTCCCTCATCGCTCGCTCACCTCCACGACGCGCACCACGTCTCCGGCGCGCACCACGCCGCCGCGGATGACCACGGCGAAGATCCCCTCGCTGGGCATGGCGCACTTGCCCGTGAGGCGACGGATCTCGCAGTCGTTGTGGCACTTCTTGCCGATCTGCGTCACGGCGAGAAGCGCCGTGCCGGCCGCGAGCACCGCGCCCACGGGCAGCGCCTTGAGGTCGAAGCCGCGCGTGAGGATATTCTCGGCAAAGTCGCCGGGCGCCAGGCTCGGCAGCGCGTCGCGCAGCTCGTCGACCGCCTCGTCGGGCAGCAGGCTCACCTGGCGGTGCCAGTTGCCCGCGTGGGCGTCTCCCACCACGCCCGTGCCCACCGCGAGCTCGATGGCCTCGACGGGCTTCTTTCTCGTGCCCTTGCGCTCGCTCACGCACACGGCGACGACATCCGCCACCTGCGCAGCTGCGCCACCCGTGCCCACGGTCCCCGCCGCGAGCGCGCTTCCGCTCTTCTCCACGCTAGTCCTCCCTTACGAAGTGGCCCGAGCGGCCACCGTCCTTCTCCATGAGCCGCACGCGCTCGATGACCATGTCACGCTGGTGCGACTTGCACATGTCATAGATGGTGAGCGCCGCCACCGACACCGCGGTGAGTGCCTCCATCTCCACGCCCGTCTCGCCCTTGCAGCGCGCCGTGGCCTCGATGGCGATGCCGTCGCTCTCGTAGGCGAAGCTGATGTCCACGCCCGAGAGCGGCACCTGGTGGCACATCGGCACGAGCTCCCACGTGCGCTTGGCGGCCATGATGCCGGCAACCTGCGCCACGGCGAGCACGTCTCCCTTGCGCGTGCCGCCCGTGCGCACGAGCGCGAGCGTCGAGGGCGCCATGAGCACCTTGCCCGCGGCGCGCGCCACGCGAGCGGTCACGGGCTTGGCGCCCACGTCCACCATGCGCGCGCGTCCCTGCTCGTTGACGTGCGTGAGCTCCGCGTCGCGGATGGACGCGGGCGTGGCGGAGCCGCCGGTCCGGGCGTCGTTCGTGGCGTCGTCGAGGCCGGTGGGTCCCCCGCCCCGCGTGCCGAGAATGTCTTGCTGGTCCACGTTATCCCCCTATCTCGAACATGTCTCGCGGCGTGTCGCTCGCGCGCACGCCGGGCGCAAGGTTGTGGTGTGCCGGCTTGGCGCGGATGCCGTCGCGGATGGCCTCCACGAGCCGCTCGCCGGAAAGGCCGCGCAGGCTCACCTCGGCCGCCGAGTGCAGGCAGGGCTTGAGCCGGCCGTCCGCTGTGACGCGGATGCGGTCGCAGCCCGAGCAGAACTTGTGGCTCACGGCGCGGATGAGCCCCACGCGCCCTGCAAAGCCAGGGGCCGAGTAGAGCTCGGCCACGCCGCCCGCGCCAATGCGGGCCAGCTCGGGGGCCGCGTCGAGAACCGCCTCGCCCGGTATGAAGCGCTCACGCGGCCAAGCGGCGCACTCCCCCATGGGCATGAGCTCGATGAAGCGCACCTCAATGGGCTCGCGCCGGGCGATGTCCACGAAGTCGCCGATCTCGTCGTCGTTGACGCCGCCCATGAGCACGCAGTTTATCTTCGTGTTCGAGAAGCCCGCCTCGCGAGCGGCGGCGAGGCCTGCCAGGGCGTCCGCGAGCTCGCCTACGCGCGTGATGGCGCGGTAGCGCTCCGCGCGCAGGGTGTCCAGGCTCACGTTGAGGCGCGTGAGGCCGGCCTCGCGCAGGGGCGCGGCAACGGGGGCGAGCATCGTGGCGTTCGTCGTCATGTCCACCTCGTCGATGCCTGGCACCGCGGCCACCATGCGCACGAGGTCCACGACGCCGCGGCGCGCGAGCGGCTCGCCGCCCGTGACGCGCACCTTGCGCACGCCGAGCGCGGCCGCGGCGGCCACGATGTCGGTGAGCTCCTCGAACGAGAGCAGGTCGCGGTGAGCGCGCGCCGGCACGCCGGCGGGCGGCATGCAGTACACGCAGCGGCAGTTGCACTTGTCGGTCACGGAGAGGCGCAGGTAGGAGATGTCTCTTCCAAGGGTGTCTCGCATGGTGTTTCCCCCTAACCAACGAGCGGCATGACGTCTGACGGAGCGACCTCGATCGTGACGCGAGAGGGACCGCCGAGCGCGGCCCACGCATCCTTCTCGAGCTCCACGCGCAGGCAGGTGCCGCCGGGCGTGGCGCACATGACGATGGTCGAGAACACGTTGTCGATGACGCGCGCCACCGTGCACGGGATGCGGTTGCCCGCCCCAGGCGTGGAGCAGGGGGCCGTCCCCCGTCCCGAGCAGGGTGCCGTCCCCCGCCCCGCGCCCCGCTCGCGCGAGCCAAAGCCGGTCGCGGCGTCGCCGATGGTGTCCACGGCCCGGCCATCCGCCTCGACGATGCGCAGGAAGTGGGCGCGCACGCCCGCGTGGGTGCAGCCCTCCACGGGACGGCCGCACGCCAGGCGCACGCCCCAGTCCGTACAGTCGAGCGCCTCGGGGCCGGCGGGCACGGCGGCGCTCACGTTCTTGCAGCCGCTGATGACGGCCTCGGAGAGCGTCTGCGGCGCGTCGAACAGCTCGCGCGTGGGCACGGTGCGTCCGCTCTTGCCCGCCGTGAGCACGCAGACGCGGTCGCACATGCGGTAGACCTCGTCGCGGCTGTGCGTCACGAACACTACGCCGCCCGGGAAGGCGCGCAGCGTGTCGGCAAGCTCGAGCTCGAGCTGCCAGCGCAGGTAGCCGTCGAGCGCGCTGAACGGCTCGTCGAGAAGCAGCAGCTCCGGCTCGCTTGCCATGATGCGCGCCAGGGCGCAGCGCTGCTGTTGGCCGCCGGAGAGCTCGGCGGGACGACGCCCCTCGAGCCCCTCGAGACGGAACGTGCGAATCTGCTCCATCGCGCGCTCGCGGCGCTCGGCCCGGCTGCCCCCGCGCACGCCCACGAGCACGTTGTCGAGCACGGTCATCGTGGGGAACAGCGCGTAGCTCTGGAACAGGTAGCCCACGCGCCTGCGCTGCGCGGGCACGTCGACGCGCGCCGCGCTGTCGAACAGCACGCGGCCGTTCAGGACGATGCGGCCCTCGTCGGGGCGCTCCACGCCGGCGATGCACTTGAGCGCCATGCTCTTGCCGCAGCCCGACGCGCCGAGAAGCGCGAGCGTCTCGGCGGGGTTCTCGGCCTCAAAGGAGACGTCAAGCGTGAAGCTCCCCAGCCGCTTGTGGATGTCAACGGACAGGCTCATGCGCGGCCTCCCTGCGTGCGCGCGCGTCCCTCGAGCCAGTTCATGGCGAGCAGCACAACGGCTGAGATGGCCACGTTCACGAGCACCCACCTGAGGGCCAGGGCGTCGTCTCCCGTGCGCCACAGCTGGTAGACCGTGGTGGAGACGGTGGCCGTCTGGCCGGGCGTGTAGCCGCAGATCATGGCCGTGGCGCCGTACTCGCCGAGCGCCCGGGCAAACGCGAGAACCGCGCCGGCAAGGATGCCCTGCGCGCAGCACGGCATCTGGACGCGCCAGAAGGCCCACGCGCGGCCCTTGCCCAGCGTGAGCGCCGCGTGCGTGAGCGTCTTGTCATAGGCCTCGAACGCGCCGCGCGCCGTGCGGTACATGAGCGGAAACGCCACGACCACGCAGGCGAAGATGGCGCCGTACCACGTCATGGTGAGGCGCAGGCCAAGCGCCTGGAGCGCCCACGCGCCCACGACGCGCCGGGGCCCCAGCACGAGCAGCAAGAGGTAGCCCACGACGGTGGGCGGCAGCACGAGCGGCAGCGTGAGAACGACGTCGAGCAGGGCCTTGACCGTGCGCGGGAGCCTGGCGATGGCCTGGGCCGCGCCGACGCCCGCGAGAAACACCACCACCGTGGCCACGGCGGCGATTCGCAGCGAGTTTATGAGCGGGAACCAGTCCACGTGCGAGTCCTCTCGAAGTGTGTCGGGCGTCTGACGGCGACCCGAGCGGCTAGGCGCTTGCCAGCGGCTTGAAGCCGACCTCCTCGAAGCAGGCGCTTGCCTCGGAGCCCCTGAGGAACTCGAGGTAGCGGCCGGCGGCGTCCCCGTGCTTGGTGCCCTTGACCACGGCGGCCGGGTAGACGACCTCGCCGCACATGTCCTTCGTGGCTGCGTCCACCACGGTGAGGCTTGCGGAGACGGCGTCCGTGCGGTAGACGACGCCGCAGTCCACGGCGGCCTCGGAGACCTGCGTCGCGACCTCCTTGACGTTCGTGCCGTACGTGAGCACGCCGGCGGCGGCCAGCTCGTCCTCGTCAAGGCCGTAGTGGGCGAGGATCTTCTGCGTGTACTGCCCCACGGGGACGTCCGAGTTGCCCATGGCGAGCTTGACGTCGCCGGCCCTGAGGTGCTCGGCGAGGTCGTCGAAGCTCGTGACGTTCTTGGGGTTGCCCTCGGGAACCACGAGCGTGACCTCGTTCTGCAGGATGTTGAAGCGCGTGTCGCTCTCGATGAGGTCGAGGCCCTCCTCGTGGTCCTTCTCGGCCGCGGCGTCGAGCTGGTTCATCTGCTTCTGGCCGGCGGAGATGAACACGTCGCACTCCGCGCCCTCCTCGATCTGGGTCTTGAGCGTGCCTGAGGAGTCGAAGTTGAACGAGACCTGGATGCCCGTCTCGGACGTGAAGGCGTCCGTGGCCTTCGTGAGGCTCTCCGTCATGCTCGCGGCGGCGAAGACCGTGAGCGTGTCGGCGGCAGCGGTTGAGGCGGCCGCGGTGGCGACGCTGGAGCCTGGGGCGGAGCCGGCGCAGGCGGTGAGACCGAGGCCCGCGAGCGCGGTAACGCCCGTGCCGATGACGGCGATGGCCTGTCTGCGATTCATGGCGCTCATGGGCGTTCCTTCCTCTCGGTCGCTCCAAGCCAGTATGGCAGATGCCTGTGCGGGGCGAGAATTTATTATCGTGTTTGAAGCGTTGTTTATAAAATCGAACAACGCTAGACACAGTGTGATGCCAAACAAAAAGTTAGGCAAGCATAAACTTCTGTTTGGCTCGATAAACGCCGCGAGCGGCCGAC
>ERZ808240.2033-NODE-2033-length-23367-cov-43.892716_pt1 | contig 23367 bp, 14 predicted proteins | sample MGYA00521084_ERZ808240 | MGnify/ENA primary metagenome ERZ808240 (study PRJEB31516, sample SAMN03275571) | gut metagenome | biome: mammalia-associated habitat; material: feces | host: Papio cynocephalus | place: Kenya | collected 2012-08-06 ...
TCTGATACACACAACTTTTTAAGATGTTTTATATGCGCATTCGGCCGTTTGGCTGCATTTCATTCGGCCATTTGGCCGTATTTCATCTTCATGCAATGCTATGACATCTTTTTTATTAACGAACGAAGGGCTGATTTCTTGATTTAGAAACCAGCCCTTTATTATCATTTTAGAAATTGACTCCGAAGTTGAGTTGCAGACTTCCATTGTGGGAAGTGTCGAAGGTGTCGTGACAGATGTTGGCGAGACCGATGTCGTAGGTCAGGTCGCAGTAGAACATGTCGTATGCAATGCCGCAACCTAGGCGTAGACCGCCGTCCAATCTCTGGAAGTTGTTCTCGTTGAAGGAGTTTTGGGCTGCTCGTTCTTCAAAGTTCTTGATCTTGCCACCTACGCCTACTCCGAAATATCCGCCCACTTGTGGCTGGATGGAGAAATGAGGATCGATGTTGTACTTGTATTTCAGCACGACAGGTATCTCTAAATAGTTGAGGTCGTAAGTCATCTTCTTTCCATTGTCAAGGTCTTTCTTACCACCTTTTTCTATATATGACAATCCTGCCTCCAAGTAGAGGGGCTGAATGTTGCTGAGTGGAATGCCTGCTACAACGCCCACATTCAAACCTGTCTGCCAGTTGCCCCCGTCGAGCCGTTTGTCGTCAGAGTTGACGTAAGAGAAGGCCGGGCCAATTCTGAACCCAAAATATGGCGTTCCGGCATCTTTCTGATGATACCCATAGTCGAGGTGTCCGGTGCGTTGGTTGTAATATCGGCTGTTGCGATAGTTTTGTGCAGATAAAGGCAGTGCAGCCAGCATGATGCCCATAAGCAAGAATGTTATTTTTTTCATATCCGTTGTCATTTTTAAGTTATACATCTTTATTATAGCGGCATTCTTTGTAGAAGAATCCCTTGATATTCACGATGCAAAATTACTGCATGTTTGGAAGATAGCCATCGGATAATCCCTAAAAAGCGGAGGGGAAAACCCTAAAACAAAGGTGTTGTTTGTTTCAAACAGTCAACATGCAGGCATTAATACTCTTTGTTATAATTAAATGCTTGTGTATGACAAAATGTATTGCTGTTAGTTATGAAATGTTGCAAAGTGCTTGCTTTGATATATATCAATAAAACATAGTGATATGTAAAATATTCGATTTGATAACATTGTGATAGTTGTTTTTTGTTTATCTTTGCATCGGGAAACAGAAAATCTGTTTTTGACGACAAGTTTCACTTAAAGATGCGATTATGGTAAAAAAGATTGTATTGTTAAGTATGATGTTAGGGATTTTTGCATCAAAAGGCCTAGCACAGTGGAGAAAAATGGAGATGCCGGAAGAAACTATTGAACAGAAGGCAATGTTGGCAACTTCTTCTAAGGATTTAAAAACTTGGATGACTTATCTCACCTCACCAGTTTGTAGAGGAAGACTAACAGGCGATATAGGATTTTACAAGGCTGTGGATTATGCAACAGATTTATTCAAACAGTGGGGCTTGCAACCGGCAGGCGACCAAGGCACTTTCCGACAGAGTTTCCCTCATCCCTATGTAATGCCTAAAGAAGGCGGATTTTTTACATTATATATTCCTTCGGGCAAGGGATGGATAAGTAAGCGATATGATTATCCGGATGATTATATGGTAGGAGGAACCTCTGACACAGGATTCCTTAAGTTCCTCCCATTGGTCTATGTGGGATATGGAATCACAGCTCCGGAACTGGGGTACGACTCATATAAAAATGTAGATGTAAAAGGTAAGATTGTAGTTTGCGAACGAGATGTGCCCTATCAAGGGGAAGACCCTAAGTTGCAAAAGGCTTGGATGCCTTACCAGTACCATAATTTCAAAATGACTAATGCTGTAAAGCATGGTGCTGCTGGTATGTTGTATATTTCTACGGCAGGTAATCCAAATCCTGGTTACAACAAGAACTTTGTTTATTGTTGCATCAGTGATAGTGTAGCCAAAGATATTTTCAAGGCAGCCAACAAAGACCATAGTCTGCTTAAAGACAAAATGAATAAGACGCTGAAACCTTACAGCTTCCCTTTGAATTGCAAAGCCGATGTCAAGGCTATCACCGAATGGCATCCTGAGGGGGTGGGATGTAATGTGGTAGCGGTAATCCCTGGTACAGACCCCATACTGAAAGATGAATATATTACGATTGGTGCCCATCTAGATCATATTGGATTCCAGCCAAAACTCTGTCCAGGTGCTTTGGACAACGCTTCAGGCTCTGTAATCATCATGGGTGTAGCCAAGGCACTGGCCACATCAGGCTTCAAGCCAAAAAGAACAATAGTTGTTACCCTCTTCGGAGGTGAGGAAACGGGACTCATCGGAAGTGAATTTATGGCAAATCATCCTATATTTCCAGATAAGGAACATCGCTTGGTTATCAACATCGACTGTTTGGGAGATGGATATGGTTTAGGAGCAATGGTCGCCAAGAAAAATAGCTCTTTATTCACTTACATCAAAGATGCAAATGAGAAAACCGTGCAGCGTCCACTCTTGCTCATTCCTGGCAGAGACGAGATAGTCACTAGGCCTCGTACAGATGAGGCGAATTTCTTTGTGAAAGGCATTCCTACCATCTCGCCATTTGCGTTCGGGTCTACAGTGAAGATTCCGTATCATGTGCCAGGGGACACAATGGACTATATAGATTTCGATGTTTCAAGAGATGCAACCAAATGGGTTGCTAAATTGTTGATGGAACTGTCAACGGTTGAAAAGCTTGAAATCAGTAAGTAACCATAAAAATATCAGCGTATGGTAAAAAGAATTATGTTTATGCTGACAGGCGTTTTATTCTGTTTAAGCTTGTTGGCACAGGATAACATTACCGTGAAAGGAACGGTAATAGATACGGAAAATGAGCCTATCGTGGGTGGTAGTATCATCATAAAAGGCACCAAAACTGGTACAGTGACTGATGTTGATGGACACTTTGTGCTGCCAAATCTTAAAAAAGACGCTGTGTTGGTGTTTAGCTACATAGGAATGAACACCAGGGAAGTAAAAGTGAACGGAAAGACGGAGCTGAACGTCACCTTGAAAAACTCAAACGTCAGCTTGGACGAGTTGGTAGTCGTGGCATACGGAGTGCAAAGCAAGAGGGCCTTGACAACGTCTATATCGAATGTGAATACAGACAAGTTGAAAGATGTTCCAGTTAATAGCATTGACCAGGCGTTGCAGGGCAGAGCCACAGGCGTTAGCATTATTACTCCTACTGGTGGAGTGGGAGAGGCTCCTATTGTGCGAGTCAGGGGCGTAAGCTCTATTACATCTGGCACACAGCCTCTCTATATCGTAGACGGTATGCCTATAGAAACAGGAAACACGTCTTATAGTGGAAATGTCAATGCCTTGGCCGACATCAACCCTACCGACATTGTAAGTATGGCTGTACTCAAGGATGCAGCCGCAGCTGCAATGTATGGCTCACGTGCCGCCAATGGTGTTATTTTGATTACGACTCGTCAGGGTAGTAAAGGGAAAACTCGTGTGTCCTATGATGGATATGTTGGATTCACAAATGCCACGAAATTCTTCGACGTAATGAATGCTCAACAGTATGTCGATTTCAAGAACATGGCGGTGAAAAACAGATATGGAACAGACGAAATGAGCCTAACGGCAAATTATACATCCAAATACGGTGACAAGGCTTTCAATCCTTGGACGCTGTCAGATGGCAGTATGGTCGACACGGACTGGAGCAAGGAAGTGCTACGTACAGGTGTAGAGCATAGCCATACCGTCTCTTTGTCTGGAGGAAGTGACAAGGCGCAGTTCTTTCTGTCTGGTAACTATGACAACCAAAAGGGCATGGTGAGAGGAGATAAGTACAGTCGCTTTAGCCTTAGTGCCAATGGCAATGTCAACGCTACGAATTGGATGAGGTTAGGCGGTAGTGTGAAAGCCTCGACCTCCAACACCGCCTATACTGATGGGGCTAGAAAAGGTGGTCAGTATGCCACGGAGGGCTTTACCCGTCTTGCTTTGATCTTGCCTCCTAATGTACCAGCATACAATGAGGATGGCACACCTTATCTTGGTGAGTCTGGTTATATTGGTAGGTCTCCTAACACCGTTTTCAATGGATATACAAACCCAGCAGCCTTGCTTTATTATGGCAGCGGTGTAAAGACCGACATCATACGTTTCATCGGAATGGCTTTTGCTGAGTTTCATTTGGCACCAGGACTGGTGTTGAAAACCCAATATGGCATGGACTACAGCCATGTAGACGATCAGAACTTTAGAACGGCAATGATGTTTGGAGATTACGAGAATGGCGCCGCCATCAATTATTCTGCAAAACGTACCAACGCAACATGGACCAATACTCTCAGCTACCTCTTCTCTTTGGACAAACATCATTTTGATGTAATACTTGGTGAGGAGTCGAATGAGAAGAAACTCAATCGTTGGGGTGCAACTCGTTCTAATCTTCTAGACAATAAGTTTACCTCGTTCCAAGGTGCATGGGCTTCTATCACTGCTGGAGGTGGAAACGCTCTCTCCGAAAGTTCACTTTTGTCATATTTCGGGAGGATAAACTATGATTACAATGAGAAATATCTGTTTTCATTGAATTTCCGCAGAGATGGATATTCTGCCTTGAGCAAGGACAATAGATGGGGTAATTTTGGAGGTGTATCTGCTGCTTGGCGTATCTCATCCGAAAAGTTCTTCGCCCCATTGCAACATGTTGTCAATGATTTGAAAATCAAGGGCAGTTGGGGTAAGGTCGGCAATACGAATATTGCAGATTATGCAGCATTCTCTTACTATAACAGTGTATACTATGGTGGAGAAGGAGCTTATGTGTTAGGGCAAATAGCAGACTCAAAGAATCTGAAGTGGGAAACAAGTGAAAAGATTGATATAGGAGTTTCTGCAACATTGTGGAATCGGATCAATATTGATTTCGATTTCTACCATGACAAGTCAAGCGACTTGATATTGAATATCCCTGTCGCTCGCTCCAAAGGTATTCCAAATAACTACATAACGACCAATGCAGGTGCTATGAAGAACTCTGGAATAGAAGCCAACATTGGTGCTACCATTGTAAGGACAAAAGATTTCTCATGGAACTCATCTTTCAACATTACAACGACAAAGAATGAGGTAACCAAACTGGCAGAAGGAGTCGAAAACATAACGAGCGGCTCTTACAACATTACAGAAGTGGGTAAGTCTATCGGTCGTCTTTATCTCTATCCAACTGGTGGCATTGACGAGAAAACCGGTCGTAGAATCTTTTATGGGGCAGATGGCACGAAAGTGTTGTGTATGTATGAGAAAGCGGGAAAGTTTTTCACTGAAGACGGTAAGCCATACGCCGAGAGTAATTTGAAACCTGTAGATTGTGGCAATACCATTCCAACCTATTATGGTGGTTGGACAAATGAATTTAAGTATAAGAAATGGGATGCTTCGATTATGTTCCAGTTCTCGGGTGGCAACAAAATCTATAATGGTACGACTGCAACTTGCAGTGATATGCGCTATTGGAACAACACAAAGGATGTTTATAATAATTATTGGAGCGAAAACCATACACATGCCAAGTATGCTTACCCTATTTATGGTGACAATTACTCCAATGGCTCCTCCAAGCCGATAAGCGATTGGGTTGAGAATGGAGATTATCTGAGATGCAAAAACATTTCCGTTGGATATACTTTCGATCCGTCAAGTTTGCATTGGGGCATCAGTTCTATCCGTCTCTACGTTCAGGCCCAGAACTTATTCGTAATTACAGGCTATTCTGGTTTGGACCCCGAGGCTTGTACGATGTCAACAAATGCAAATTTGCAGGGTGGCATAGACAAGAACACGTTGCCGCAGGCAAGAACCATTACCTGTGGACTGAATGTAGTATTTTAAAACGAAGGCTTATGAATAGGAAATATTATATAGCAGCTTTATTGGGGCTGTCGCTTTTGAGTAGCAGTTGTAGCAATTTTCTGGATAAGGATCCAGCACTTTCTTTTACTGAAGATGATGTCTTTTCATCTGCTGACAGAATGAAAGGGGCGGTATTGGGAGTTTATTCCTCCTTTAAGGATGATTTCTTGGGTTCAAAGGCATCTGTGTGTATTGAAAATATAGGTGATGATGTTATCAACGTCTCAGGTAATGGCATCGAAGCACTTTATTCTTATGAAATGAGTGTAGGAATGGATACGCAGGACAACTATGAGACTTGGACTGCCGCTTACAAGACTATCAATGATGCCAATACAGTTTTGGCAAATTTGGATTCTCATAAAGATGTGGCTGGCGAAAACTACGACAGGTATGTGGCTGAAATGAAATTTTGCCGGGCATTGGCTTATTATTATTTGAATTTTCTTTATGGTAAGCCATATAAAGAAAATCCAAATGCTCTCTCAGTTCCTCTGCGATTAGAGGCAGAAGCGACTTTGAGTGGCAACGATCTTAAGCGTTCTACAGTGAATGAGGTGCTGGAACAAGTATTGTCGGACACTGAGGATTACGGCAAGTTGCCTTCGGGCGGAGCCTCTTATGACGGTATTACGAGAGCATCGCAAGGAGCAGCCTTGATGCTAAGAATGCGGGCATATATGGAAATGGAAAATTTCCCGAAGGCAATAGAAGCAGGAGAGGCAATCAAGGGGTATAGTCTCGCAGCGAATGTAAAAGAGCCGTTTGCTTCTTCATCCTCTTGTGTAGAGTCTATTTTCTCATTCCCGATGTCAACCTCTGACAATGGTGGTGGCATGCAGGTGTCTGTGCCATATTTTTACTATAGTGGAAATTCTGTTGTGGTAGATGCTACGAGTGGAATTCATAGCCCTTTATATCCTGCGTATGATTTGCCTGCCGATGCGAGAGTTAGTGAACTGGAGAAAGGACCAGAATCCAAGCGTATCTTGACCAAGTATACTGATGGCTCAAACTATTTGGATTGGGTTCCAATATTCAGATATGCTGAGACTTTGCTAGACTTGGCTGAGTGTTACGCCAAAGAAGGAGACGAAGAAAAGGCAGCAGAATGTCTGTCGGCGGTAAGACATCGTAGCGTGCCCGTAAGTGCAGATGTGCTTGATTTAACTGCTTTGCATGGTGCCGACCTACTTCAGGCAATTTACTTGGAGAAGCGGTCTGAATTTATAGGCGAAGCAGTGAGGGCTATTGATATACATCGTCGTGCAGAGAGCTACGTTAAACGTAAAGGCACAAGTAGTGAATTTACAATTACTCCGACTACAAATGGTTATGTTTGGCCTATTCCTACAGTTGAAAGGGCGAATAATCATCTTATTGTTGATGACTAGTAGTATTTCTTTGATATGAATTAAACCCAGTAAGAGTGGTCGTATACAGAACTCTTGCTGGGTTACTTTTTTATATTTATTGTAGCGCAGTTTTCTTATATTGGCTGTTTTTATTTTGTGGCACCGAATAAAATTTGTTCTTTTCCACCCAAAAGTAATAATATGGAAAAGGATTTGTTTCGTACGATAATAGCTGAGAACCAGGAATATATAGGCAGTATTCCTTTGGTGCAGCGTCCTCTGAAACTAGAGAAATATGGTAATTATGTGTTTGTTAGAGTAAGACAAGCGGGTAAATCCTAACTGCTCTATCAGTGAATACACTATAATAATCACCTATGAGGATGAAGGAGAGATGCGGCGTGAAGGACTGGTTGTAGAACTGAAACCGGTATGGAAGTGGGTGATCGAATTAGAAGACGCAGGTATTCGATAGAGAGTATTCCCCTAAGGTTGAAGGGAAAATACCTTCTATCGAAAATCATAAGAAATCTTTCTTCTAGAGTATTTGCTTAAGATAAACTTTTTTATTTGATGTCGTCGTAAGCGTTGATGGCTTGCTCGAAGCGGGTGTCAACCGACTCGAATGTGTATAAGCCATCGGCATTCTTCTCGATGCCCTTCAGGGACAGCGGGTAAATCTGGGGCGCATGCTCCAAGTCGAGAGGTGAGTTTTGCTGGAGCTGGTCGGTGCTTTGATAAACCAAGTTGATGGCAACATACTGCTTGCCGGTAGCCTTCTCGGTCCAAACCTCATAAACCACCTTGGAACCAATAGGAGTAACTTTCTCGATGGAATTTGGCAAGCTGTACTTTTCGATGCCGAGGGCTGCATTGACAGAAGCAATGTTGGAGTCGTGACCGCAAAGGAATGTGAACTTGCGATTCTTAGAGTTCAACTCATCTTTCATATACATCAACAATGGATGAGCCACGTTGGCTGCTACGATAGGTGCAGTGAAAAGCACATCACCATATACGTCCTTCACCTTGGCAATGGAGGTCCAGTCCTCACGAGTGAGATTCTCGCCAAATGATGCCTTCTTGGCATCAGGCTCTTCATAATACTGAAGGATGAAGGCATCGGAAGCTGAATTGAAATTCTTCATTGTTCCCTTCATGCCTGGTTCCTTACCCTTGACAAGGGTAATCTGGGTGTCATTATACTTGATGTCGCCATATTGCTTGTAAGCTTCACTTTCCGGATAGTCGAGGGTGCGTGAGATGTTGCTGTAGCTCTGCTTGAGTGTCTCGGCCAAGCCCTCAAGTCCTTTCTTGCCACCCATGGCATTGATTTCTTTCATGGCCTCTTTCTCGAAATCAGGACTCACTTTGGTGAGTACGGGGTTGAAGACTGGGTCCATGGTAGATGGCGTATAGCGATGATGCACGCTCAACCCTGCTACAGGCATGAATGCTGTGGAGAAATAAGCAGCCGTGGCAATGCAACGCTGCATGGAGTTGGCATAGACATTTACTTCGTCTACGGTTGGTACGTAGTTCTCTTTGAACAGCCCTTCGCTGACGGTCCATTTGCGGAAGAATTGTCCCATCTCTGTTTCCAAGACACCACCTTTCAAGGTGAGCTCACTGGCAGCAGAACTCCAGTTGGTCCATTGGTGGGTGGTCATCTTGCTGAGGGCAGAGCCGTTGGTAGACAATGGGCTGCGGATATTATGACGGGAAAGTACTACGACTTCCTTGAGTTGATACTTGTCATGGAAGGCTGCGGAACGCTGAAGCTGAGCCCACATGCTGCCTGGCAGCAACAGTGCCAGGGCTAGCATTACATAAAATAATTTCTTCATAGTCTTTTCTTGTAATATTGTTAGAACTTGATTTGTAAGCGAGTCTCAAGAACTGAGAAATTGTTCTTGTCTGGTGTTACGGCAAGGCCAGTGTTGTTGCCACCAGCATTGACATAGTGACCACTGACACGCCAAATCATGTACTTGTTGATGTAATAGTTCATGGTGAGCGACCAATCGCTCAACTTGCCACCACGGATGGCGCCATCGTTCATGTCGGTGTAGTTGTAAGCGGCTACGAGCTCCCATGACTTCGGGTCTGGAGTGGCGATACCTGCGTCGTTCTTGGTATAGGTGTACTCGCTGTTGAACAAGAAACGAAGGTTGCCGTAAGCACCCCATGCTGAGTAAGAAGGTGCATCGCCCTTGCGATTAACATTCATATAGATGTATTGCGTCTCAAGTCCAACATGTCCCTTGGCAATCATGATTTCAGGAGAAACCTTGAAATCGCTCTTGGCATCGTCAAATTGGGCACCAATGGCAGTAAGTGTTGAGACACGGGTAGGATAAGGGGCGGTCCACTTCATGTTGGAACGGTTCTTGGAAGCAAGCTCATAGTTCAAACCAACACCGATGTGGAACAGGTCGCCACGTTGGGTCTTGGGGCGATAAACCAAACGAGACATGACACCGGAACCTTGATAACCAGTTTGGTTGGCTGGTTTCTTGAAACTCTGGTTGTCGGAGTACAGAGAGAATGTGCCCAAGAACTTGTCGTCGCTGTGCAGGAACATCACACCGAGCAAACGACCACCTACGCCGAAGGCTGAGTGAGTTTCAGGCTCTTCCATGGAAACCTTAAAGCTAGACGATGTCGCACTCTGGTAGCCGAACTGGTGTACAAAATAACCACCACGAACCAAGTTCTGGTTGTCAATGTCATATTCCAGAAAAACATCCTTTACCGAGAGCTGAGAACGACCATAGCCAATATCGGCTTTCGCCTTCCATTGTCCATAGGTAGCGGTCATGCCAATACGGATGTCAGGTACATTGAAACCACTTTCTGTTTGCTCATCGGCTTTGTCGTTGGAACTCTGCATGAGGGCTCCATCCAACAGGATTCGGCCAGATGGCTTAACAACCAATTTGTCTTCTTGTGCATTTGCTGTGGCTGCAAAACAGAGACAGAGAGCCACTGCGCTTATGATTTTCTTCATAGTCGTAACGTTTTGATAAATAATGAATAGTTGATGTTATTTCTTGGCATCCCAAGGAGTAGCAACAAATGTGCTCTTCTTTACTTTTCCTTCTTTTACAAGCTTAGCAAACTCTTTTTTGGCAGCTGCCAGATATTTTTGAAACACACTATTTGCGTGCAAACGAGCAACGACGGCAGAGGCTACGATGCGGGCTGCATCAACATCGCTCTGCCAGTGATAACCGCAGATGACACGACTCTCACCCATGTCAAATCCTCGCTTCAGAATTTCGTTCTGGCGGTCTGGATTGATTTCTGCGAGTACCAGTGCCTCTGCCCAACCGATAGTGGTGTGGCCAGAAGGGTAGGAACCGTTGGTGGACAGTTCGCCTTCCTGTTTAGAGTTGCAGGTAGGAGTGTTGTAATACTTGAAAGGACGTATTCTGTTGTAATGTTTTTTCGCACTACGAGTAGCCAAGTCGCCAGCATCCTCACGCATCTTGTAAACAAGTTTGTAGATGTTTGGAGTCCCTTCTTTGGTAATGGATACACCAAAAGCCTCGGAGAAATTATGGGCTACATCTTCTACATTGGCATCGGCTGCTGCCTGGTCGCCACGCTCGGTATTGCGTTGTTTCAAGCCCCAGTAATAACGAGACTCATCGTTGAACCACTGCAGGCTTCCTGTCTCAGGTGGAGGAGGAAGAAGATCGAGTGAACTAGGTTGCTCTCCATCTTGAAGAAAATAGAGGTCGGGGTTGGTACGAACATCCTTGATCTTTGTGGAAGACTGTGCAAAAGAGGCTGATGCAGACATCAACGCCACGAATGCTACCAATAATGTTTTCTTACTTATTGCTTTCATATTTATTAAGTTTTTATTTGTTTATGAATTTGTTAGCTTTCGAAAAGCAATCTCGCTCTAGAGTTGCGCTTTCTGGGTGCAAAGATAAATATGAAAGGGTAAAAATAAAAGTTGCAATTGATTATTTCTGTAAAACAACCAATTGCAACTTTCTTCTAATGTAGTGAAAACTATATGGTTATAGCTCTATTAGTTGGAGTATATAGAAAACGATGCTCTCTGGGTTCTGCTGGTCGTAATTGCGTAATGCCTCGATGTTCTCGCCTATTTTTCCATGGTATAATCGGCTTATTACAGGGTTGAGATTCCCATAGATTCCCAGCATGCCTGGGATGAGGCTGCGTTTCACATTCTTGTCGGCAAGCAGGATGATGAGCACCTTGACTTGCTGGCTGGTACATGATGTAAAGTGGAGAATATCTTCGATGGCCATCTTGTCGATGCGTTGGCTGATTTCGAAGAAAGTGGCAATGAGTTGCTGGATGTGGTCTACATTCTCTTTGCTGTCCTCTCCTTCGGCAAAGGCACGCATCAGTTTGCGTAGCCGATGAAGTGTGCCCATCTGTTGCATGCGCAACTCCAAAGGACGGAGTTGGCAAAGTAATGAAGCCCTGTCTGTATCGGTAGCCTTCTTGGTCAATTCGTCTAGCTTGATGAGCAGGATGCTTGCCATGTGGGCATACGTCTTTTGCTTTTGCAGGAAACGCTTGCGTTTGTCAAGATAATCCATGATGAGTGTCAAAGCTTTTTTTGAGAACAAATCATCATAGAGCCTTGTCGCTTCCTTTGAATAGAGTTCCATCTCGTCTACCGTCTTATGGTGCAACTCTTCTTTCCAACGGGCGATATGGGCAACTAGCTCTTCGTTTACTCCATTCAAGACCAGGGCATCCTTGAGCTTTGCCTCTAGAAATTGCATCTTAGTCTTAAAGTCGATGACGCGGTTTAGCCAGTTCTTGTTGATGCCATATTGTGCAATGATGCGCTCTACTTCACCAGTTCCTAGAACTTTTTCGGTTCTTTCTATGATTTGTGCTCCTTCAATGCAGTTCAGGTTCTTGATGTTTTCCAACTGCTTTTCCTGGGCTTTTATAATCTGCAACACGACATCCTGATTGAGGCGAGCCAATTCGGCCGACAGTTGGGAAAGACGTTGATATTCCTTTTTCCAGTTGGGGGCATTCATGTCGACTTGTTGGAGTTTTCTCTTGAATTCGTAGACCCTTTGGGCTTCCGTGTCATTGAGCTCGCTTACCATCATGTTCAGTCCCTTGAAACGTTTCTGCAAATCTTCCATTTGTAGACGAAGTTGGTTGGACTCTGCGAGTTGTTTGCTCCTTCTTGCCATATAGTAAATGCCCAAAAGTATGCCTAGACCGATGATGCCTGCAAGGATGGTCCAGATGCCTATCTTATGGTCATTGAAATCTATCCAGTAGGTGCCATATTTCTTTTCGGGATGGATGACTACTACTCCTAAATTCGCCCCCAAGTAGAGCTTATCATTTACATTGATGCACGCAGAAGGCTCAAATCGAATGTCAGAATACAACAGCTTTTGCCTTTGTAGGTGCGATTTGTCGATGCTATACGAGACGATGCCTTGTTCTGACAATGTAAAGAGCAAGCTGTCATTTATGAGAAACATCTTCTTGTGTCCCTGTGCTGTGATGCGATTGCCGCCAAGTACCGTCACGTAGTGATTGTCGAGCAAGAACATACTTGGATTGTAGCCCTTGGTTACGGCAATGTTGTTGATGAAACTCATGTCTTTGATGTTGTCAATCTTATGGAGAACCCCTGCGGAATAGTAGAAAACGCCATCGTTGAGGGTGCTGATATAAGTGTCTGTCGTGCCTGGTACCGTATAAAATGAGGTGATATATTTGCCATGCATCGCCTTGATAGTATCTACATGGTCGGTAACTGCGTCGAGACGGAGCAGTTCGTCTTGTATGCCTATGAGTACTTTCTGCTGTGATGGTAAGGCTGTCATGGCTGTGACATGAGTCCTTATCTCAAATAAGTCTTGTGGGGCACTCAGCAATTGGTTGACCCAAAAGGAATTGTGCAATTTCAGACGATATAGATGATTGGTGACCGTGACGAAAAAGAGAGTGTTGTCGATGGCGGAAAAAGCCACGGGATATTGCTCGCTGCTGAGTTGATAGACTTCAGTGGCGTCTTTCTGTCCCATTTCCTCCCTGTATATCTTTCCTGACTTGTTGGTCATATAGATATATTTACCGCTATATGCCATGAATTGTAAGTTGCTGCCATTGCCTATGGCATCGAAGTGATGAGGCAGACGACGTTCGTTGGCTCCGGCTATTATGACAAAATATCCAAGTCCGTCATCAGGGATGATGGTATTGTATGCTTGCGCAATCGTTTCATCCCAAAGGTCTACCTTCTTGAAGTTTGTCATGTCGTTTGTAAGATAAGCTTCCGAGGGGGTGAGGAATATGCTCGTGTTTCCATGGCGGCAATAGTTGGTTATCTTGAAGTTGAATAGGTATTCTTTTTGCTTTGTCCCTTTTGGACCGAGCAAAACCAACTTGTTGTCGGCTATTAGGTATAAGGTATCCTTGGTGGCATATACGTTGCGAAAGTCAACCTTGGGATGGAGCATTTCGCTTTTTTGTTTGACGGCATCATAACGCAGCAATCCTCCTTGTGTCTTAGCATAGACGTATCTGTCCCCTATGACGGCAAGGTGGGTGATGGGCGAAGCGTGGCGATAACTGGCTTGGTGGAGAGGATACTGTGGATGCAACATCTGGCAAGTATCTGAGCTCGGAACCTCGAACAGACCTTGTGATGTAGCGACAAGCATGTGCCCATGTACCACTCTGATGTTGTAAGGGGAATAATGTGTCCCCTTGTCTTGTATGTTATAGGTATGGCTGAGTGACAGCGTGTCATCTTGGAGTTTCCATTTCTGAAGTCCGCTGTTCCTGGAAGCAATCCATAGCATGGTCGAGTCATGGGCATCGCGCATCACATCATAGATCTTGTCCAATCCTGTTCTGTACAGTTGGTGCTTCATGCCCTTTACCAAGCAGATGTCACCATTCTCGTCGCCTATCCAATAACCGTCTTTATCGGAGGATACGGCTGTTAACTTATGGCAATAGGTATATATCTTTGGGGAGGTTATATCTATTGTATTGATGTTCTTCTTGTTGCAAGCCATGCATGCGACAAGTACCCATAAAAACATCAGGTATATTTTGAGTTTCATTTGTTTAGATATGATTTTTACGGTTGTGATTAATTGATTTCTATGCTCAGACGTTCCTTGTCGAAGCGGATGCCGTCACGTTCGATGAAGCGAGAGAGACTTTCATTGGCAGCTAGTTCCTGAGGAGTGCCGATAGATAGGCGTTGGGATTCCATCAGCCAAAGATGGTCGGAAAGCTGCAGGGCTAGTCCTACATCATGGGTGGAGAGCAGGATGGTCTTGTGCTCTTTGTGGGCAAGTCGACGGAGCATCTGAAGAGTTTCGACTTTGCTTGGAAAGTCGAGGAAGGCGGTGGGCTCGTCCAGAATGATGATATGGGTTTGTTGGGCGAGTGCCTTGGCAATCATTACTTTCTGACGTTCGCCATCGCTCAGCTCTTGTATGTTGCGGTTGGCAAGTTGCTGGATGCCAACTATTTGCAAAGCCTCCGATACGATAGCAACATCTTTGGTAGATAGTGTGCCCCAAAAACCTGTATAGGGCGAACGACCGATGCCAACGATTTCTTCTACGGTGAGTTGGGTGACATCAGGCTTGGAAGTGAGTACTACGCTGATTTCCTTGGCAAGCTCACGAGGCGAATAAGTGGATACTGTTTTTTTGCGAAGTAGAATTTCACCATCGAGTGGTGGTTGGAAACCTGCGAGTGTACGAAGCAAGGTAGATTTGCCTACGCCATTGTGACCAATGAGACAGGTCAGACTGTCGCTTTCGAGCGAGGCATTGATAGCTGAGGCTACCGTTCGAAATTGGTGTTTCGAGCGATAGCCTATCGTTAGATTCTTTAAAGTAATCGTTGCTCCCATTTACTTAGCAGCCAAAACCTCAATCTCTACGAGTGCGCCCTTAGGCAACTTCTCGATAGCTACGGCAGAGCGAGCTGGATATGGCTTGCTGAAGAACTCGGCATAAACCTCGTTCATGGCTGCGAAATCGTCCATGCTGTCAAGATATACGGTGGTCTTTACTACGTGAGAGAGGTCGGTGCCTGCTGCCTTCAAGATGTTCTGGGCGTTGGTGAGCGCCTGACGGGTCTGCTCCTTGATGCCACCCTCTACGAAATTGCCTGTGGCTGGGTCGATAGGAATCTGACCAGATGCGAATACGAAACCATTAACTTCGATAGCCTGGCTATATGGACCAATAGCAGCAGGCGCATTGTCTGTGTGAATTGCGTTCATTGTTTTTTTCTCCTTATTATATTAGTGTTTATGAAATCTTATGCAAAGATACACATTAATTTTGGAAAAATGTCATTTTCATCTTCTTTTCTTGTGATAGAAAGTGATATGAAAACTTACTAAATATGGCGATTTGCGCATGTAATGTCTAATTATGCTAACAAAATGTTATGTAAAAATATAATTTCCTTAATATTTGTTTGGTTGTAACGATAAAAAGTGATAACTTTGCAGCCGTGTAGAGAAAGTGACACGATTACTTTTTTATAGAAATAGAGAATATTCACTGAAAAGAAGAGAGATATGAGAAAAAGATCATTAGCGACAGCCTTCCTATGCATGGCGTTGGGAGGACAAATGTTGGCTCAGAATCCGAAAGCTATCGGAGGACAGGTCACTGACGAGAATGGCGAGCCCGTTATCGGTGCTCAAATCAAGGTGAAGGGTACTTCCACAGGTACCGTGACCAATGTGGACGGCGAGTTCTCCTTGCCTGCCACCATCAAGCCGGGTACGGTGATAGTCATCAACTATCTGGGCATGGAATCACAGACCGTGAAGGCGGCTCCGGGTATGAAGATTAGTCTCCATTCTGAAGACCGCCAGCTCGACGATGTAATCGTGGTGGCTTACGGTCAGCAGAAAAAGTCGTCCTTCACAGGTTCGGCTGGTGTGGTAGATGCTGATAAAATTGCAGCGCGTCCAGTTAATAATGTAGCTGATGCCTTGGAAGGACAGGTAGCTGGTGTGCAGATGTATAAATCTTCTGGCGATCCTTCGGCTGCACCATCTTTCTTGATTCGTGGTATCAGTTCTATCAATGCAAATCAGGAACCTTTGATTATTGTCGATGGTGCTCCTTTTGCTGGTTCTTGGAATGACATCAATCCTAATGATGTGGCCTCCATGACCGTCTTGAAGGATGCGGCCAGTAATGCGCTCTATGGCGCTCGTGGCGCCAATGGTGTGATTATGATTACCACCAAGAATCCGCAGAAAGGTAGAACGTTGGTGACTCTGGATGCCAAATGGGGCAGCACGAGTCGTGCAACACAGGAATATGATATGGTTTCTGCCCCAGGACAATATTATGAGATGCAATATGCGGCTGTTTATCGCAACAATATCGCCAATGGCATGACACCATACAATGCTCATATCGCCGCCAACAAAGCTATTGTGAGCAGCAATGCCTCTTCTGGTGGCTTGGGTTATCTCTGTTATGCTGTACCGGATGGGCAGTTCTTGATTGGTGACAATGGAAAGTTGAATCCAAATGCTACCTTGGGTAATCGTGTATATTATAAAGGTCAAGTATATACCATTCTGCCAGACGATTGGTTGAAGGAATCTATGCGCCACACCTTGCGCCAGGAATATAACATCAATATCAATGGAGGTAATGATGTTGCCCAGATGTATGCTTCTTTGGGCTATCTTGACGAGCCAGGTATAGCATACGGCTCTGGCATCAAGCGTTATACGGCTCGTCTCAAGTCTACGATGAAAGCCAATGATTGGTTGAAGGTGGGCGGCAATGTGAATTATGCCCATACGCTTATCGACCAGTCGGGAAGCGACTCTGGTTACAATATATTTTATGCCGCAAGTCGTATAGCCCCTATCTATCCTCTCTATATCCGTGATGGAGAAGGCAATATCATGACTGATCAAAATGGTGCTATGTATGATTATGGCGATGGTACCAATGCTGGATTGGTACGTGATGTGGAGAAACAAACCAATCCATTAAAGGATGACCGCATACAAACCAATAATTCTGTAGCTAACTCTTTCTCCTTGGCTGGTTTTGCGGATATTACCCCTGCATTTGTCAAAGGGTTGAAATTGACCGTCAATGGTACCGTGAGCGATTATGAATATCGTTATACGTCTACTACGCAGCCTTTTTATGGATGGGGAGCCAATTCTAATCCTGAGGGTTATGTCAGCAAGAGCCATTATCGCACCTATGCTGTCAACTTTCAACAGTTAATCAACTATTCCAAGAGTTTTGGCAATCACAATATGACTTTGCTCTTGGGACACGAGAATTCCCGTTCTACCAACGAGGATGTGATAGCTTCACGTACCGGAATGTTCTCTTATTTTGGAAACCAAGAGTTGAGTGGTGCCATCAAGGAAAACTCCGGCACATCCGATCAGGAAAAATATAACACAGAGGGTTATTTCTTCCGTGGCATGTACGATTACGATGGCAAGTATTTTGCCCAGGCATCTTATCGTCGTGATGCTTCTTCCAACTTTGCGCCAGGGCATCGCTGGGGTAACTTCTATTCCTTGGGCGCCGCTTGGATTCTTACCAAGGAAAACTGGATGGAGAGCAGCAAGGGATGGCTCGATATGCTGAAATTGAAGGCATCCTTTGGTCAACAGGGCAATGATGGTATTGGCTATAACCGATATATGGACTTGTATGACATTCGCAACAACAATGGAGAAGTGGCTATGACCATCAGTACCAAGGGCAATCCTGACATCACTTGGGAGACCAATACCAATGTCAATGCGGGTGTGGAATTCGGATTCTTCAAGAGTCGCTTGACGGGTAGCTTGGAGTATTTCTATCGTAAAACCACCGATATGCTTTGTTATGTCTATTACCCTAAGTCGTATGGATATGACGGCAGATACGACAATGTAGGCGATATGGTCAACAAGGGTGTGGAGCTTTCACTTTCTTATGATGCCATCCGTACCAAGGACTTGACATGGAACATCAACCTCAATGCCACCCATTATCGCAACAAGATAGTTTCCTTGAATCCAGAGAACATCAATGACCAGTTGGATGGCCATGGTGGATATACTTCCAACTTTAGTTTTTATGGCGAAGGACTGCCTATGTACACATGGCGACTGCCTAAGTATGCTGGAGTCTCAGATGATGGACAGTCGATGTGGTATGTCACCGATGAAGAAGGAAAGACTTCCACTACGACCACCTATAATGAGGCAACCTATTATGCTTGTGGCGATCCAACTCCTGACCTTTATGGTGGCTTTGGTACAAGCTTGAGTTTCAAGGGGCTTGACTTCTCTGTCAATTTCTCTTATTCCATTGGTGGCAAGGTCTTCGATTATGGTTATCAAAATCTGATGAGTTGCCCGTATGGCTCTCATGTCGGGTATAATTTCCACAAGGATATGCTCAAGGCTTGGACCGAAGACAATACATCTTCCAATATCCCACGTTTGCAGTTTGGTGATGAGTATGCCAATTCTGCGTCTGATCGATTCTTAACCAATGGCAGTTGGCTGAGCTTGAACAATGTCAGCTTGGGTTATACCTTCCCAACCTCTTGGGTTAGCAAACTGGGACTGAGTAAGTTGCGAGTTTATGCTACAGCGGACAATGTGTATTTCTGGAGCAAACGCAAGGGATTGGATCCTCGTACTAGTTCAGCAGGTGCTCCAGGTACAGAGAATTATTCTGCCACTCGCACTATTTCGGCTGGTGTAACCCTTCAATTCTAACTCTCAAAAGAAAGGATATAATTATGAACAAGAAAATAATGAAGATGGCGATAGTGCCATTCATGATGTTGGCATCCGCTTCCTTGATGCAGAGTTGTATAGAGGAGGATTTGCCTACTGGCTCTGCCACAACCTCACAGTTGGATAATGCCAAAGATCCAGGTAAAATCATGGTCAATGGATTGAATGCCATGATGGTAGACCAGTTTACCTATAATGGAGATGAGCTTGCTTACGACTGGGGCTACCCTTGCCAGATGATGCTGAGAGACATCTTGGGAGGTGACGAACCTGTAAGTGATAGCGGATACGATTATCTTTACTGGATAGCGGATGGAACCTCTCTATCTACATTCGCCCTCTATACCTATTCTTATTATTATGACTTGATATGCAATGCCAATAATGTCGTGGCAAAGTATGGCACCGATGAGTCCGACAATAAAGCGTATGCTGGTGCTGCCTTGGCGTATAGAGCCTTGGCTTACCTCGACATGGCACGTATGTTTGAGTATAAGACCACAGGCTTTACCGATTTGGATGCCAAGGCGACGAAAAACAATGTGATGGGGCTCACCGTTCCAATTGTGACAGAGAAGACTACGGCGCAGGAATCCAAGAACAATCCCCGTGTTCCTTTCTATACTATGTATCGTTTTATCATGAACGACTTAAACACGGCAGAGACCGACTTGAAAGGTTTCTTACGTGATGTTAAGTCGATGCCTGATGAAAGTGTGGTATATGGTTTGAAGGCAAGATTATGGTTGGAGATGGCTAGCCGTTTCGACAAGAATCCTGATGATTTGGCAACCCTTCTCTCACATGAGGATGATGCCGACGGATATGCTAAGATTGGCATTTCCACAGCCAACGACTGTTATGCCAAAGCAGCTGAATACGCCCAAAAGGCTATGGCTCTTGATGGCTATACCCCTCTTACCAACAATGAATGGCACAATGAGAAGACTGGTTTCAACAAAGCCAACCAGGCCTGGATGTGGGCAGCTTCCATGGGCACAAAGGAGATGCTTACCAATTATTGGTATTCGTGGCTCTGCTTCATGGCATCAGAGGCTCCAGGCATTACATGGGGTGGTTACGGAACCTACCGTGGTATCGACAAGGCACTCTTTGACAAAATGCCTGATGCCGACTGGCGTAAGACTTCATGGGTAGCTCCTGGTGATGCAGGCAAGGCTGCTATTCCTTCCAAGTATAAGACCATCCTCACGGATGAAGAATGGGGAAGTCTCCCTGCCTATACCAATTTGAAATTCCGCTTGAACGAAGGCGAGCAGACCGACTACAACGTGGCGATGCTCTGCGACATTCCATTGATGCGTGTAGAAGAGATGCATTTCATCTTGGCTGAGGCTAAGGCGCATACACAGGGCGTGGAAGCCGGCAAGAAAGTATTGGACGACTTCATGAACAACTATCGTTACAGCGATGCTTCTTATCATTGTGATGCTACCGACATGGATGCTTTTATCAAGGAACTGATGGTGCAAAAGCGCATCGAGTTCTGGGGTGAGGGACTTGTTTACTTCGACAACAAGCGACTGGGCTTGCAGATTCAACGCTACTATGCCGATTCCAATTATCCTGCCTCTTATCAGCTCAACTCCAAGAAGGGATATGTGGCTCCATGGCTCAATTATTACATTTATGACTATGAGCGTAATAACAACCCAGCAGTGGTTTTGAACCCAGATCCATCCAGTGTGGTTTCGGCTCAGACAAATTATTAATGGCTTAAAATGTAGAAAAGATGAAAAAGTACATATATCAGATCATGATGATGTTCATCGCTGTGGGCTTTGTGGCTTGTGACAGTGATGACGACTATACTGCGGGTACTCCCACTCCAGCAAATAGTATGCAGGTGTATTTTGATGCAGACAACAGTACTGACTTTATCTGTGCACCAGGTGAGGAACCTAATGTGGAAATCAAGGTGTCTCGGATGAATGCGACGGAAGAAGCCGAGGTGCCTATTATCTGCAAGTCTGCCACAGAGGGATTGATGATTCCTGCTACGGTGAAGTTTAAGGCTGGCGAGAAGACCACGACTCTGGCTATTGGGGTAGGACAGATGGAGGAAGACAAGAAATATTCTTTCTCCCTGTCCCTAGGCGATGAATATGCCGACCATTATGCCCAGCTTAAAGGCGTTTCCCATTATAGTGGTTATATACTGGAGGCATCTTGGAAAACTTACGTCAAGGATGCTACCATTACATGGACGGTAGGTGGAACTCAGCAAACATGGACCAAGGACATAGAGAGATTGGGCAGCACTAATCGCTATCGCATCAAAGATTTTGTAGGTTCGGGCTTGGATATGGTCTTTCTCGTCGGTGGCTTGGCTTCTGGTTCAGGCTTGACAGGTTATAATAAGATAATCCCATATGCTAACTATTTAAGTTATAAGGATGGTTCGATAGATGGCTTTTATCTGTATGATACAAAGAATGATGAATATCCTTCATGGACGGTAGGTGACAAGACCATTACTTATCTCTATATCATGAATTCGTATACAGGATATGGAGATTACTCTTACATCTCCTTTACAGAAGGAGATGGTATGTTTGGTACTTATTCCACCACTTATTCTGATGGAACGTCGGATGGCTACAACTATATCATGCTAAGTTTTACCCCTATAAAATAACAACATCTTAAAAGGAAAAGAACAATGAAAAAGATATATAGCATTTTGCTTCTCCTCGTCATGTTCTGCATGGGCTTTAGCTCATGCAGCAGCGACGATGTGGAGAAGACTCCTTTGGAGGCTCCGACCCTTACGGCAGGCGAGACCAAGGTGAGTTCGTTGGCTTTCAGTTGGCAACCTGTAGCTGGGGCTTCCCAGTATGCTTATGAGTTATATACTGAGGATGGCAGTGTGGTGCTCGGCGATGTGACCAGCGCCACGTCGATGATAGCCACAGGTTTGCAGCCTAGCACCACCTATACCTTGAAGGTGTGGGCATATTCGCCTCTGAACAGCGACAAGACTACATCTCCTATCGCCACCCTCACGGCTACCACCAATGCCATCGTGCCTTTGGAGAAGCCAGTGCCAGAGGCTGCCATGGGCAATGGAGGTGTCACCATCTCATGGCCAGAGGTGGAGCATGCCACCAGTTATCTCTACCATTATACCGATGCCGAAGGCAAGGAGGTGAGTGGTGAGACCGAGACCAACAGCGTGACCCTAACTGGTCTGCCTATCGGTGAGTACACCATCTATATCACTGCCACCAGCAGCGATGAGGCTTACAGCGATTCCGAGCCTATCGCCTTGACCTTCAAGCGTACCAAGGCAGAGCTTTGGCGCAAGACGGGTACTTATACCTCCGTTGGTTTGGATAAGACTTTCTCTGCCGACATCGTGGCTTACGATGATGGCAGTTATTCCATCGAGGCTCCTATGGGCGAGAAGGGATACAGCATCGACTTCACCGTACCAGAAGGTGGCACTGAAATTCTTCCTACGGCAACTGCTGATAGCTACGGCTATTATTCCTTCTATGCGAGCAGCCAGTATTATGTATCCCTGTACACAGCCAGTGGGTATTCGGAATTTTCGGGCAATGAGTATGCTGGTGAGGTATGGTTCTACTCTTATACCTACGATTATGACGGCAACGCCGTGGGCGATGGTGGCTATGACGACTTTACTTGGAGCGAGGGTGACGAGATTCCTGAGGGTTGCAAGGCGGAAGTGCCTGCCATGCTCTCTACCACTTGGGCACAGACTGCACCTTATTATAATATGACTCCTCAGGTGGATGGCAAGCAGTGCCTGACGGGATGTATCGCCACTGCCTTGGCGCAGATTCTCAACTATTATCAGTATCCAGAGAAACTTTCTGACGGCACGGCTATCGACTGGGCGAATATGTTGCCTAGCTATAGTGGCGAGTATACTGAGGCGCAGGGCAATGCCGTGGCTCTCTTGATGGCTCGTTGTGGCGAGGCACTCAATATGGACTATGGTACAGACGTGAGCACTTGCTATCCTTCGGCGATAGAGAATGGCTTTGCTGAGAAGTTTGGATACATCGTGAAGTATTATGGTTATCGTGATTATCCTACGGTACAGGCTTCCAAGAAATGGAAAGAGATTGTCTTCAAGGAGTTGAGCGCCGGTCATCCTGTGCTTTATGGTGGAACTTCTTATAAGAATGGAGATGACAACTACTTCTCTCATTCTTTCGTGATAGATGGATATAACAAGTTGGGATTGGTACACGTCAACTATGGCTTTGGCGGTGCAGG
>ERZ808240.2034-NODE-2034-length-23366-cov-5.692806_pt1 | contig 23366 bp, 16 predicted proteins | sample MGYA00521084_ERZ808240 | MGnify/ENA primary metagenome ERZ808240 (study PRJEB31516, sample SAMN03275571) | gut metagenome | biome: mammalia-associated habitat; material: feces | host: Papio cynocephalus | place: Kenya | collected 2012-08-06 ...
CCCGCATGAGTTCTCCGGCGGCATGCGCCAGCGTGCGCTGATCGCCATCGGCCTGGCCTGCCGCCCGGATCTGCTGATCGCCGACGAGCCGACCTCCGCGCTGGACGTCACCGTGCAGAAGCGCATTCTCGACCATCTGCGCACTTTGACCGATTCACTGGGCACCTCCGTGCTGTTCATCACCCACGACCTCGGTCTTGCCGCCGAGCGCGCCCAGCATATCGTCGTGATGTACAAAGGTCAGGTCGTCGAATCCGGTCCGTCGCTTGAGGTGCTGCAGCATCCGCAGCATCCCTATACCAAGCGTCTGGTCGCCGCCGCGCCGTCCCTGGCCTCCCAGCGCATCATCTCCGCCAAGGAACGTGGCGAGGATGCCGATGCGCTGCTCGAGCACAAGGTCGCTGATGAATCCGCCCTGGCAAAGAGCGAGCACATCATCACGGTCGAGCATTTGACCAAGGAGTTCAAGCTGCCCCGCAAGAAGGAGATGTTCAAGGCCGTCGATGACGTCTCGTTCTCCGTCAAACGCGGCACGACACTGGCCATTGTGGGTGAGTCCGGCTCGGGCAAATCCACCGTGGCGAACATGGTGCTGCATCTGTTGGAGCCGACATCCGGCAAGATCACGTACGAAGGCCGTGACACTTCCGAATTCAACGCCAAGGACCTGCTGGACTTCCGCCGCCACGTGCAGCCGGTGTTCCAGAACCCCTATGGATCGCTTGACCCGATGTACTCCATCTACCGTTCCATCGAGGAGCCGCTGCGCATCCACAAGATCGGCGACAAGAAATGGCGCGCCAACCGCGTCAAGGAACTGCTCGACATGGTGGAGATGCCGTCGTCCGTGATGGGTCGCTATCCGAACGAGCTGTCCGGAGGCCAGCGTCAGCGCATCGCCATCGCGCGCGCCATGGCTTTGGAACCTGACGTGATCGTGTGCGACGAGGCCGTGTCGGCCCTGGATGTGCTGGTTCAGGATCAGGTGCTGCGTCTGCTCAACGATCTGCAGGCCGAAAAGGGACTGAGCTACCTGTTCATCACCCATGATCTGGCTGTGGTTCGTCAGATCGCCGATGAAGTGGTGGTGATGCAGCATGGCCGTCTGGTCGAGCATGCGACCACCGACGAGGTCTTCGACCATCCGCAGCGCCAGTACACCCGCGATCTGCTTGACGCCATCCCCGGCGGCAAGCTGAAGCTGGGTCTCGACTGAGCGGCGGTATAGCCTCGTATCTCACAGTGCATGATGATGTGGTCTCCATCCGCGGTATTCCGCGGGAGGAGACCACATTGATATCAGGATGCTCGACGGCGGGAATTGCCCTCCGGCGCGGCACAGGACCATTGGACGACTGTCTGCAGTGGTAAGGTCGCTGTCATGACCATCACTATCACCACGTCCAACCTCAATGGCATCCGCGCCGCCAAACGCAAGGGCGTCGACGCATGGGTGCGTCAGCATACGCCCGACGTGTGGTGCATGCAGGAGGTGCGTGCCCCCCAGGAAGCAATCGATCCCATTTTCGACTATTTTGCCGATGCCTACGTCGCTACCGGGAAAACGGCCACAGCAGACGCATTGCATCGTCAGAATGAGGTCTGCCGCATCAAAGGGCGTGCCGGTGTGGGGCTGCTCACCGACCTGGATGTGGTGGACCGGCGATTCGGATTGCCCGGACTCACCGAAGACGTGGATTCCGGCCGATGGATCGAAACCGACGTACGCACCCCGCAGGGATATGTGATCACGGTTGTCTGCGTGTATGTGCATGCGGGCGTCGCCGAGGACGAGGTCAAGATGGCCCAGAAGTTCCGGTTTCTCGACACCATGCTGCCTCGGCTGGGTGAGTTGCGCGACGAAGCTGCGAAAGGCGGACGCCAGGCGGTGCTCTGCGGCGATTTCAATATCGCGCATACGCCGTTGGACATCAAGAACGCCAAGGGCAATGCGGAGCATGCCGGCTTCTTGCCTGCTGAGCGCGCCTATGTCGATAAGTGGCTGGACGAGTATGAGTTCGTGGATGTGCTGCGCGACCTGGCCGGTGAGATCCAGGGGCCCTACACTTGGTGGAGCCAGCGCGGGCGGGCGTTCGACAACAACGTGGGCTGGCGCATCGACTACCAGTTCGCGACCCCGGAGCTGGCGCAGACGGCACGGGGGTTTGTGATCGACAAGGCCCCCAGCTATGACGCCAGATGGTCCGATCATGCACCGTTGACCATCACCTATGACGTGTGAGTCAAGTTCGGCCCGGTCCGGCTTCGTCTCGCCGTCCCGCCGCCGGCGGGACGAAGCCGTCGTGCATGTTCAGGTGCTAGGCTAGGCAGGGTTGCAACCGTTACGAAATGAGGAACTATGGGATTGTTCGGATTCGGCAGGAAAAAGCATCACGACAAGGAGGGTGCCTCCAACGTCGAGGATGTGGTAGGCGAGGACGGCAAGGACGCTGACAACGCCGCGCAGTCCGAAGGATCCCAGTCCGAAGAGGCGGCCGGTGCCGCGGACGCCGGGAACGTCGCCGACGAGGGCGTCGTCTTCTCCGATCGTGGCGAGGCAAACGGTCCGTGGGATATCGAGGACGAGAACGTGCCGGACTATGACGACTATCTTGATATCGGCTCGTTGTTCCTGCCGATGATCCCGATGCAGTACGACAATGCCGGTCTGCGGCTGAAGGCCGACCGTGCCTCCGGGACGGTGCTGGGCGCCGTGATCACGGTGGGCAACTCCACACTGGAACTTGAGGCGTATGCCGCGCCGAAAACCATGGGGTTGTGGGACGACGTCCGCGCCGATCTGCTGGAGGCCAACAGCGAGGCCAGCGAAATCGACGGCACCTTCGGCAAGGAGCTGCTGCTGCCCGTGCATCTGAAAAGCGGCACCGTGATGACCCGCATCGTCGGCGTGGACGGGCCGCGTTGGATGCTCCGCGGCATTTTCGCCGGCAAGGCGGCTCAGGACGGCGAAGAGCAGAAGGACGTGCTCGACAAGTACTTCACGCGCATTGTGGTGGCCCGTGGCGAGGAGCCGCTGGCCCCGCGCGACATGATCCCCATGCACGCGCCGATCACCCCGGCCCAGCGTCGCGCCATGGCCGAGGCCGAGGCCAACGGCGAGTCCGTCGACGACGCTGCCACTGAGATTCCCGGCAAGCCGAAGGGCCCGCTGAGCTCCGACCACGAAACCGAGACCAAGACCACGCTGTCTCGCGGTCCGATGTTCTCCGAGGTCCGCTAAACGATATGGCGGACCAGCCCACGCGGAGCGACCGGACCGGTCAGTCCCGTCAATCCACCCCTACTATCCGGACCGAGCGGTGTACCCCGGCCGGCCGGCCGACGCCACGCGGCGGGCTTGCCTCGCTTGCCCGATCCGACGCCGAGGATTTTTCGGTCATCGAGGCGATAGGCGGTCCGAGAGGCATTGTCGAATCGCTGCTGCCCGGGCTGGTGTTTGTCGTGATGTTCATCATTACGTCGAATCTGCAGCTCACCGTGATCGTTTCGGCGGTGCTGGCCGGCCTGCAGGTGCTGGTGCGCCTGGCGCAGCGGCAGTCGGCTATGGGCGCGCTCTCCGGCCTGATTGCGGTCGGTATCTGCCTGGTCTGGGCGTGGAACAGCCACGAGGCGCGCAACTACTACACATTCGGGTTCATCACGAATGCGGTGTATCTGGTGGCGCTGTCCGTTTCAATGGCCGTACGCGTTCCCGGCGTTGGTTTGCTGGTGGAATTCATACGCACCCTGCCGACCGGACAGTTCGGTGCCTGGCTGGCTGATTGGAAGAACGATAGGCCGCTGTGGAGGGCCTATATGATCGTCACCGCCCTGTGGACGGGACTGTTCGGCGTACGTCTGCTGGTGCAGGTGCCGTTGTATCTGGCTGATAACGTGGCGGCTCTGGGCATCACCAGACTGGTGATGGGAATCCCGTTCTGGGCGCTGGCGATTTGGGTGTCGTACCTCATCATCGCCACCCCGTTGTATCGGCACAAAGTCGCCTCCGCCGCCATCGCGGTCTCCGGCGCCGCAGCGGATGCAGATGCGTCGGAGGCCGGTCGCACTCATACATCTCATCATGACGTCGCTGGAAAGGACAACGCGTGATAGCGCAGGTTCGCATCGAACGATATGCCGATCAGGGCCGTTGCGTGGCGCATATCGACGGACGGGTGGTGTTCGTGCGCTTTGCGTTGCCGGGCGAGCTGGTACGCATCGCATTGGATGAGCCGTCTCGTCGCGACGACCGCTTCTGGACGGGCGAAGTCGTGGAGGTGTTGGAGTCGTCGGCGGATCGCTGCGATCCCGCTTGGCCGCTGGCCGGTCCGCTGGCCATGGGCGGGGGAGTGGGCGGCGCCGATCTGGTGCATGTCTCGCTGCCGGGACAGTTGGCCTGGAAGCGTGCCGTCGTCGAAGAGCAAATGCGTCGTCTTGGACATGTCGATATTGACGTGCCGGTGGAGAGGCTGACGGACGACGCGGAGTTGGGCGGTCTCAATTGGCGCACCCGCATCGAACTTATTGCCGATGAGGAGGGATTCGCCTCCATGCGTCGGAGGGGGTCGCATACCCGTGTCCGGTTGGACACCATGCCATTGGCCACTCGGGCGCTACTTGCCGTGGCCGATCGCGAGCATATCTGGGAGGGTGGCTTCGAACCGGGGGCGCAGATCCGTGTTGCGGTTCCGGAGCCTCGTGGCGACGTCGCGCGATCCGCCAACTACGCCGTGCTGGTGGATGGTGATCTCGTCGCGGGCAATCGTCGTCTGACCGAGCGTGTCGCCGTTGACGGGCGCGACTTCTCCTATGCCGTGGATGCCGGCGGGTTCTGGCAGATCCACCGCAATGCGCCCATGCGGCTGCCGGAATACGTGCTTGGTCTGGTGAAGGAATCCCTGAACGGCAAGGACAACGCCGTGCTGTGGGATTTGTATTCGGGTTCCGGGCTGTTCACGCTGCCCATGGCCACACTGTCTGCCTCCGACGCGAGAATGCTGACGGTCGAGGGCGCGCCGGGCGCCGTCAGGAACGCGCGGCGCAATATCGCCGCGGCTGGCTTGGAGGGCGTGGAAGCCCTTCAGGGCGATGTGGCGAAAACCTTGGTCCATCATGTGCCTGCCGACCTGTCCCGCCCCGATGTGGTGGTGCTTGATCCGCCGCGTGCCGGCGCGCGCGCGAAGGTGTGCCATCAGATCGCCCGGTCCCAGGCCCCGGCCGTCATCTACATCGCCTGCGATCCGACGAGCCTGGCGCGTGACACCGCCACCTTGGGACAACTCGGCTACGAGATCCGCTCGATCCGCGCGTTCGACATCTATCCCATGACCCACCACGTCGAGACAATCGCCCTGTTTGTCCGTTCCCGCTCAATGCGTTGAGAGAAGATGACGTGTCGTAGATGGTCCGCTACAATTCCCATGTGATGATCCGGAACCTCAAACGAATGACGGCGGTCGCCTTGTGCGCGACTGCGCTGGTGTCGATGACCGCCGGCTGCGTGCCGCAGGGCCTGGCCGTCGGCGATACACAGGCCACCGAGCCTGCCATCCAGCATGATGGGGTGGACGTTTCCGACGCGATTGTCATATACATCGGCTCCCAGGACACCTCCGTCGACCGCCCCATCGTGAACGCGCTGCAGTCGTCGGGCCTGGACACCGCGTACATGTCGATGGAGGGGCTGGATGCGCAGGCCGCGAATCGCGCCATCATCGACGCGACGAATCGCAACCTGTCGGCGGTGATGATCGGCCCCAATAATGTGAACCAGTGGACCGAGGGCCTGAAGACGGCCCGTGAAGCCGGCTATCCGGTGGTGCTGGTCGACCCCACTGATACCGTTACCGTGGACGAGACGCTGTATGCGGCGATCTTCCATGTGGTTGACGGTTCGGACGCTGCGGCCACATCGATTTTCGACGCGACGATCCAGATCATCGACGATCATGCCCATGACAAAACCATGGATGTCAAGTTGGGATGAATCATCGCGGCGCCCCGTCCTGATGGCTCCGGGGCGGTCATCGCAATATCCGTCTAATATCCGTCCCGAGAATGAGCGCCGTTTCGACATTCCTCGACTAGTCTGGACGTATGAGTTCTTCGCCGACCGCAACCATATCCCTGCCCCACACTGTGCACCGGGGGCTGAGCTCCGCCGATGTGGCCCTCCGCGTGCAGAATGGCCAGGTCAACAGGGTGAGCGCCCAAACGTCCCGTTCGGTTGGCGAGATCGTGCGGTCCAACGTGTTCACGCTGTTCAATGGCATCATCGCGGCGGCCATGGTGATGGTGCTGGCCACCGGGTCATGGAAGGACGCGGTATTCGGCTTCGTGATCATCATCAACACCGGCATCGGCATCATTACCGAGTTGAGGGCGAAATGCACGCTTGACAAGCTGTCGATTCTGGTGGCGTCGAACTTCATGGCGCGTCGCGACGGCGAGGATGTCAGCATTCGTCATGACGAGATCGTGCTCGGCGATCTGCTGTGGGTGCGTTCCGGCGACCAGGTGCCCGCCGACGCGCAGATTGTGGAGACATGGGGGCTGGAACTTGACGAGTCCATGTTGACCGGCGAGTCGCGTACCGTGCGCAAGGCGGAAGGCGATCAGATCTATTCGGGGTCGGTTGCGGTGTCGGGCTTGGCATTGGTGCGGGTGAACGCGGTGGGCGAGCACAGTTACGCGGCCACGCTGACCGCCCAGGCCAAGGTATACAAGAAAACCGTGTCCGATCTGACCGCCGGCATCAACACGATTCTGAGGTTCATGACCGTTGTGGTGGTGCCGCTGTGCGTGCTGCTGATCTGGTCGCAGATTCGTTCCGTCGGCGGTTGGAACCATGCGATCGACACCGGGGCGTGGCGGGACGCCGTGGTGTCCGCGGTTGCCGGCGTCGTGGGCATGATTCCCGAAGGCTTGGTGCTGCTCACCTCCCTGAATTTCGCGCTCGCCGCAATGAGGCTGGCGCGTCGGAACACCTTGGTGCAGGAACTGGAGTCGGTCGAGACGCTGGCTCGCGTGGACTGCCTGAATCTCGACAAAACCGGAACGATCACGGATGGCGGCATCGCATATGACCGACTGATTATGGTGCATGACGCGATGGCTCATGGCGCGGCTTCCCATGATTCGGCGGCGGCCGCCCGCCACGCGCCTGCGGGCGAGGTGTCCGAGCAGGCGGCCATACAGGCGCTGTTCGACTGCTGCAACGAGGAGAACCCCAACGGCACCGCCCAGGCAGTGCTCGCCGGCCTGGGCGAACGAGGGTGCGTGGCCGGCTCCGTGTCCGGGCGCATACCGTTCTCATCGGCGCGCAAATGGAGCGCCATAGCGTATGATGCGACGGCATCCACCGGCGACGATGCCACGGCGGCTAATCCGCCGGCCGGCATATGGATGATGGGTGCGCCCGAGGTGCTGCTGTCCGCATTGGATTGCGACGGGGGCGAGCTCCTCGACCAGGTGAACGGCTATGCGCTTGACGGCAACCGTGTGCTGCTGCTCGCCTATGCGCCGGACGGGGCCTTGCGGCCTGAGGAGCCGCATATCGATCCCCACGCCATTCCCGTGGCATTGGTGCTGTGCTCCGAGCATATCCGCCCCGACGCCGAGAAGACGCTTGCCTGGTTCCGCGAGCAAGGCGTGCGGGCCCGCATCATTTCCGGCGACAATCCCGTGACTGTGGGGGCCATCGCGCACAAAGTCAAACTCACCGGAGATCGGGAGCCCGTCGCCATGGACGCCCGCGATCTGCCCGATGATATCAATGAAATGGCGCGCACGCTCGAAAATGTCGATGTGCTCGGCCGCGTGCTGCCCGATCAGAAGAAGGCGATCGTCCAGGCGCTGCATGTGCAGGGCCATGTGGTGGCGATGACGGGTGACGGCGTGAACGATGCGCTCGCCATCAAGGAGGCGGATCTTGGCATTGCGATGGGCAATGCCGCGTCGGCAACCAAAGCCGTGGCGCAGGTGGTGCTGGTGGATTCGAAGTTCTCGCACCTGCCTGAGGTCGTGGCCCGAGGCCGCCAGGTGATGGCGAATATGGAACGCGTCGCCAGCCTGTTCCTCGTGAAAACCGTGTATTCGGCGTTGATTTCGCTTGGTGTGGTGCTCACGCAGGTTCCCTATCCGTATCTGCCTCGTCACATCACCTATATCGGTGCGCTGACCATCGGCATCCCGGCCTTCGTGCTGGCCCTTGCCCCCAACACCCGTCGCTATCAGCCGGGCTTCCTGAAGCGCGTGGTCCATTTCGCGCTGCCGGGCGGTGTGGCCGTCGCCGTCTCGGTGTTGATGGCTGCCTGGACATTGCCGGGCATTATGGGGTGGAAGGTCGAAACCTCCGATGCGGACCTCATGTCGCTGCGAGCCACGTGCGCGATCATTCTGTTCATGCTGGGCGTGTTTGTGCTGGCCCGCGTCGCCCGACCGCTGAATGGTTGGCGTGGGGTGCTCGTGCTACTCTTCGCCGCGGCCGGGGTGATTGGGGCGATGATCCCCGTTGTGCGCAATTTCTTCGCCTTGGTGATTCCCACCGGTCAGATGCTGGTCGCGACATCCATCGCGCTTGCCGGCTCGGTCGCGGTGTTTTTCCTGTGTCTGCTGATCGTGCCGCTCTGCTGGCGGATTATTGCATATGCCAATGCGACACGCCAGCATTGAACGTTACGCGGCGGACCCATCCATGCCGGATAATCGATACGTTATTCGTGTGTTTTGAGCTCGGAGGAAGCATGTCCTTATGCGACGACCAGTTGTCGACTCTTAAGGCCGGCGGCAAGGATCTCGATTACTACCGCATCGACAATCTGCCAGGCATCGACCATCTGCCGTATTCACTGAAGGTGCTGGTTGAGAATCTGGTGCGCAACATCGATGGGGCCAACATCACCGACGATCACGTCAAGGCCCTGCTCGACTGGGATCCTGCCGCACAGCCCAGCCATGAGATCCAGTTCACGCCGTCCCGAGTGGTGATGCAGGACTTCACCGGCGTGCCGTGCATCGTCGATCTCGCCACCATGCGCGATGCGGTGAAGGATCTGGGCGGGGACCCCGAAGTCATCAATCCCCAGGTCCAGTCCGATATGGTGGTCGACCACTCCGTGCAGATCGACAAGTATGGTGTCGCCGACGCGTTGCAGCAGAACATGGACATCGAATACCGACGCAACGGCGAACGCTACCAATTCCTGCGCTGGGGGCAGCAGGCGTTCCGCAACTTCCGTGTGGTGCCGCCGGGGACGGGCATCATCCATCAGGTGAATATCGAATACCTGGCCAAAGTCGTGATGACCAAGGCCGAGGCGGATGGCGGGACGCTGGCGTATCTCGATTCCTGCGTGGGCACCGATTCGCATACCACCACCGTCAACGGTCTGGGCGTGCTCGGTTGGGGCGTGGGCGGCATCGAGGCCGAGGCAGCCATGCTCGGCCAGCCCATTTCCATGCTGGTGCCGCGAGTGGTTGGGTTCAAGCTCACGGGTTCCATTCCGGAGGGTGTGACGGCCACCGACGTGGTGCTGACGATCACCGATATGCTGCGTCGGCACGGTGTGGTCGGCAAATTCGTGGAGTTCTACGGCGAGGGCATCGCCTCGGTGCCGTTGGCGAACCGCGCCACCATCGGCAATATGGGTCCTGAGTTCGGCTCCACCTGCGGCATCTTCCCGATTGATGACGTGACCTTGGACTACCTGCGCCTCACCGGCCGTTCTGCCGAGCAGGTCGCGCTGGTCGAGGCCTATGCCAAGGCCAACAGGCTGTGGGGCGACGCCAAGGATCCGAACTATGTGGAGCCGCAGTATTCGGAGTATCTGGAGCTGGATTTGGGAACGGTGGTTCCCTCCATCGCCGGGCCGAAGCGCCCCCAGGACCGCATTGTGCTCGATGATGCCAAGAAGAAGTTCGAGGAAACGCTGCCTGCATACGAAACCGAACGGACGGTGAAGGACCCGGTCGCGGTCTCCACCGATTTCCGCGGCGATTTCGACCTGAAGAACGGCGATGTCGCAATCGCCTCGATCACGTCCTGCACCAATACGTCCAACCCGTCCGTCATGATCGCCGCCGGTCTGATCGCCCGCAATGCGCACTCGCGCGGCCTGAGCCCCAAGCCGTGGGTGAAGACCTCGCTGGCGCCCGGCTCCCAGGTGGTGGCCGACTATCTCGCCAAGGCCGGTTTGCAGGACGATCTTGATGCGCTCGGATACCAACTGGTTGGTTTCGGCTGCGCCACCTGCATCGGCAACTCCGGTCCGCTGCTGCCGGAAATCTCCAAGGCCGTCAATGAGAACGACCTGACCGTCACCGCAGTGCTTTCCGGCAACCGTAACTTCGAAGGCCGCATCAGTCCGGACGTCAAAATGAACTATCTGGCTTCGCCGCCGCTGGTGATCGCGTATGCGCTTGCCGGCACGATGGATTTCGATTTCGAGACCCAGCCGTTGGGCGTCGACAAGGATGGTGTCAAGGTGTTCCTGCGTGATATCTGGCCGTCCAACGAAGAAATCGCCAAAACGGTGGCGGACACCGTCTCTCGCGAGATGTTCGTGAAGGACTACGCTTCCGTGTTCGACGGCGATCGGCGTTGGAGGGGTCTGGATGTGCCGGCAGGTGAGCAGTTCGCATGGGATCCGAACTCCACCTATGTGCGCAGGCAGACGTTCTTCGACGGTATGAGCGCCGAGCCCGAGCCCGTCACCGATATTCACGGGGCCCGCGTTCTGGCCCTGCTCGGCGATTCCGTGACCACCGACCACATCTCCCCGGCCGGTGCGTTCAAGGCGTCCAGCCCTGCCGGCAGGTATCTGATCGAGCGTGGCGTGGCGCAGAAGGATTTCAACTCCTATGGTTCTCGCCGAGGCAACCACGAGATCATGGTGCGCGGCACTTTCGGCAACATTCGACTGCGTAACCAGCTGCTTGCCTCCGTGGGTGAGGAGGTGACACCGGGCGGCTTCACCTACGACTTCCTCAAGAAGGCTCCGACGACGATTTTCGAGGCCTCCGAGGATTACATCGCCAACGACGTGCCGCTGGTGGTGTTGGCCGGCAAGGAATACGGCACCGGTTCGTCTCGTGACTGGGCCGCCAAGGGCACCGTCATGCTGGGCGTGAAGGCCGTGATCACCGAAAGCTTCGAGCGCATCCACCGCTCCAACCTCATTGGCATGGGTGTGCTGCCGTTGCAGTTCCCCGAGGGTGAATCCTATGAGTCCCTGGGCCTCGACGGCACCGAGACCTACGATATCGAGGGCATTGAAAGGCTGAATGCCGGTGCCACGCCGAAGACCGTGTATGTCACCGCCACGCATGCGGATGGCTCGGTCACCGAATTCGACGCCGTTGTGCGTATCGACACCCCCGGCGAGGCCGACTACTACCGCAACGGAGGCATTCTGCAGTACGTGCTGCGCAAGCTCATGCGCCAATAGCGAAATGTTGAGATTGTGATATAGGTGTCCCCGTCCGTGTCCGCTGTATGCGTTGCGAGACTTCCTGGGCTGATTGCGGATGGGGACATGTTGCGGTTTTGCGGATATGGATTGCGTATCGCGGATCGTCTATCGCGGATCGTCTATCGCGGATCGTCTATCGCGGATCGTGCATTCGCGGCGGTGAGGGAGACCGGAGAGTGATCTCGGCTCTCCCCTTGCCCTCACCATCTCCCCTTTCCCTCTTTTGCCGGGTGGGTTTCCTCCGTGCTTCCATTGTTCCGCGGAGTGGTACTTCTCTGGAGTGTCGTTGGTATGTGGTTGTCGTCCGGCACGGTGAGCGGGCGGACGATCGAACGGCGGCGGTTATGTGAACGTCGAAGGATATGTGCACCATGCTGGATCATCTGACATTGCATGCGCTTGACTGTGAACGGTCGGTCGCATTCTACGAGCGGGCCCTATCTCCGCTGGGATATGTGCGCAAGGTGCGGCATGGTGCCGTTGTCGGCTTCGGCGTGGATGACGGGACGCCTCGGGCTGATTTCTATGTTGCGCCAGCGGAACAGGACGGGCGTCGTTCGGATGCCACGCATATCGCGTTCCGTGCGGCTGGCCGCGATAGCGTCGGGGCGTTCTATGATGCGGCCATTGCAGCCGGTGGCAAGGGCAATGGTACGCCGGGATTGCGCGCATATCATCCCGGTTATTATGCGGCTTTTGTGCTTGACCCGGACGGCAACAACGTCGAAGCCGTCACCGATTGGTCGCATCCGTCGGATTCCCCGGCCCGTATGGTTCCAGCTGCGGCCGTGTCCGATCATGGCCATAGCCATGGATGCGGTGGCGGGCATGCGTCCGATGCCGTTGACGTCGTCGCAGGCACCGGGCATTGCCGTCATAATGTGTATGTGGCCGGACCGTTTTTCAATGACGAGCAGGTTGCCGACATGGAGCGGCTGGAGGCGGTACTGGAGTCGCATGGGAAGACGCTGTTCAAGCCGCGTTTCGTGTCTGAGATCGGCGAGGTTGGCCCTCGGCGGTGTTTTTTGGATGACATTCGGGGAATTCGCGACGCTGATATGGTGATTGCCAATCTGATGGACGAGGATTCCGGAACCATGTTCGAGATCGGATACGCCTACGCGCATGGTATTCCCGTCTATGGGTATCTTGACGGGTTAGCACCGGGGGCTCACGTGAATCTCATGATTGCGCAGTCCGTCGAAACAGTGTTCTCGGGACCGGATGATTTGGCGCAATGGTTGGAAACCGGACGGCATCATGAGGTTGGGTTGTCCCAGTTCTAACGGCATCGTAGGTTGCCGTCGGGCTGTTTCGCTGAGTCGATTGTGACATTACTCGCGTTGGGGAAGATCCGCGCGTTCAACGAGCCGTGCCATTTGAACGCGGCCCATGTTGAGTTTGTCCGAAGCTGATGAAAGATGCGCTTTGGCGGTTCTTTCCGATATGAACATGCGCGCGGCTATTTCGGCGTTTGTGAATCCTTCGGCGGCCAATATGACGGCTTCGCGTTCGCGCTCGGGAAGTCCGTTGAGCAGCTGACGTGCCTCTTCCCGGCGTGATTGGGGTTGCGTGGCGTGCAAGTCGTCGATGAGCTGCTTCTGGCTGGCCGGATTGAATTGCGGATTTCCGTCGCAGACGCCGAGGACTCGCTGGATGATGTCCTCCGGGGCGTCGGTTTTCGATACGAATCCTTCCGCTCCGGCTTCCGCCGCGCGTTCGACGGTGCCGGACGGACTTAACGATGTGAGCATCAGCACATGAGGCGAGGGGGACAGGAGTTTGAGCAGGCGAGTCGCCTCGATGCCGTCGAGTCCCGGCATGGCTATGTCCATCAGTATCACGTCAGGATGTTCGTCCCGTGCTTTGGCGATGCAGTCATCGCCGTTGAGCGAGGTGGAGATTACGGTGATTCGTCCCTGTGAATAGTCGTTGAGGATAAGGCTCATTGCCTGGCAGATCATGGGATCGTCATCAACGACGCTGACGGTGATGGTGCGCTGTTGTTCATTCACGGTTGCCATCTTAATTGCGCCAGGGCAACATGACATCGACGTGGAAGATGTGCCGGTCGTCGAGGCCGTATCGGCACTGCCCGTTCGCTGTCTTTACCCGTGCGGCGAGGCCTTGCAATCCTACGCCTTGCGGCTTTCTCCCTCGTGTCTTGTTGTCTTGCGGATGTTCCGCCTGTGGTGGTTTGTGCGTCTGCGATGCGTCTGATGGCTGTGGACTTGCAATCGTTGACACTGGGTTGCTGATGTGGATGTGAATTCCCTCCGAAGGGGTTGCCGTGACTTCCAGGGAGACGGGCATGGCGGGGGCATGGCGACGTGCGTTGGTCAAACTCTCCTGAATGGCGCGAAAGGCGATTTTGCCAATGTCGTCGTCAAGTTCGCTAAGCTGTCGGATGTCGATCCAGGTGTTGAGCTGCAGCCCGCCGCCACGATTGTCGGCAATGAGCGAATCCAGTGACTCTCTGGTCAGCGAGGTCTCTTCATTGGCCGTCAGTTGCTCCCACGCTTGATCGGGATGTCGTAGCATGTCGATAATGGCGTGCGCCTCATCGAGAGCTCCCGCGGATTGGCGGCGTATGGTTTCCGCTTTCTCGGCGATGATCTGCGCCTCGGCGCTCCCGGCGAGTTTGGAGGCCTCGGCTTGCAGCGCGCTGGCGTTTAGCGCGATCAGCGAGAGCGAATGCGCCAATGTGTCGTGCGCCTCTGCGGCAATGGCGTCGGCGAGCTGCTGGCTGGCCAAGTCCGTTTGAAGATGCTCCGCATGATGCTGCGCCACTGCCGCCCGTGCGTCGGCTTCGTGCAGCCTGGCTCGCGATCGTATATGCAATCCGATGAGCAATGCGACGGCGGTTTCGATGATCGCGACGATTCCCGCCGTGATGACGATAACGGGCTCGTCGGTTAGCAGTTCTATGGGAACGCCGTTCTGGCCGGTATTCGGTTTGGCGAACACGGCATGCCAAAACGACGCGTCGCTGGGCTGGATGGCGTCGCGGATCTCCGACAGCATGGCCACGGTCAGCGCCGCGGCCGAAGCTTGAATGGTTCTGCGCCGGGACGAGCGCCTCGCGATCAAAGCCGCGAAGGCCTCGAGGGCCAGCATCGGGCTGTAGGGAAATATGATGACAATGGCGCAGGCGATCCAGAATACCGGCTCCGGCCAGGAATTGCGGCTGAGAAGGATCATGGGGAGCATGAACGCGAGGAACGTGCTGATGATCATCCAAATGAACATGCCGCTATCGGGATTCTGCATGTAGCGTTGGGCCGTGAATGAGGTTTGTATCAGTGAGAACAGGCCTGCCATCGCGATCATGACGACTGTGCACCAGGGTTTGGTGCGAACCGGCACTTCGTCTGCATCCGGCGAGGCCATGGACGGCCAGGGCCTCGGGCGCAGCGAAGTTTTGACGCCGTTGTCGGCGTCTGATGCGCTGCGGTAGCCATGGCTCTGTGATCTCATGCTTCCACTGTATTGCGTTGCGTCGCGTCTCGCTATTGGACGGTTGAACATGAGTCGCCTGGATGATTTGCCCTATCGGGCATTGAAATATGGCCTGTCGTCCAATGGCCTGCCATTTTCCCGTTCTTTACGATGACAGTACATGGCGGTGCGCGTCTTATGAGACGGCGTGCATCATCGATCCACCGGAGAAAGAGAGAGTTGACATGACTGTTCCGCAGCAGAATCCAACGGGCAAACCGCAGAGCATGACGGTATGCGGCATCATTGGCGTGGTGTTCGCGGTGTTGGCGGTGGTGCTGAGCTTTATCCCCATCATCAATAATCTTGCCGCCATACTTGGCGTGATCGGAGCGGTGCTCGCCCTTATAGGGCTCGTTGGCGCTGCGCGAGGCAAGAAGAAGGGCAAGGCGGTCTCCGTCATTGGCGTGGTGCTGTCCGTGCTGGCGATCATTATCACGCTGGCCATGCAATCCACGGCCAGCAAGGCCATTGACGATTCAGTCAAAGCCGCCAAGGGCATTGAGACCTCCCAGCCGCAGACCTCGGCCAAGACGCAAACCGCCGATTCGAAAGCGCAAGGCGCTCAGGATACCGAAGGAGATATCGATGGGGCGCATGTGAAGATCGTGTCCGCAGTCAAAAGCGGTAGGGATTACGAGAATAAGCCTACCGTCGTGGTGACATACGAATGGACCAATACCACGACGCGGAATAATTCCTTCGCGACGTTGGCTCATCCGCAGGTGTTCCAGAATGGCGTCGAACTGGCTACGGCGATATATACTGATTCGCCTTCGGGCTATGATGCCGATTCGTATATGCGGGAATTGCAGCCGGGCACCTCGTCAACAGTGACGATCGGGTATGTTCTGATGGATGATTCGCCGGTCGACGTTGAGGTCAGCGCCTTTCTGGCGGTGAACAGTGGCGTTAAGGTGACGCACGAGTTTAATATGCAGTAGTTGGAAGTTCTTTCGCTACCTGTTCTTTCGCTACCTGTTCCTTATGCATCGTATTGATTCCATTCGGGTCTCCGGCTGCTCTTGGGGGAGCCGGAGGCCTCTGCCTGTTGTGGTTTCGAAATGGAGATATGCGATTAGGTCGCTGCAGTCATTGACTCCGTTCTATCTCGGCGACGAATCAAGTATGTCGTTAAGGTAGCGCGCACGCCTCGTCTTAGGAGTGGGTGCAACAGAGATATGTTCGAGACGGGGGATGCGTCTTCAGAAAGTGTTCAGGGATCATTTCGCATGCTATTCGAGAATCGACAGCTGCCTTGTACCTGGCGCGGGACATACTCCATGAAATCGATTGTTTCCTGTAGACATGGACCAATCAGAAACACTTCAGCTCAGCAGCTATTCACCGGCCATTCAGACGAAGGGCGGTCCGCAGATGCTGTCGACCATCGTCGAGCGTGTTGGGACGCCTCGCCGCGTCGACGTCGATATCGTCGTTCCTGTTTATAACGAACAAGAGCAGTTAAGCGCATCCGTTATAACGTTGACGAATTATCTTTCCCGCACTCGGCACGAGGAATTCCCATATACGTGGAACATTGTCGTGGCAGACAATGCCAGCACCGACGCCACATGGCCCATTGCCGCACAATTGGCCTCCCAATATCCTGATCTGGTGCGAGCCGTGAAAATCGCCGCCAAAGGTCGCGGCCGTGCATTGAAACTTGCGTGGGGCGAGTCCGAAGCCAAAGTCGTGGCATATATGGATGCCGACTTATCCACGGACATTCGCTCCACCAATGCGCTGATTTGGGCATTGCTGCGTGGCGGCGCGGATGTGGCAACCGGATGTCGGTTATGTGATGAATCCGAGGTTACGCGGTCTCTGAAACGCGAAGTGATCTCGCAGACCTATAACGCATTGCTGCGCTCGCTGCTCGGCGCCGCCTTCCGTGACGCGCAATGCGGATTCAAAGCCATGACGGCTTCCGCCGCGCGACATCTGCTGCCGTACATACAGGACGACGAATGGTTCTTCGATACCGAAATGCTCTTGCTGGCACAGGCGACCAACATGCGCATATATGAATTCCCAGTACATTGGGTGGAGGATGCGGGAACCACCGTGAATATTCCCGACACCATCGCCAAGGATCTGGCCGGCATGTGGCGAATGAGCCGCACGCTGAAACTCATGCGTCGTCGACAGACAAACCGCATGGAATCGTTACGCGGCGCATATTCGCAACATGGCATATCGGGCGGTGCCGCCAATTCCGATGACGCTGGAAAGCCCGAGAATTCGCAAGGCCATCCGGCATCGGCATCTTCCCCGACAAAGCCCTCCGCGCTATGAAACCAATTGGCGACACATCATTCAGCGTCGAAATCCATCGTGCTCAATCGAAGGGAACTACCATGCCAACAGCAGCCTCGTGCGCATCAATCACGTCTTCGCCGCGGAAATCCCGCTTGGCGTCATTCATTGGGATTCGCGGCGGCCAATTCGTGCACCCGCAGCCCGTCATGACGATGCGTCATCCCGTCGCCGTTCGCCGAGCCCCATTGGACTGGATCGGGTTCGCCGTCATGATGGGACTGAGCTGCATCATCATGTTCGTCAACCTCACTGCATCGGGCTATGCCAACGAATTCTACTCAGCCGCCGCGCAGGCCGGCTCCGTCGACTGGTGGGCGTTTCTGTGGGGATCGTCCGACGCGGGCAACTCCATCACCGTCGATAAGCCGCCGGCAGCCATCTGGCTGATGGCCCTGTCCGTACGCATGTTCGGCCTCAACTCCTTTGCCATCCTCCTGCCCGAGGCGATCTGCGGCATGGTATCGGTCTGGCTGGTCTATGCCTGCACCCGACGGTATTGGGGCAATTGGTTCGGTGCGATCGCGGGGCTGACGCTCGCCACCACGCCTGTCGCGGCGCTGATGTTCCGATTCAATAATCCGGACGCGCTGCTCGTCACACTAATGACCGGTGCGGCATACGCGGTGCTGCGCTCGCTGGAATATCCTGACAACCGGCAAGCCAATCGTCGTCGTACCGCATGGTTGGCGTTCGCCGGCGCATTGGTCGGATTAGGTTTCCTGACCAAGCAATTGCAGGTTCTGCTCGTGCTTCCCGGATTTGCGTTTGCGGTGTTGGCCGCTTCCCCCACCAAGTTGATCCGCCGGATTGTCGACGGGCTGGTGGCGATCGTCAGCATGCTGGTATTTGCCGGATGGTGGATGCTGCTGACGGTGATAGTGCCATCAGGATCCCGTCCATATATCGGAGGATCCCAGACGGACTCGTTCCTCGAATTGACTTTTAGCTACAACGGTTTTGGGCGACTTACCGGCAACGAGAATGGCGCCGTTGTCGGCGGCGGAAAGGCCTCGGGAGGCATGTGGGGCGAAACCGGACTGACTCGGCTGCTTGACGGTGAGTTTGGTGGGCAAATCGCGTGGCTCGCCCCAGTCGCCGCACTGGGAATCGTTATTGGCTGCATTGCATGCCGGTGTGCTCGCCGTACCGATCTTCGTCGCGCCAGCGTGATCGTCTGGGGGTCATGGCTGCTGGTTACTTGGGTGGTGTTCAGCTATATGTCGGGCATCTTCCACCAGTACTACACCGTGGCGCTTGCTCCGTCCGTGGCGGTGCTGGTTGCAATAGCGGCATCGGTTCTTTGGGAACGTCGCCATGCCCTGTGGGCGCGCTCGTGCGCCGCTGTCGTCACGCTGGTTACTGCGATCTGGGCGGTTGAATTGCTGGGACGTTCCAGTTGGGTGCCTTGGCTCAAGATCGTGGTGCTGATGCTCGGGCTGGCGTCCGTCTTGATTCTGGCCGCGCTTGCCATCGCCGCCGTGCCTCTGCGCGGATTGCGTGTTCTGCGTACACCGGCAATGGTGTCGATCGCTCGCGTTGCTGGAATCGTGGCGGTGACGCTGGGCGCAGTTGCTCTCTATGCCGGTCCGGTTGCATGGACTGCCTATACGGTGTCCGTAGGTCATCAGGGTTCCATTGTCACGGCTGGTCCCAATGTCACAGGATCCACCGGCATGGGCGGAGGACCGGGTGGTGCGCAGAACGGCGGTCCTGGCATGCGGGGCAATGGCGGGCCGGCTCATGGTGGCTCGGTGAACGGCAATGGTGGATTCGGCGGACAAAACGGGCCTGGGCTGCCGAACGGCAACAATTCCCGGGGAAATCCTCACGGGACCGCCGGTGGGGGTAGCGGCCAGTCGCAATCCGACGGCAGCGGCCAGTCGTTCCCGAATGGCGCCAATCGCGATGGCGCGGCATCATCGGAGCAAAACAGCCAGATTCGTCCCGGAGGCGGCGGCGGTTTGCTCGGTGGCGGGTCCGCCAGCGAGACTATCGTGGCCATGCTGAAGGATAATGCCGGTCAGTACACTTGGGTTGCCGCAACCACCGGCTCGCAGAATGCCGCGAGCTACCAGCTTGCCAGCGAGCAAGCCGTGATGCCGATCGGTGGATTCAATGGTTCCGATCCAAGTCCGACCCTTGAGCAGTTCAAGGAATACGTGGCTGAGGGACGTATCCATTATTACATTGGCGGAGGCGGCCTGGGCGGCAACCAGCTTGGAGGGTCCAATTCGGCGAACGAGATTGCCGAGTGGGTGGCGGAAAACTTTACCGTGCAAACAGTGGATGGCGTCAGCATCTATGATTTGACGAAATAAATGGGCGGATGAAGTCGTTGGCATGTCGGCCATCCATTCCGCGGAATCGTTCTTGCTCTGTGGACAAGCGGCATGATGTGAAAGAATCCATTATGGATTCTTTCACATCGCTGGCGATGACGTTGGCGCAGGTGGTCTTTCATAGGTCCTTGTTTAACGTTGGATCAAGCCGCTAAGCGGCGTGGTGGAGATGCGGTATGGCTCTGGTTTGTGAAAGAATCCATAATGGATTCTTTCACAAACCAGAGCCATACCGCTATATGGAATGCGACTCACTTTTTGGAAACATGGGTCGCTGGATCCGATCGGCGCGGCCATTTGGGTAGTTTGGCGGGTGCCTGAGCCAGCAAAGTTCCGAGAAAAATCAGCGCACACCCAAGATAACCGCGTGGAGTCATGGATTCGCCCAAAAACAGTGCGCCCCCCACGGCGGAGAAGAACGATTCGAGACTCATGATGAGAGATGCCCGGGTTGGCGGCACCCATCGCTGTCCGACGGCTTGTAAGGTATAGGCGATGCCCACGGATCCAAAACCGGCATAGAGGACAGGAAACCATGAGGAGCAAGCTCCGGCCCAGTCCACGGAACCATCCGCGAATGATCCGATCCAACTCAATACGGCCGTGGTGCAAAACTGCGCGAAGGAGAGTCGCAACGCGTCAACATGCGTTCCAAGTGTATCGATGATGAGAATATGGGCGGCAAACAACAGCGATGTGAAGAGCAGCAGCAGATCGGCTAACGTCAATGAGCCGAATCCGTTGGTGATGCACAGGAAATAAAAGCCGGCGACGGCGACGCCCACGCTGGTCACCACGGTTATGGTGATGCGGCGTCTCAGAAACACGAAGGCCAGTAGGGGGACCAGCACAATGTAGAGTGCCGTTATGAAGCCGGCTCGTCCTGCGGACTGGCCGTACATAATGCCGTATTGCTGCAGCGTGCTGGCGAGAAACAGAAAAAGCCCGCAAATCATTCCGACGATCGCGGGGTTGCGACGCCATCCGGCGCCGGCCTCAAGCTCCGTCTTCGCCTCAACTTCAGCCTGAGTTCCAGTCGTGCTTTCCGTTGCGGATTTGTCGTCGCCCGTGTTCCGCGGCTGCGTCCGTCTCATGATCAACAGAACGGGAATGAGCGATATCGCGCCGAGGGTGAAGCGCGTGGCATTGAAGAACAGCGGTGACATGGTGGCCATGCCCTGCACTTGGGAAACGAAGGCAAAGCCCCAAATCAATGCGGTTAATACCAGGCACAGCATGCTGCTCAGTTCTCTGCTCTTCATGGCAAATTATGCTAACGCATCAATGTGTCGTGATTGCGGTCCCATGTGCGCGGCAAAAGGCAGCAAAAAGACCTGACCTCGCATATATATGCAGGTCAGGTCCTGGGGGATCGGCGGACAGAGACTGTGCCGAAGAGGATGCCGGCCGAAGCTACTCGCGGTCACCGAACAGCTGCAGCAGATACAGGAACATATTCACAAAATCGAGATACAGGTTCAGGGCGCACAGGACCGACACCTTTTTGATCATCTCAGGCCCCTGGCTCTGATACTGGTTGAAAATGGCGCGTGTCGACTGCGCGTCGTACACCGTCATGCCGGCAAACAGGAGCAGTCCGATGGCGGAGACGATCTGCAGCATGGCATCGCCGGGGAAGAACATCGAGATGAGGAGCTCGGCGACGATGAGCACGATCAGACCGACTATCAGAATGGGACCCGCCTTGAGCATGTTGACCTTGGTGGTGAGTCCGATCATGGTGAGCGCAAAGAAGAATCCAGCGCACAGTGCCAGGCAAATGCCGATGTTGCCAAGGCTGTAGACGGCGAAGATCGAACTGAGCGTGAATCCCATGAGGGCGGCATATGCGTAGAACATCGCGCGCGCCGTGCCGGTGGAGATCCTGGTGATTCGCGCGCCGAGGAAAATGGCCAGACCGACTTGCGCGATCGCCAGACCGATCCATCCCAAGGTGCCGGTCGCCGAAACGAAGGCACTCAGCAAACCGGTCGCATTGGTGAGCACGGCAACCGCAGCGGTGACCAGCAGCCCGAGGGTCATTTCGCCATAGGCGCGGGTGATGGAGACCCGCGCCGCCTGCTCGTAGGAATAGGCAAGATTAGTGGTATAGGTCGCGGTTCCGGTGGCGCCGGATGTTCCGAAGGCGCCGGATGCCGCTGCATATTGCGGTTGGGCGAGCGGCTGGCCATATTGCGGCTGCTGCTGATGGAATTGGCCGGTATATGGCTGGCCGTACTGCGGTTGCTGGGATTGACGATTGTCCTCTGGGAATTGACCGGATGGCATGATGGCTCCTTTGTGTTACCTTGTCGCCAGTCTACGGGAAGAAGCTTGGGGAAATATGAATATGCCGTAAGCGGAGTCGTCGTGGTGCCGTCGTCGGACGGTGCCGTCGTCGGGCTGAATTGGCGTGGTGCGTCGTGTTTGGAATACCATGGGAGAACCTTGCATTGTCACCACTTGCATTGTCACCAGGGAGGTACATATGGCCGATCAGCCAACCATCGTTCTGAACAATGGCGTTTCCATTCCGCAGCTCGGTTTGGGAGTGTTCCGCACGGAAAGCGGCCGGCAGACCGTTGACGCCGTGCGCTGGGCCTTGCAGACCGGCTATCGTCATATCGACACGGCCAAGGTTTATGGCAATGAGGAATCGGTAGGCGAGGGGATGCGCCAGTCGGGCGTGAAGCGCCGCGATATTTTCCTCACCACCAAGCTGTGGAATCAGGATGTGCGTGACGGTCACGCCCGAGAGGCCTTCTTCGAAAGTCTAGACAGGCTGGGAACCGATTATGTGGATCTCTACCTGATCCATTGGCCTGCGGAGGGTTGGCAGCGGGCTTGGGAACAACTGGAGCAGCTCTATGCCGAGCGCCGCGTCCGTGCGATCGGCGTGAGCAATTTCCACCGCCATCATCTTGAGGAGCTGCGGTCGTTCTCCGATATGACGCCTGCGGTCGACCAAATCGAATCCAGTCCCCAGTTCCCCAATCAGGAGCTCATCGACTGGGATCGTTCCATCGGCATTACGCCTGAGGCGTGGAGCCCCCTTGGCGGCACCGGCGGCGATCTGCTGAAGAACGATGTCGTGGCGGGCATTGCCGCCAAATATGGCAAATCGCCGGCGCAGACGATTATCCGCTGGCATCTTCAGCGTGGCGTGGTGGTTATCCCGAAGTCCACGCACGCCGAGCGCATCCGTGAGAATTTCGACGTGTTTGATTTCGAACTGTCGGCGTCCGATATGGAGGCGCTGTCGAATCTCGGCATCAACACGAGGCACGGATCGGATCCGGACAATTTCAACTTCTGACCGAAGACTCCGTTGCCGGCGCCTGGCCCTCCATGCGCGGGGCTCCGTTGATGTCGCGGTGGATGTTCTGCATCTGCACTTCGATGTTCTGCAGGCTGCGCGCGCAGTCGAGCAGCGTCTGCGAATGCTCGCTGAGCTTGGCGTCGGGGAGGTCCGTTTTGTAGCGCAGCGCATGTTCGAGGGAGGCCCAGTAATCCATGGCGATGGTGCGGAACTGGACTTCCACCGGCGTGTAGTGGGGGCCGGACGACAGAAACACCGGCACGGCGTAGATGACATGCAGTGATCGGTATCCGTTGATTTTCGGGTTTTTGATGTAGTCCTTGACCCGAAGCACTTGGATGTCGGATTGGGTCGATAGATAGTTCGACACCGAATACACGTCGTCGCGGTAGTTGCAGATCACGCGGATGCCGGCCA
>ERZ808240.2036-NODE-2036-length-23360-cov-18.235872_pt1 | contig 23360 bp, 16 predicted proteins | sample MGYA00521084_ERZ808240 | MGnify/ENA primary metagenome ERZ808240 (study PRJEB31516, sample SAMN03275571) | gut metagenome | biome: mammalia-associated habitat; material: feces | host: Papio cynocephalus | place: Kenya | collected 2012-08-06 ...
CGCTTGTACCCTGACATGGAGCCACAAGGCACAACATAAATGAGAGCCGAAAATATACCTCGGAATCAGCGTGTGTCCTGACGTGGGACCGCAAGGCATCTGGACGCGGGTTTACATTCCGGTGCCGGAGGGACCGGACGACATTCTTTGACTATAATGTCGTTCAAAACCGACAAATGGAGAGTTTCGACGGCACTTCGCGGCAATATTGTCGTTCTGCCTCTCAACTTTTAGTCTGTTCCCTGACCGGAGAGTTTCTTGAGGCGTGATTTGTAAATCATTGTTAATAAATAGTTTAACTATAAGTCTTTGGTTGTTTAACACTCAAGATAAAGTGCTAACTATATGATAATTAATGCATTTTACACCACTCGTTGACACAGAACGCGTTGCGTTTAGACATAGAGAGGGAGATACTTATTCTTATGAAAATGAAGGAATCAGACAATGCTTTACCTTGCGATGGCACCGTTGCTCGGAGGACTTGGCGGCCCTTCACCCGGACAGGGCGCGCGAAGCGCGTAGGCCGCCAAGTCCTCCGAGCAACGGTGCTCCTGACCGAAGATAGCCCTGTGGCAGCCTCTGGCAACGCTATGCTTAGTAAGATAACTTTCAGGGCACAACTCAGGGGTGTTTCAGATATTAAGTATTTCCTGTACAGGCTTTCTAAGATATATGCCTAAACACATACTATACCCACAGTCGACAGGGTATAGGCAAACAGATGTATAGAGACGTGACTGTGCGCCTCAATTTTGCGAAAAAATAGAAAGGCGGCCATCTGTAATATGGTCGCCAAAATATTACTTGAAATGCGTTGTCAGCATTCTTTAGTCAAGTTTCTGCTTGATCTCGGTGATGACGAACGCTTCGATGCTGTCACCGACCTTCAGGTCGTTGAACTTGTCGATGCCGATACCGCATTCCATTCCGGCTGAAACCTCCTTCGCATCGTCCTTGCCTCTCTTGAGGGAAGACAACTCTCCAGTGTAGACCACAATGCCGTCACGGATGAGCCTGCATTTGGAGGATTTGGCAATTTTACCATCTCTGACAAGACATCCTGCGATCGTGCCGACCTTGGAAATCTTGAAGGTCTGCTTGACTTCCGCCGTACCGGTGATCTCCTCCTTCTTGATCGGCTCAAGCATACCCTCGATACCGTCTTTCACATCATTGATCGCGTCGTAGATGACGGAGTAGAGACGGATTTCTATTCCCTGCTCGTCAGCGAGTTTCCTTGCATCGGTCGAAGGACGTACCTGGAATCCGATGATGACGGCGTCTGACGCCTCAGCCAGGATCACATCAGACTCTGAGATGGCTCCCACGGCCTTGTGGATAACATTCACGCGAACCTGCTCGGTCGAAAGCTTGATGAGGGAGTCCGACAGCGCCTCCACTGAACCATCCACGTCACCTTTCACGATGACATTGAGTTCCTTGAAGTTACCTATGGCGATCCTTCGTCCGATCTCCTCGAGGGTCATGTGCTTCTGGGTCTTGATGCCCTGGATTCGCAGCAGCTGCTCGCGCTTGTTGGCGATAGCTTTGGCTTCCTTCTCATCGCTCATCACGTTGAACTTGTCACCTGCGCTCGGGGCTCCGTTGAGACCAAGGATGGAGACCGGCGTGGAAGGACCTGCGTCCTTCACCTTTTGCCCGCGCTCGTTGAACATCGCCTTGACGCGGCCGTAGTAGCTTCCGCTCAGCACCATGTCTCCAGTGTGAAGTGTCCCATCCTGCACCAAGACTGTCGCAAGATAGCCGCGGCCCTTGTCCAGCGAAGACTCGATGACAGCCCCGACAGCATTTTTGTTCGGATTGGCTTTGAGGTCAAGGAGATCCGTCTCAAGGAGAACCTTCTCAAGAAGTTTGTCAACACCGGTTCCTTTCTTTGCCGAAATCTCCTGGCACTGGTATTTTCCACCCCACGCCTCCGTGAGGATATTCATTTGCGCCAATTGCTGGTAAATCCTCTCCGGCTGCGCCCCCGGCTTGTCAATCTTGTTGATTGCGAAGACCATAGGCACTCCGGCGGCCTGCGCGTGGTTGATGGCTTCGACTGTCTGCGGCATCACCGCGTCGTCCGCCGCGATGATGATGATCGCAAGGTCGGTGAGCTGTGCTCCACGGGCACGCATGGCGGTGAACGCCTCGTGACCAGGAGTATCAAGGAAAGTGATTCTCCTTCCATCCGGAAGCTTCACGTTGTAGGCTCCGATGTGCTGGGTGATACCTCCCGCCTCTCCGGCGATGACGTTTGACTTACGAATATAGTCGAGCAACGATGTCTTACCGTGGTCAACGTGTCCCATAACTGTGATGATCGGTGGCCTTGGAACGAGATCCTCTTCCCGATCAACATGCTCGCTGCTTTCAGCAATCTCTTCAGAGAGGTCAGCGGTGACGAACTCTACCTTGTAGCCGAACTGCTCAGCGACAAGGACAAGTGCCTCGGCGTCAAGTCTCTGGTTGATTGACACCATAAGACCTAGATCCATGCAGGCCTTGATGACCTCGTTGACCGGGGTGTTGTTCATGAGGGTAGCGAGGTCGTTCACGGTCACGAACTCTGTGACCTTCAGGACTTTCTTCTCGGCTATCTCCTGTGCCATCTCCTCTTGGGACTTGGCGGCAGCCTGCTCCCTCTTCTCCTTTCTGTATTTGGCTCCGAAGTTGTTCTTCTTGTTGTCGTTCATCCTGGCGTAGGTCTCCTTGACCTGCTTCTGGATTTCCTTCTGCATCGCCTCCTGCTCCTCTTCGGTCATGGCAGGCTTGAAACGATCCGCTCCACGGCCTCGCTTCTTTCCGCCCTTGCCCTGCTCCTGAGCCTGCTTGGCATTCTTGTTCTTGTCTTTGCGGGAGCTGTTGTCGGCTTGTTTGCCTTCCTTCGCCACATCAACCTTCTGGCTTCCCTTGGCGATCCTCTCCCTCTTCTTGTTTCCCTTCTTGGGTTCGAATTGGGACAAGTCTATCTTGCCGAGAACCTTGAGGCCTGGTGCCGTACTTTCAGGGGCGGATGTGTCTTCCTTGATCTCGGGCTTTGCTACAGGCTGCTGGTGTTTCGCCTTTGCCTGCTCCTCTTTCTGTCTTGCAGCCGCGGCGAGTTTCTTTTCATGCTTGCTCATCGGTCTCTCACCGCCATGGGCGTCCTTTCCTGCAGCAGGGGTTGTCGGCTCAGGTATGGTTTCTTTGACGGATTCTGGTTCTTTGACCTCAGGCAGCGACTCGGGCTTCTTCTCCGCCTCTTTCTCCTGCTCTTCTTCCACGATGATGGACTCCTGCACAGGCTCTGCCTTGACTGGTTCAGGCTCAGTCTCCATCACCGGCTCCACCTCAATAACCTTGACTTCCGGCTCTTGTGCAGGCTCCGGTTTTGTCTCAGGTTGAGGTTCAGGGACAACTTCAGGTTCTGATTTCGGCTCGACAGGCGTGAAGATGGTTGTTTTGATGACAGTCTCCCGCACCGGTTCTTCCTCCTCTTCTTTCTGGCTTTCCTGCTGTTGCTTCTTGGAGGTCTTCTCCAAAATCTCGTTGAGTTTTATGTCAATCTTTTCCGAAGCCTGTTTGGCCGCCTTGTCCATTCCGAACTGTTTGTCAATAGCCGGAAGAAGATCCTCCGAGATCTTTACGTTTGGATTGGCTTCGACCTCGACTCCCTTGCTGGCCAGAAAGTCAACCAGTTTCTGAAGTCCGATGTTGTAAGTTCTTATTATTTTATTAAGTCTGATTTCTGCCATATTCAACCCCATTAAATTATTAACTGTCCGTTGCGTTGCCAGGACTATTCCTCAAATTCGGCTCTCAGGATCTTGAACACCTCAGCCACGGTCTCGTCTTCGAGATCGGCCCTCTTGGCGATGTCTTCCGGCGTGAACGCGAGCACACTCTTGGCCGTGTCGCACCCGATCGCCTCAAGGCGGTCGATGACCCACTGATCAATCTCGTTGCTGAACTCGCTGAGAAGAACGTCCTCCTCTTCCTGCGCCTCATCCTTAGGAAGCTCTCTCCAGACCTCGATCTCCCTTCCGACAAGCATTCCGGCGAGCTTGATGTTGCAGCCGCCGCGGCCGATTCCCTTCTTCACCTCGTCAGGCTGCATATAAACCTTGATCTTGTCCTCCTCTGAGTTCCCAAGGTCGATGGAAGACACCCTTGCCGGGCTGAGCGCCCTCTGGATGAGAAGCTGGGTGTTGTTTGTCCACTGGAGCACGTCGATGTTCTCGTTGCGGAGCTCGCGTACGATTCCGATGATCCTGGATCCCTTCACACCGATGCAGGCTCCGATTGGGTCGATTCTCTCATCGTAAGACTCAACCGCCACCTTGGCGCGCTCTCCAGGAACGCGGACGACCTTCTTGATGGTGATCAGACCATCGAAGATCTCCGGAACCTCATGCTCGAAAAGCTTCTCAAGGAACTCGTTGGAAGTCCTTGAAAGCGTGATATAAGGAGTCGTGTTGTTCTTCATCTCGACACTTTTGATGATGGCGCGGATGGTGTCTCCCTTCTTGAACCTCTCGCCAGGGATCTGCTCCGCCTTAGGCAGATGCAACTCGTTGTTGTCTTCATCCAGAATTATGACCTCTTTCGACCAAGTCTGATAGATTTCACCGGTGAATATCTCGCCGACCTTGTCTGAATATGCCTTGAAGACATTGGCCTTGTCGATGTCCATGATGCGGCCTTGAAGATTCTGCCTGATGTTCAGGATTCCTCTGCGGCCGAAAGAGGCAAGGGAAAGTTTCTTGGTGTAAACATCCCCGATCTCGTAGTCGTCGTCACCGGTCTCGGCCTTGATCTGGTCGATGGTGATTTGAGTGTTCGGATTCTCTACCTCTTCCACTACATCGAAGTTTTGGTAGATCTCGCAGTCTCCCTTGTCGACGTTGATGATGACGTCGAAGTTGTCAGCCGAACCATAAGTCTTTGCGATCTGGGTGAGGAACACGTCCTTGAGCACACCCATCATCACCGGTCTGTCGATGTTCTTCTCTTCCTTGAAGTCTTTGAAGGCGTCAATCAGAGTGATTTCTTCTTTCTTTTCCATGTTTATATTCTTAATATCTTATTTCTTGAACGCAATGTGCGGTGTGACGGAGTTGATCTCTCCGAATCCGATGCGGTCTTCATGCTCCACGAGTTCCTTTTTCTTCTTGCCCTCCACAGTCTCTTTCTGTGAATACCTCAGGCATATTCCATCCTCATCGGCCCCGGTGAGGACTCCGATGATCTTCTTTCCGCCTTTAAGCCTTGCCTCCACAGCAGAGCCTATTGCCTTCTCGTATTGCTTGAGAACCTTGAACGGCTGGTCGAGACCTGCTGATGTGACGGTGAGGGAATAATCCTCCGCATCCTTGTCAAAGGCATCCAGAAAGGCATCGTTCACGCTGACGCAATCCTCAAGGTCCATGTCACCTGACTCTTTCTCGATGGTGAGCACGATGTCATTGTCATTGCTGACGGTCACATCCACAATGAAGCAACCGCGAGCCTTCACAGCCTCTTCAATGCTGGACAATATCTGTTCTTTCCGCATAAAATCCTGTTTTTACAAAACAAAAGATAGGAGACGCTTTCGTCCTCCTATCTCTCACAACGATGCAAAGATAAGAATATTTTAGTGAATATGAAAATAAATTGCTTTCTTTGTAGAAAGTTTGGAAAAATTTGAAAAATTTAACGCCATAAAAGATGGAATTTACAGCTAAGCAATTGGCCCAGGTGCTCAAAGGGACCGTTGAGGGTGACCCTCAGGCAACAGTCACATCATTCGCCAAGATAGAGCATGGAAAACCGGGGCAGCTGTGTTTTTTCGCGAACCCGAAGTACGAGAAGTACGTTTATACCTGCAGGGCCAGCATCCTGCTTGTCAACAAGGATTTCGTTCCGAAAGAGGCCGTTATCTCGACCATGGTCAAGGTCGATGACGCCTACAAGTCCTTGGCCGACCTTCTGAAGTATGTCTCCACGCAAAGGCGCACGGACAAGAGGCACCGTGGGTTCCGCTCATCTTGGTTCCTTACCACAAAGTTCGGTAAAAAGGTCTATCTCGGAAGCCATTCTTATGTGGGGCACCACGCCAAGGTCGGTGACTACACCAAGATCTACGAGAACGTCTATGTCGGTGACAACACCGTGATCGGCTCGCATTGCATCATATATCCAGGTGTCGTGATCTATCCAGGAATGGTCATTGGTGACAACGTGATCATCCACGCCAACGCTGTCATCGGCTCCGACGGATTCGGCAACGCCCCGCTTCCTGACGGAACTTGGGAGAAGATCGAGCACATCGGCAATGTGGTCATAGGCAACAATGTGGAAATCGGCGCCGGCACTACCATTGACAAGTCCGAGATGGAGTCCACGATTATCGGCAACGGCGTGAAGATTGACAATCTCTGCCAGATAGCCCACAATGTCCAGATCGGCGACAACACCGTGATGGCGGCCCAGTGCGGCATCGCCGGCTCGACAAAGATCGGCAAGAATTGCATTCTGGCCGGTCAGGTCGGCATCGCAGGACATTTGAATATCGCCGACAACACTACGATCGGTGCCCAGTGCGGTGTCATAGGGAATATTCGTAAGTCAGGTCAGGTGCTCCTTGGTTCTCCTGCTCTCCCTCTTAAGAACTACCTCCGCAGCTACGCTGTCTTCAAGCGTCAGGGCGAGGAATAGCAGCCATTTGCCACGAATGACAGGGTAAGCCTTGAATATTCAAAATATCATTGCTATCTTTGCAGACTGCTGTGTTTTACGCAGCCTGCAAAAGAATGATTATGACTTCTAACAGACAAAGAACCCTTGCGGGTGAATATGAGTTCCATGGCAAGGGACTTCACACCGGAAGGATTTCGACTATGGTTCTCAAACCGGCTCCCGAAAACACGGGGATAGTATTCCACAGGGTGGATCTTGGCGAATCGGCTTTCGTGGAGGCCTTGGCCGAGAATGTGTCATCGACCGCCCGAAGCACGACGATTTCCAAGGGTGACGCCACTGTGGCGACAATCGAGCATGTCATGTCGGCCCTTACCGGGATGGGAGTGGACAACGCCTTGATAGAGATCGACAATGTCGAGGTCCCGATCCTGGACGGCAGCGCCCGCTATTATGTCGAGGCGATCGCCAAAGACGGTCTCAAGGAACAGGATGCGGAGAGAAAATATGTGACCGTTCCGGTGGAAATCGAAATCAAGGATGAAAAGACCGGATCCTATGTCAGGATAACCCCTGCTGATGCCCCGTCAATGGACATCACCGTTGATTTCGGCTCTAAGGTTCTCGGAGTTCAGACGGCTCATTGGGATGAGTCCACGGATTACGCCAAAGAGATAGGCCCATGCCGGACGTTCGTGTTTTTCCATGAGATTGAGTATCTGTTCCAGAACAATTTGGTAAAGGGTGGGGATGTGGACAACGCCATAGTGATCGTCGAGCATCCTGTACAGCCAGAACAGGTTGAGAGGCTTTCGGAACTTTTCAACGTTCCGGATCTCGCCATCAATGATAATGGCTATCTCAACAACCTCAAGCTCCATTTCCCGAACGAGTGCGGAAGGCACAAGCTTCTGGATCTCATCGGCGATCTGAGGCTTGTCGGAGGTTATCTTAAGGCAAAGGTGACTGCATTCAAGCCTGGCCATACAATCAACACTCGGGCGGCAGTGGCCATTCGTGAGAAATCTTGCTGATAAAAACACTTAGAATATGAACAAAATTTCACCATTAGCGTCGGTAAGCCCTAAGGCTAAGCTAGGCGACAACATTGAAATCGGTCCGTTCGCGTTCATCGATGATGACGTGGAGATCGGTGACGGATGCAAGATCCATCCGCATGCGATGATATATTCATACGTGAAGATGGGTAAAAACTGTCAAGTGTTTCCGGGTGCCGTCGTCGGGGCCATTCCTCAGGATCTTAAATATGAAGGTGAGGTCACCTATGTGGAGATTGGAGACAATGTTACCATCCGTGAGTGCGTGACGATCAACCGTGGCACAAAGGCCAGCGGCAAAGGTGTCACCAAGATTGGAAGCAACACCCTGCTGATGTCCTACGTCCACGTTGCCCATGACTGTGTGGTCGGCAATCATTGCATCCTTGTAAGTTTTGTCGGCATCGCCGGCGAGACCGTGGTTGACGACTGGGCTATTGTCGGAGGCGGTGCCAAGGCTCACCAGTTCTCCAAGATCGGTTGCCACGCCATGGTCGGTGGCATGTCAAAGATCAACAAGGACATTCCGCCTTACGTTCTTTGCGGACGCGATCCGATCTGCTATTCAGGTGTGAACATCGTCGGACTTCGCCGCCGCGGATTCTCGTCCGACGTCATCCGCAACATCAAGGACATCTACGACACGATCTATTTCTCCGGCTACAACATCACCGACGGCTGCGCCAAGGTCGAGGCCGGATTCCCTCAGAGCGAGGAGCGTGACACGATCCTGAATTTCATCAGAAGCTCGAAGCGTGGAATCATCAGGGCAAACGACTCCCACGAGAAGGGAGAATTCGAATAGGTCTGAAGAGTCGGCCGTGCTGCTGAGCGTGGCATGGTTTCCGCCGGTCAGCTATTTCGCATTGATGGCTAAAGACTTCATCTTGTCTGGGGACAGGGTGAAGCCTTCTGTCGTTTACCTTGAGGCCTGCGAGCATTATCAGAAACAGTCCTGGCGGAATCGTTTCCGCTACTATGCCGCCGACGGCCCTCAAAGCCTGAACTTTCCGATTGTCCACGAGAGCGGCACCCACGAGTTGCCCATAACCGAGATCAAGGTGGACTACTCGACTCCTTGGCTGATCCGTACCGAGAGGGCGATCGCATCCGCCTACGAGTCTTCCGCCTATTTTGAATATTACAAGGACGAGTTGTTCGCGATTCTGGACTCTCAACCTGATATGTTGTTCGACCTTGATCTCCAGTTGATTAAATTCTTCCTCCGGAAGACCGGCATCTCGGTGGATTTGAGGATGACCGATGAATATGTCCCCGTCCGTTCCCGTGAGATACCTGTGGACGCCGGCCGCTACGGGATGGACTACCGTGAACTGATCCATCCGAAACGCCCGGACAGCATTCTTAAAAATCTGAATCTGGAAAAACCGTACTTTCAGGTCTTTGCCCGAAAGTACGGTTTCGTTCCGAATCTTTCCATCATGGATCTTCTCTTCAATGAAGGTCCCGACTCAATCTCCTATCTTAAAAACTTGTAGACTCCCTCGGTCGGTGAGCTTGTCGAAGTGCCGAACTTGTCGGTCGCTGAGCCTGTCGAAGCGCCGAAATGTCCCGAAACCAAGTTTAGAACCTCCATCCGAATGTCGCCGTGATGCTGTAGATGTCTCTCTTGTTGAGGATCATCGGAGACGCGACATCCATATAGTCGGCATAAGGGGAGATATATTCATCCGACAGCATCATCAGTCTTGCCGCGATGTCCGCGAAGAAAGAGCCGTTTGATGAATATCCAAGGCCAACAGAGAATGAGTTTATCCTGTCATTCAATTTAATCTTCTCGTTCCCGTTGTAGGTATATTCAGGAGTCGTGGAGAAGTTGTACCCGGCGCGAACAGCAAATTCCGGAACAGGTTTGAACTCCGCGCCGACCCTTATCATGTGCGACACTCCCATGCAGTCGCGGATCTCGTCGTTCAAGTCACTGTAACTGTCGTCATTCCAGCCTCCGTCCTTGCTCATGAACTTCATCGTGCTGTAGTCGGTCATCTCGTAGTCGGCGCTGATCAGAGCCATTCCCGCGAAAGTGAACGCCGCTCCGGCATTGAGTCTGTACGGCGAACGAACCCTGTAGGAATATTCTCCTTCAGGAGTCTGGGCCGATCCGTTGTACTGAGCGTCGGTGTAGTTCACGTTCACGTCTTGGCGCCAACGCTCGTTGATTTCCATGATTGTCGGGGTCTGTACAGCCGCTCCGACACGGATTCCGTCAACCGGTCTCCACAGAAATCCGAACTTGCCATAGACTCCGCTTCCGTCAACAGTGGAAGAGTAACGGGTACGGTAGTCGCTGAAGTAAGTGTCTCCTTTCTCGAATTCAGTGTAGAAATCATCCGGATTGACAGCCGCCTCCTTGAAATATTCGTCATAATTGTAGTTAAGCGATGTCACCCCCAAATTTGCGCCGACGAAGAAAGTCTCGCTGAAATTGAAGCCGACGTTGAACAGCACATCGTACTTGCTGCCTGTGACCGAGCGCCCGTAAGCCTGGTTCAACGGACCTCCCAGAGATACGTTGTAAACACCGTTCCCGTCTTCGTCCAGAACATAACCATCCTTGATGTATTCCCCTTTCCCCAGGATGTAATCTCCGTTGTTGACATCTTGCTCTGTGATAGGGTAATATCTTTCCGTGGCCGCGATGTACCGGTATTTGTAGTTTGGCTCGATGTCGCTTCCGTAGTTGGCTATCGCTCCAGCCTGTGCGTTTACGATAGCGCTCCAAGGGGCCGGCATATTCCTGTCGTCATTCTCGTAATATGCGTTGTCCCAAATGTCAATTTTGTTCCCTTTCCCGTCAAGGTAGCCGTTCAAAAAATCCAGGTGGAATCCGTCCGCTCCCACAGCCATTGCGCCGAGGTAGCTGGTCTTGTCATTCTGCCCGCCTGCCAGCATCTTGCTTGTGAAGTTGTTCGTCCCGTTGACGACAATTCCGTAGGTGATGGATTTCAACCCGCTTCTGTTGCCGGTGTTCCAATTGAATGTCGCTCCAAAGTTCGGCAAGGAGAACCGTGTCAGTCGCTTTCCCTGCTCATTTGAGAATTTGTCCACATTGTCGATAGGGTAGGCACTGTAGGAAGCGTTCATCGCGCTCATCGTCAGATTCGGCGTGATCGTGAACTGGGAATATCCCGCCACAGCCGATCCCGCAGGATTGATCCCTATTGAGCCGAGATCCCCACCGACGGCGGTCATCGCGTTACCCATTCCGATCGACCTTGCCGTTCCGTAGTAGTTGTTCTGGCTGAAAGTCAGCCCGTCGTACATTGTCTGCGCCCCGGCCGTGGCCGCTGTCAATGACACAAGCGCAGTGAATATTGCCTTTCTCATTTCAATTGTTTTTAATGGTTATCTTCTTCCGCCGCCGCTTCTGGAGCCGCCTCCACCGCCGTAGGATCCGCCTGAACTTCTGGATGATCCGCCGCCGGAGAACCCGCCTCCGGAATAGCTGCCGCTACGGCTTGAACTGCCGGAAGAATAAGAACTTGAAGAACTTCTGCTTGTTGAGTAACTGCTCGAGCTTCTAGATGAAGAACCGGATGAGTAACTGCCGCTTGAGGATGATCTATATGACCCGGATGATCTGTAACTGCCTGAAGAACTTCTTCTGCTGCTTCCTCCGGAATAACTTCCGGATGACGATCCGCTTGAACTTCTGCTATTGCTTGCAGGTCTTGAGTACATGGTCGATGATGACGATGAGCGGCTGGAACCGTAGGATGACCTTACGGATGAAGAACCTGTTGAGATCCCAAACGATGAGCCGTTGGCCCTTGAAGCGCTTCCCACGGATGACCTGACGGATGACGATCTGGCAGATGACGACCTTACAGAAGAGGAAGCCGGCCTGTTCACCGAAGATATTGATGACCTTGTTCCGCTTGTGCGTCCACCGATGCCTGAAGACCTCGTCGACGCGGACATCGAGGATCTTGTCGATCCTACACCGCTTCTGGATCTGGTCATGGAGGAACTTCTCACTCCAGCGCTCCTTGATGCGGAGCCGATGCCGCTTCTTCTGGCGGAACCGGTTGTGGACAGCCTTGGCGTGTAGACTCTACCGCTGCCTGGTCCAAAAAAGTCGTGGTCGTGAAAGTGATGCGGTCCATGTCCCCAGCCGCCGTGGTACCACGGGTCGTGCCATCCGCCGTACCAGCCTCCATACCATCCGCCGTACCAACCGCTGTAGTACCAAGGATCCCAATACCAAGGATCATACCATCCGCTGTAATACCACGGATTGCTCCATCCCCATGAATATCCATAGTACCAAGGATCGTAACGCCATGGCGAGTACCATCCGCCATAGTACCAAGGATTCGCACCCCAATAGATTGAGGTGTAGAAAGGACGGTTCCATGAGTACCAAGATGTCGCATACCAAGGCTGGTAGGCCGCCCATGTGTCAAATCCGTTGTCGTACAGATAGACGGATGTGGTGTTGTCCGTGTTGTTGAAATCTATTCTAGCCGCTTTGTTCTCAGGGATGAACAGAGTGTCCACCTTCTCTCCGCTTTTCATGAAGATCGGTGAGTTCTTTGTCTTTGCCACAAGAAGATCGGTCTCCTCGTCGTTGGCTGAAGAGACAGCCTCCTCTGCCTGATGAACCTTGGTCTTGGATGTATAGTAGATTCCATCCTGATACTTCTGTCTGGAAGCATCATTGGCAAACTGCGCCGCTGAACCGCACGAAGTCAGTGCCAGAAGCGCCGAGATAAAGAGGATTGTGCGTGTTTTCATTTCTGAATCTCCTATATTTAACAATTAATTCGTAACTTCGTGGCCGCATCCAAAGGTGTCGGCCACACAAATGTTCTTCAGTGAACAAAATCCATACCTTTCGGAATATTGCACAATAATAAGAATAATTGACAAAAACAGCAAAGAATATATGGCAAAGGAAGTGACAAAAAGGTCTGAGAACTATTCTCAGTGGTACAATGATCTGGTTGTGAAGGCAGACTTGGCGGAGCAGTCCGCCGTCAGGGGATGCATGGTCATCAAGCCTTATGGCTATGCGATCTGGGAGAAGATGCAGCATGCCCTTGACACGATGTTCAAGGAGACAGGTGCTGTGAACGCCTATTTTCCGCTTTTCATCCCTAAGTCGTTCTTCAGCAAGGAGGCCGAGCACGTGGCCGGATTCGCCAAAGAGTGTGCCGTTGTCACTCACCACAGACTGATGAACGACCCAGACGGAAAGGGCGTGGTCGTGGACCCGTCCGCAAAACTTGAGGAGGAGCTCATCGTGAGACCGACTTCCGAGACAATCATCTGGAGCACCTATAAGAACTGGATCACCTCCTGGAGGGATCTTCCTATTATGTGCAACCAGTGGGCGAACGTTGTCCGCTGGGAGATGCGCACGAGGCTTTTCCTCCGTACCGCAGAGTTCCTCTGGCAGGAGGGCCACACGGCACATGCCACCTCTCAGGAGGCTCAGGAAGAGGCGAAGAGAATGGTCGGAGTGTATGCCAAGTTCGCCCGCGAGTTCATGGCGTTGCCTGTGATCGTGGGACACAAGAGCCCGAACGAGAGGTTTGCCGGAGCGCTTGACACTCTCACGATAGAGGCGATGATGCAGGACGGAAAGGCCCTTCAAGCCGGAACGTCGCACTTCCTCGGCCAGAATTTCGCGAAGTCTTTCGATGTTAAATACACAGACAAGGAAGGCCAGCAGCAGTACGTCTGGGCTACATCATGGGGCGTTTCCACAAGGCTTATGGGAGCCCTTGTGATGGCTCACGGTGACGACAACGGACTCGTCCTGCCGCCTGCCCTCGCTCCTATCCAGGTCGTCATGGTCCCGATCTACAAGACCGAGGAGGATCACAGCAGAATCCTTGAGAAGATGGACCAGCTGAAGAAAGCTCTTGAGGCTGAGGGACACACAGTCAAAATTGATGACCGTGACACCCTGCGTCCTGGATTCAAGTTCGCCGAGTGGGAACTCAAAGGAGTTCCTGTGCGTCTGGCCATGGGACCTCGCGATCTTGAGAACGGCACGGTCGAGGTGCACAGAAGGGACACTCTCGAGAAGCAGACGGTTGCCCTTGAAGGCCTTGATAAATCGATCGCCGCTCTGTTGGACGACATACAGAAGACCATTTACCAGAAAGCTTTCGATTTTCGCGCGTCACACGTCGAGAAATGCGATGACTGGGAGGCATTCAAGGCCAAGATCGGAACCGGCAAGTTCCTGCTCTGCCATTGGGACGGCACTGCCGAGACCGAGCAGAAGATCAAGGACGAGACAAAGGCCACGATCCGCTGCATCCCTGTGGACAGTTTCGTCTGCGAGGAAGAAGGCAAGGACATATATTCCGGCAAGCCGTCGAAGCAGAGGGTGGTGTTCGCCATTTCATATTAATGAATATAATAAACTGACTATGAACGTGAAAGCAATTAAGTGCGCCGCATTGTCTTTGGCTCTTGCGCTCGTGGCTATTGGGGCGTCAGCGCAGACGGACACGACAAGGAGAAACGCCCAGTCCGCCGCCGCAGCAGCCGCCAGGCTGCTGACACAGACGGAAGAGGCGAAGGTCGTGGCTCCGAAGCCAAACTACTGGACCAACTCGTTGATGACGAACCTGAACTTTGTTCAGAGCAGTTTCACGAACTGGGCTAAAGGTGGTTATAACAACTACGCCTTGAGCGCCTACATTGACGGCAACGCGAAGTGGAAAAAGGGTGAGATGTACTGGAACAACCGTCTCCAGCTGGATTACGGTTTCCTGTACTCCGCCGACAAGCCTATAGTTCAGAAGAACAAGGACCGTATTCTCTTTGAGAGCACGTGGGGCTACAAGGCCACCAAGACCTTGAACTACTCTGCAAAGTTCACATTCCTCAGTCAGTTCGCCAACGGTTACAACTATCCTACTCCCGCAGTGGAGGAGGACAAGGAACCGTCAAGCAAGGATTGGAGAAATGCCCGCGTTCTCAAGTCCAGCATCCTCTCTCCAGGAACTGTGAATTTGGGTCTTGGTATCGATTGGGTGCCAAGCAAGTGGCTGACGGTCAACCTTGCACCTATCACTGGCGGTTTTACCATCGTCGGAAATGAGAAGCTAAGAAAGAATTATGGTATGGAGAGGAAGAAGAAGTACGGTAACGAGGAGGAATATCCTGACGCCAAGGATGAGAAGAACATCTACTACACGACCGGCAATTATTACAAACCCGCCCGTTTCGAGTTCGGTGCCCAGCTGACCGCCGACGCCAAGGTCAAGGTCAACGACAATTTCGAGGGCTCGACACACCTGCTTCTGTTCTCCAACTACCTGAAGAACCCTCAGAACATCCGTGTGAACTGGGACACCCGTATGATGTGGAAACTAAGCAGGTTCTTCTCGCTGAACATCACGACCAACCTCATCTACGACGACACTGTCCTCATCACGGACAAGGACGGCGACACCGGCAGGAGAACTCAGTTCGCCCAGGCTCTTCAGTTCGGCTTCACCTACACGTTCGCAAGCAAGAAATAGATTTCCTGAATATGCAGGAACGTTTTGACAGAATCCTGAAAGGGCTGCTTCCCGATGGGGAGGCGGTCCTTTTGGCTGTCAGCGGCGGCGTGGATTCGATGTGCATGGCCGATCTGTTCCTCAATTCAGCCGCCAAAGTGTCTTTCGTTTTGGCTCACTGCAATTTTCATTTGAGAGGTCAGGAGAGTGATTCGGACGAGGCTCTTGTCAAGGAATGGGCTGAAAGACACGGGATCATATTCATAAAAAAGGATTTCGACACTCGCAGGCACGCCGCATCGAAGGGAATAAGCATCGAGATGGCGGCGAGGGAGTTGCGTTACGGCTGGTTCGCGAAGGTGTGCCGTGAGCGGGAATTCTCTGCCCTGGCGGTCGCACACAACGCCAACGACAATGCGGAGACGATGATTCTGAATATGTTGCGTGGTACCGGTGTGAAAGGGATGACAGGGATGCGTCGCATTTCTCCTCTGCCTGATGCCGATGCTTTGCTTATAAGGCCACTGCTCGGTTTCCCGAGAAAGGATATTCATGAATATGCGGTCTCGCATGGTCTTCAGTGGCACGAGGACAGCACCAACACTGATTCCGCCTACAAGCGCAACTGCATCCGCAACGAGATATTCCCGATTTTCGAGAGGCTGAATCCGTCGTTCCTGACAACGCTGAACGAGGACATGGAGCGGTTCGCTCAGGTTCAATCCATCGCCGATGAATATGTCCATTCGGTTTCGGCGGAGGTTGTCCGCCATGACTCAGATGGACTCCCTGTGATTGACCATGAGAGACTTACATCGCAACTGAATTGGGAATATGTCCTTTTCCGCCTTCTGGAGCCATTCGGGTTCACTTCCTCTGCGGTCGCGGATCTCGCTGATGTCTTGAAAAGTCGTGGGACAGTCAGCGGCAGGAAGTTTTTTGCAAGTGAATATCTTGCTGTGACTTCGGCTACGGGAATTCAGGTGATCAGGTCTGTGGACTTTACTGACGGTCACTTTGGCCGTAAGGACTGTCATTTATTTTGTAGTACTGGCGGTCACTTCGACAAGTTCAGTGACCGATCCGCTCATGTCGCTGAACCTGCTGCATCGGTCGCTGAGCCTGTCGAAGCGACTGAGATAACCATCGAAGGATCAGGAATATATTCATTGAACGGAATCGAATTTTCCGTCTCATTGTCAGGCGACGTGAAAAATGTGAGAACTGTTTCAGGCGAGACGAAATTCGACACGGCCAAGATTCCTTTTCCTTTTACGGTCAGGCATTGGCGACCAGGTGACTGGATGCGCCCGCTTGGAATGCGTGGCCGCAAGAAACTCAGCGACATATTCGTTGACCTGAAGTTCAGTCTCCCGGAAAAGGAAAAAGCCCTCGTCATCGCTGACGAAGGCTCTCATGTTCTGGCTTTGATCGGTCACCGCATCGATGACTCGGTCAAGGTGACCAAAGATTCGGCTTCAGTCACTCTGATCCGCATTATCTGATCTCAATCTCAAACGGCATCCTTGCGAAGACAAGGTCGCCTTGTCCTTTGGCCCAAGTCCTCTGCCAATTGAGCAGATCCTTTGCCACTCCTTCAAGCGGAGTGCCGTCAAGCACGCTGGCCATAGCCTCTTCCGGATTTGTGGTCTTGCCGAACTGCTGAAGCAACTGCTCCATCACCGTCAAAGGCTTAGGGTAACTTACTATGCCCCAGTTCTCTAAATCCGCGTCTCCGGCCATCGAAGCGGCGTATCTTATCGCGTCCTCCAATGTCCCGATCTCGTCCACAAGACCGATCTCCAGCGCATCCGCTCCTGTCCAGACACGTCCCTGGGCAATCTCGTCGACCGCATCGAAAGTCATGCCGCGTCCCTCGGCCACGATGCTGACGAAGTTGTTGTAGATGTCATCCACATAGACCTGCATCCAGGCTGTCTCCTCCGCATCGAACGGCCTTGTCAGCGAAAGCATGTCGGAATGTTTGTGGGACTTGACCGGTACCATGTTGACGTGGGCTATGTCCCTCAGTGTTTTCCCGAACTCCGGGATGGCGGAGAACACACCGATCGACCCGGTGAGTGTCGTCGCGTTAGTGAATATGTGGTCGCAGCTGTTGGAGATCCAGTAGCCGCCAGAAGCCGCATAATCACCGTAGGAGGCGATGACCGGCTTTTCGTCTCTTGTGAGATCGATCTCCTCCTTTATCTTGCTGGCGGCCAGCACTGTTCCGCCAGGGGAGTTGACCCTGAACACTACAGCCTTGACGGTAGAGTCCGCCCTTACCTTCGCTATGATGCTTGCGAAACGGTCTCCGCTGATGTTGTTCGGATCATCCTGCTCAAGGATATTCCCGTTGGCGTAGATGACCGCGATCTTTTTCTTGGCGGTCAGGTTGAGTGTCGCGTTCGCGGATGCATAGTCGCTGAACGGTATGAATTTTACGTCCTTGTAACTGTCCTTGCCGGCAAGGTCGGCGAGTTTCCCCTTATATTCCTCAACTGACAGAACCTCATCGGCGAGGTTGTGCTTTACCATATCCTCTGGAAGGGCGATTGACAGATGATCGATGAAGTAGTCGAGGGAATCCACGGTCAAGCCCCTGCTCACGGCGGTCTCCGCAACCACGGTGTCCCACATGGAATCAATCATAGCCTGGTTCTGCTCCATGTTCTCTGGGCTTGGGACGTTCTTGACATACATCTCGCCGGCACTCTTGTACTTCCCGTGGCGGATGAGTTGGTAGTTTATACCGAGTTTGTCGAGCAAGTCCTTGAGGAACAGCATACTCCCACTTATTCCCAGCATGAATGTGTTGCCGCCGTGGTGGCTGGTCGTGTAGATTTTGTCGGCCACTGACGCAAGGTAATAGGTACCCGATGTGAAAGCCTCGCCGTAGGCTATCACGGCCTTCCCGCTTTTTCTGAAGTCGAGGAGAGCCTTGCGGAGCTCCTCTAATTTGGTGAGGCTGGTGGCGGCTCCGTCCGTCTTGATGAGGATGTATTGCACGCCCGGATCCTCAGCCGCCTTATGGATTGCGGTGACGGCATCGTAAAGCCCGACCAGAGCCACCTCGCCGCCCTGTATAGAGGACAGAGGATTGCTTTCCTGGGTCTGTTCGGCGACCGCAAACTTGGACATGTCCATCAGCAGGACGCCTTCTTTAGGAATGACGGCTCCGGAACCTCCAGAGAACGAGGCAGCCGATGCGATCATTGAAGCGAGCATCATAAAGCCCATAATAAACTTCACGATACCCCAGATGAACAGGCCGCACAGCACGGCCAGCACCCATTTGACGAATTCTTTTGTGTTCATATCTTGAAAACGTTTTGGTTTCTCAGGTGACGAAATTTTGTGCAAATTTAAGCATTTTCTTAATAATCAATTATTATATTTGTGCCAGTGAGAAACTTTATTGTAAACGGTATGACCGTTTTGGAGACAATGGTATGAAAAGATTCATAGTAGTTGGGATAGTCATGACTCTGTGCGCCGGACTCAATGCCCAGTCGGTTGACACTACCAACATTTACAAGGATAGAAAAGACAGTCTCAGCGCCACAGTCTTTGTCGGACATCAGGACAACAGCATCTCACGGGGAAAGACTTTGCGGACCGAGTTGATCTCGGCTTCTGGGCTTCAGAAGATGGCCTGCTGTAATCTGGCGGAGAGTTTTGAGAATTCCGCGAGCGTGACTGTCGGCTATTCGGACGCTGTCACGGGGGCGCGGCAAATAAGGCTCCTCGGGCTTTCCGGTACTTACACCCAGATGCTGGACGAGAACCGCCCAGTCATGAGAGGGATCACAGCTCCATACGGGCTCTCTTACGTTCCTGGACCGTGGCTGGAGAGCATCCAGATCGCGAAAGGCTCGCCGTCAGTGATAAATGGTCTGGAATCCATGACGGGGCAGATCAATCTGGAACACAAGAAGCCGACCGAGGAGAAGCCGCTTTTTATCCAGGCTTCGATGATGAGCGACACGAAAGCGGATTTCAATGCCACTTCGGCCTGGCAGCTCAGCCCTACCATCTACACGATTGTATTGGGTCATGTGAGCGGGAACTTCAAGACTTACGACATGAATCACGATGGATTCCGGGATGACCCTAAGATGTTGCAGTTCAATGTGGCGAACAGGTGGCTTTACTACACGCCTGAGCTCCAGGTGCGCTGGGGTGTGAAGGCGGTCAGGGACCGTCGCCAGGGTGGGATGGACGGGTATGACAAGGACCGAATACGCGCTTGGGCGGTCACTGAGCCTGTCGAAGAGACCGCTTCGGTCTGCGAGCCGGTGGTTCGAAATAGCTCACCAACCGCTGAAGTGACCTCCGTCAATGAATCTCTCTCCGGCACCCCTTGGGGCACCGACATAAACAACAGTCTTCTGAACGCCTACCTGAAAGTCGGCAAGCCCCTTCGCGAGGACGGCTCGTCCAGCATAGCCGCCATAGCTGACTGGTCCTGGCAGAAAAGTGACTCATGGTTCGGTGCGTCATCCTACCTTGCAAGTCAACAGTCAGGATTCGTCAACCTGCTCTACAGGAATATGTTGAATGACTCCCATGACTTTACAGTAGGCCTATCCGGTACATTCGACCATATTGACGAGGATGTCGCAAAGCTGGACTACAATCTGTGGAATATGGCGGAGGGCGGGAATATTCTGAGCCCATATTCAGGGAACGCCGATCACTTCTTCGGTGGTGCTTACGGGGAATATACTTTCCACGCCGGTGACATATTCACCTCCATCGTTGGTGTGAGCGCCGACTGGTACAAGGGGAACGGCTTCAAAGTGGCACCGAGGGTGACTTTGAAATATTCACCGGCGGAGTGGTTCGTGGCGAGGGCGAACGGTGGCAGAGGATTGAGGTACGCCGACCCGGTCGCCGACAACATCGGAGTGATGTCCACCCACAGCATGCTTAAAGGCGATTGTATGGAGCGGCTGCTGGAGGATTCGTGGACGTTCGGTGGAAATGTGACATTCTACATGCCGTTCGGGGTTGATCCTTCCAAGACGTACATCAGTTTTGATTATTTCCGAACTCAGTTCTCGCGGCAGTTGATGGTGGACTATGAGGTGCCGGGAGCGGATGTGAACGGTGGCCGTGACATCTGGTTCTTTGATTCCGATGGAAGACGGTCATATTCAGATAATTGGCAGGTTGATTTCAATGTCGAGCCTTTTGACCGCTTCACCGTGGCTTTGACCGGGCGCTACACTAATGCGCGTCAGGAGAATTATAATGGCGCTTTGGTGGAGAAACCGATGCTAAGCCGTTTCAAAGGCGTGCTGAACCTTCAGTACAAGACCAATTTGAGCCGATGGATATTCGATTTCACCGCATCCGTGAACGGTTCTGCGAGGGTGTACGATTTCATGAAGGATTTGAAGGGTGAGAGTGGAAGTCTGCTTTATCCTGATGGCCGCACTCCTGTCTATCCTTTGCTTTATGCCCAGATTACCAGACGGTTCCGAGGGTTTGACATCTTTGCGGGAGTGGAGAATATCACTAATTTTACCCAGGAATATGTGCTTGTGGGGGACCGTAATGCTGCCGGGGAGTGGACCCCTTGGACTCCGGGATTCGACGCAAGCTGTGTTTGGGGACCGATTATGGGTCGCCGGATCAATCTTGGCGTGAGATTGACGCTCTGGAGGGCGACAAAGAACGATTAAATCATTATCTTTGCAGGATGAACCTTGGTGCGGGAAACTGCGCTGTAATATTTTAAGGTGTTTATGAAAAGAATATTATTGATGGCGCTGGCGGCTTTGACGCTTGCTGTCCCTTGCGCCTTGGCTGAAGTTCCGACTTCTGAATATGCCGCAGAGATGTCGGCTGACAAGAATGTCAGCGAAGTGGTTTTCGCGACCAACATGCATTGCGACAAGTGCGTGAAAAAGATCAATGAGAATCTGTCGTTCGTCAAAGGAGTCAAGGACTTGAAAGTCTCGCTCAAGGATCAGACTATCAGAATCAAGTACGACAACCGCAAGACAGACGAAAAAACTCTTGCCGACGTCATCAAGAAACTTGGCTACAAAGCCGAAAAAGTTCAGAAATAATTATGAGCCAGAAACCATCCATTCCAAAGGGAACACGTGATTTCGGTCAGCAGAGCATGGCCGAAAGAAATTATATCTTTGACACCATTAAGAAGGTTTTCAAGTCTTTCGGTTATGCCCAGATCGAGACTCCGGCCATGGAGAATCTCTCAACCTTGCTCGGCAAGTATGGAGAGGAGGGAGACAAGCTTCTGTTCAGGGTCCTTAACTCCGGTGACTGCTTCTCAAAGGTAAACTTTGAGGATTACCGTACGGAAGACGGGGGAGTGAACAGCGTCTCCCTTTCCAAGGAAGTCTGCGAGAAGGGACTCCGTTATGATCTGACCGTGCCGTTCGCCCGCTTCGTGGTCCAACACCAGAATGAGATTTCCTTCCCGTTCAAGCGTTTCCAGATCCAACCGGTATGGAGGGCGGACAGGCCGCAGAAAGGTCGTTATCGTGAGTTCTATCAGTGCGATGTGGATGTGATCGGCAGCAAGTCACAGGTCAATGAGCTTGAACTGGTACAGATAGTGGACAAGGTGTTCGGCCTTCTGGACGTGAACGTGCTCGTGAAGATCAACAACAGGAAGGTGCTTACCGGTTTCGCAGAGATCTGCGGATTCCCGGACAAGGTCGTGGACATTACAGTGGCGATCGACAAACTGGACAAGATCGGTCTGGAGAGTGTCGAGGAGGAGATGCGTGAGAAAGGTCTGACCGACGGGGCTATCGCCGTGATCGAGCAGATTCTCAAACTTTCCGGATCGACTTCCGAGAAACTGGCTTCGATGCGTTCCCTGATGAACGGTGGTTCCGCTTCCGGACTCGTTTCCGAGACTGGCCTTAAAGGTCTTGACGAGCTTGAAGAGTTGTTCGGTCTGATCGACGCGGCCGGAGTGAAGTGCCCTGTGGAGATTGACCTGTCTCTGGCCCGTGGCCTGAACTACTACACTGGTGCGATCTTCGAGGTCAAGGCTGTTGACTTCCAGATCGGCAGCATCTGCGGCGGAGGCCGTTACGACAACCTAACAGGAATATTCGGTCTTCCGGACATGTCCGGTGTCGGCATCAGTTTCGGGGCCGACAGAATATACGATGTCCTCAAGGGATTGGACAAGTTTCCTAAGTCCCTGGCTTCCAGCACGACATTGCTGTTCGCCTGCATGGGTGCTGAAGAACTTCGCTACGTTTTGCCTGTTGCGGCCGCCCTGCGTTCCGAGGGCGTTTCCGTAGAGGTTTATCCGGAGCCGTCCAAACTTAAGAAACAGTTCGACTACGCCGAGAAGAAGTCCATCCCGTTCCTATCCATCAACGGCGGCAATGAGGCCGAGGCCGGCACTATCCAGCTGAAGAACCTCACCACCGGCGAGCAGAAATCTTTCTCCAAGGCCGACATCTCGGGAATGAAGGCGTTCATGAATATGTAAGGATAAGAAATTTGTAAAGCATATATCTGTGGGAAGCCCCTTTCTGAAATTTTGCACGTTACCAAAATTTCAGAAGGGGGCTTCCCACAGAGTGATTAGGATCTCAATATATATCATATTAAAATTTTTTCGATTTTTTGTTGGAATATTTTTGCATTCCAGAAAAATATTCATATCTTTGTAGTCCAATATCGCGGGGTAGAGCAGTTGGTAGCTCGTCGGGCTCATAACCCGGAGGCCGGAGGTTCGAGTCCTTCCCCCGCTACCAAGGCGGACATTGAGTAATCGGTGTCCGTTTCTTTTATCTCCTCATCCCTCACAGTGCCACGTAGAAGCCCGATCTGGGGGCACGCGCAAAACCCTGTGTCCGGGTAAAAGAAAGAGTATGTCCCTTTGCCCCCTGAAATTATTCCTTCGACACATAGCGCTGTTGATGACTCCAAGCAGCGGTGCCCGACGAAACGTATTCACCAGAAGGCAGTTCGGTTCGTGAGGGTTCTGGACGGGAAGCCTTTCCTGCCTCATTAACAGGATGCTATCCGCCACTCATTATAGTCACACGTAACATGTTCATTATTATGGATTTAACACTTTACCTTTAGTGCGGATTCACTAAAGACGAGCGGCTAAAACGCTTGCTGTCAACTGTTTACAAAT